>Ga0209671_1006659_pt1 | contig 11893 bp, 6 predicted proteins | sample WorMetHERISLAND2_2_FD_187401 | JGI IMG/M metagenome (GOLD analysis project Ga0209671, IMG submission 187401) | Marine gutless worms symbiont microbial communities from Max Planck institute for Marine Microbiology, Germany - Olavius geniculatus... | ecosystem: Host-associated > Annelida >...
ACTAGCAACAGTGCAGCAGTTCTGGCAGGCAACTGCAATTCCGCTATCAGAATAAGTCAAAAAGTGCAAGAAAGGCCTACCATCCAGTCACACACTGTAGCTGAATTGATTCAAGAATATTTATTCTATACAGAACCATTCCAGTGTCATCACAGTTTGCAACAATTATCAATAATATATTATTAAATTTATTACATGTCAATGAAAACATATATCTGAAGTACACGGCTGCAAGAGTGCAGAAACGTCAGTGAATGACAGCGATTAGGCAGTTAAAAGCAATTACAACTAAATGTCTCCAGAATATGTACACATTGTTGTTATCTATGTATACAACATGTGCAGATATAATTCAAACTGCAAGTGAAACGATTAACATATTCAGTAAAATGCTGACAGTTCATAACTGTGTAACAGTAACTGAAAAACATGATCCAGATAAAAACACAATCTGCATTTAAAACATTATTTCATGCTATTAGTACTCAGGTGATAATGCACTTAAAATCAAATATATTATCTAGTGATATATCTTACTATGACACAACAAAGTCATGCGAAACTTCAGTGATCAGTGTAAGCCACCGAAAAGCACAAACTTATAATACACGGTGTCCCAAAAATGATTCCCAACATTTCAGTTGTAACTTCTGAAGTAGGATTATCAGATTGTAAAAATTTTTGATATAAATATAAAGACAGTTGTATCAAAAATACTCTAATCAAAAACTATCAAAATTGGGCATACAATCAATAATGTTGGCAACCTTTTCTTGGGACACAGTGTAGTAACTGATATGATACCAAAATTCAAAGATTCTTGCACATAGCCCATACAGTCATCACAGCATTATTGCAAGCAAAGCTAAGAGTGGGTGCTGGCTAGCAACTGGAATGAGCAGGTGAACGAGGACATAGAGTCAAGTCAAGTCTACTTGAGATGAGGCGAGTCAAAGAAGTTCTTCTTCGTAGCTTTGCTGTTCCACACGCAATAAACACATCAACCCTGTCAGTGTATTCACACATGCTAACCAATTTCGGCTCCCACAAAGTTTTAGCCACTTAGCAGCAGTGATGTTATCAAGGACTTTATGTTCGAGGACAAGGCCAAGGTTAAGGACATAGAACCTGAGGACGAGGACAAGAACTTACAAAAACAGCAAAGCCAAAGACGAGGACAAGGACAAAGACTTGGAACCGAGTACAAGGCCAAGGACAAGGACATGGAACCAAGGCCAAGGCCAAAAAACTCAGCCAAAACCAAGGACATCCAAATGCCACTATTACAGCGACACATTACCGTCAACTGGGGTGACTTTAATAGGACTTTAAACATTTTGAACGTCATTAGTCACATCATAATGATAATGATAATGTCAAACATACTACTGGAATAAACTAACAATGATAAAAATATCTGACAAGCAAAAAAATGACAGACCAATGTGACATAACTTAAGTGGTCTCCAATTACTAGCATCACAAGTTTCGGTATGACGATAGCTAATGTGTAACGCCTTTTCAGTTTTGTGTTCAAACTCTTGGTAATAAATTAATAATGATTAATAAATAGAATGTATTAAAGTCCTTGGTATTATGGCCTAGGACTATCTCAAGGCCAAGGACTTGAGAGCCGAGGATGAGGACAAGGATTTGGGTCCGAGGACAAGGACCCAGCTCTTTGTCCTCGAGGCGCCTCGAGGATGAGGACAACTCCTTGAGGACACACCACTGCTTAGAAGCACCTTATTTTGCCCAATAAAGCACAAACAACAGCCAGTAACAAAATGGTGCTTCAAATTTCGCATTAATAAGATGTGCAAGGCGTACTAAAGTCTTAGAAATAGTGCTAGTTACACTTATGCATGCTAATGGTGATAAAAACATACAGCGCCATCTGTATGAACTCCACTCAACAGTTGAGTCTACACAACTCACAGATTTAGTAGACCACACTAAAGCTGCAAAAAAAGCGATCTGGCAAGTTCCACTAAGTAGGCCAGATGAAACTACTTTGGTGTCGATATCAGTAAGCATGAATATGCTCTCTGTCAAGCTTGCACCCATGCCAACACAAGGTTCACTACCTACTTATGTTCTACATCTGTGTATTTGTACACTAGACAAGACAGTTATAAATGGATTTCAATTACCTTTTTGGAACGGCCCAGGAAGGAAGAGATTAGATTTTGGTGGCGATCTGATTTCTTTTGTAAGGATTCTTCAACAATGGCAAATAGGTTGCAAACTGAGAGAATACATTAATTAATTCAACAGGCGGCAGCTTGACAGTTATGTCTGCTGCTAAGTCTCTTACTCATGTCAACATAAAGTCTATGCATGCTGGCTTTAGTGATGCTAAATCTCACATGAACCTGGCCTGCATTAAACCCGTACAATACTTCACAGTAAACAGCACTATGTATGCGGTGAAAACACTCTTCGGTGTTTTTGAATTAGCGAGACACACAAAAAAACAGACACACAGACACATACAAGAAAACAGAAAGAGAAAGGTGGTGATACATACGATGATGATGATGAAGTAGGTGCTGCAACTGAACCAAAGAAACCCTGCGCAGCTAAAAAACACAACAACATATAGACCCATACATTACATGTATATGCTATAAACACTTCCGAATGTCTGATCACCGTGTGTTCGCATTTTATGATCAGATACACAAAACATCAGCTTGACATGCCAAACATACAAATCAACTTGAACAACTCAACCAAGGAATGGAAGAGAATGTATTTCCCCATGTGGTCGAACTTTGAGGTACTTATAAAGCTGCAAATGCTGGCATAATGATCCTCATGGAATAGCCTATGTACTGCAATGCAAAATGATGATGTTCAGTGTACTATAATTTAACAAATTACAATAAACAATTCATAGGAAATAAAAACAGGTGCTCTCATGCAAATCATGACGTAAAACACACCATAGTTGCTGATGTATAATGGACAAGCGAGTGAATAAAAGTTATAAAACGTTACGGCAATCTTAGACAGTTGGCAGTAGGCACGATGTGTGAAAACGTGTTAATTTACGCAGGCATAGAACACATACAAATGCCAAATTTTTATCTATTTCACCATTTTAAAAATCAACGGACCTCTAACGGATACTGGTGTAACAAGACTTGGTGCTGAAACAGATAGCACATTACCTGTTGCGAGCTCTAGTTTCAGCAGCAAATTAAACACAAACAATACATCGGTACTCAGTAATGATGGAGTGCTACAGACCACGGGCTTTGCCAGTTGATGACAGTGACATCCTGTTGTCATCATACTTGGGCAGATAGCGAACTGCAGCACGCCCATGCTCTGCAGTTACATACAGACATGTATACACACCACCATAATGGTCCATGCTGCTGCCACCATTAAGGCCTCGAACCGCAACCAACCATTAAGTTAGCGGTCCCGGACTGCTAATTCCACGCCTCTGCCACTGATAAGTTAGCGGTTTAGCGAAAAGAATAAAATCAAACTCTCACACTGCTGCAAACAGAGCTGCCAGCGTAACTGCATGTGTCCTCGTCAGTCATCAGTTCTGAGGTGCACTACAGGAGATACTAAAGTAACTCCAAGGGAAAAAGGTAGTTTGTCATACGTCGTTATGAAATCATGTAAAGGTTGTTGTTTTTATGTCTAAAAAATTAATACTAGTGACAGGCGTCTTAGTGATTTAAACCGCCAAGCCAGCCACTAAAGCTAAACGGTCCAACCAGTGGGTTACTAGCTTAAAGGCTTAGCAGTTTAAATCACTAAGCCAGCCGTTAAAGCTTCAGACCAGCTGTTAAGGCGTAAACAAACAGTTCCGGGGACTACCATACCCCTCTCTACTGCACACACCAACAGACAATTCAGATTCAAACAATTTGCCTTTCATTTTCACCACTAAAAAGAAATTAGTTGATCAACCAATCAATCAGTAAGAATTTTTAAAGTAAAGCACTGCTAAATCTATTATAAAAATGGTTTTCATTTGACTGTATTCTGAACAACTCAATAGAACTTCTGACATAATCAACACTTCCACTTTAGTGAACTTGACCTATGCCCACCTAACTGCAGTATGTGTGGTTTTGGCCAGCAGCTGATACAGCACTGGATATGGACGTGAGCTGCTTAGACAACTCAGTCTCCTACCCCGGAAGGTCAGCAAATCAGGCTGCTCTGCACACTAATCAAATCTTCTCAATTTTCACAATATGTGCCACAAATCATCACTGCTGGCTCTATGTTAATGCAAGGCTCGCACCACCATGCAAACATAACTAAAAAATATCTGCAAATATATTATGTGACCAACCCTCCCAAACTATACAACAATAATCCTAACCTTTGATCTGCCCCGGACAACCATTTTTCGTTCTCTGCACCTTCTAGTTTTTGAGTTAAATGCTAATATGGAATAGATGGATGGGTAATACCCATACTGCAGCCAGTTAGAAAGGCAGAAAAAATAATAACAGCAACAATAATAGTATTCTTATAGTATTTATTTAATTTATGTAGAGCAGCAACGTCCAAAAACAGAAGCCTTGCGGATGAGTCTAACGTACCATCAGCAGCTGACTGCTGGTCATCTGCCTCATAGACATCATCATCATCATCATCCACATTCACGTATCTCAGCCAGAAGTCTGTTGGAATATTCATCAGCCGCTTCATCACCTGTATCAACCAATCACATGCACGTACATCAGCTGCTGGACCAATAAGAACACACACTGGTGTGTCATGAATAATCGGCCCCTTCGTCATCTAAACTGTCACATTACAGTGATCGCACGTACAGGGCATCTGCTAGTTTGTATACACCAGTATTTCACAAGATGATGTACAGCAACAGGCTTAACATTTGGCGCAATGTTTATTGTTTAATTATATGGGCTACAACTCATAACAGAAAAAAATTAGTCAATATTTGGTAAAAGAACAGAAAGGAGTACCAGTATAATGGCTTGAGAGCAAATGTGATGTCAACTGACTTGAGCAGCGACCAAAGCATCAAATGCGAAGTGATATACTATCGTTAAGTCATACAGAACTGACAAAATCACAGAATTTACAAAAGTTTTCTGTTATTTGTTGGGATTTTTTTACACCAGGTACTTTTGTGTCAATATACGTAAATTTTTAACATTGAATATCACAAGCTAAATTAACATAAAATGACGTTTGTTGTTACATTAACTGGCATAGCTGCGAACACAATAATCGTAGTTACTGAAACACCCCCTTTACTACGAATGATGACCACAGATCATTCAGCAGGAAACAGAACAAGTAACTAATTACCATGTTTCCAGTAGGCTTTTACGAACACAATACAGCCATGAATTCACCATAAACCTAGCAATTTTTCTAAAGCATGCCACAATTATTTTCAGTGTTCACCATAATTTTCGTATATGCCTCGTCAGAAAAACAAAGTGGAGAGAGTTTCTCACGAGTTGCTGTAGCTTGGTCTGGGTCATGATGTCGTTCATTGTGGGCTCAGCACTAGAGTAGCCGACGACCGTTGGACCAAACACTGTAGCCAGGTTGTCAACAGACATCTTACACACAGCATTCTCAGACACCCTGCATAATGCACATCACCACGCACATGAACAATAAAACATGCAACTTTCTCAATATATCACTTGACCGACAACAATTCATCTCACAAATAACTGCTTACATCCACCTCCTTCTAATACAAACCGACCTTCTGGAACAGCTTCATTGGCTTCCTATCGAATGGCAAATCAAATTCAAGCTTGCTTCTTCTACTTATAAAGCTATACATGCCAGTAATTCACCTTAACTTGCTGAACTTGTACATCATCACAAATCTACAAGCTTCACATGCTCATCTTCCAGTCATCTACTTGATGTTTCGCACCATAACTCATCTCTTGGTTCCAGTGCATTTTGAGTTTCGGCACCAAAAGTATATTATTCTGTTCCTATTCATATTCGCCAAGTTCAAACATTTGCCTCTTTCAAATGTCATCTTAAAACTTCTTATTTTCAGTCCACTTTTCTTGCCCCCTAGCGCCCCTCTCCAATGTGCCCTGATTCTCTTGAGAGATTATGCTGCTATATAAATTGGTACTTACTTACTTACTTACTATCGATATACTCAGATAATAAAATGTAGTTGATGTCATTTGTTTGGTTGGTCAGTCAATCAATCAACCAACCAATCAATCAGACTAATCAGTTAATGATAACTGATAAGAAACAATGAAAAAGAAAACAGAAGTCAGTTAGCAGCAAATTTTATTCAAATTCCAAAAAACGAATTTTGAATACGGAAAAAATTCAAACATTACATCCTTATATCCTGGGAACTTTCGTTCCCTGGAACTTTCGTTCTCAACATCAAAATTAACATGGAACTTTCGTTCCCTAACATTGATTATTAGGCCTATACTGTACACAATTTTTGATGCGCTTTTTTAACTACAGCTATGTGTAGGCATTGATGTTACCATTGTCATCTGTCTCTCGTCCGTCCGTCCATCTGTCTGTTCGTAACGGATGTATTGTGGATAAGCATTGGGTCATAGAGGACAGAAAACAGAAGTCAGTTAGCTGACCATCACTAATCAACCATCACAAATCAGTCTGCTGTAAATTATGTGAATAACTATAAACTCTGCAAGCAGTCTTCTACACAAATTATGTTTTCATATCGGACTTAAACAATTAAAGAAAAAAACTAGAAATGCACCGTTAATTCATTTAGCTGATTTTTCAGTCAGCCGACTATTGCAGCCTAACAACTGATCGTCGGCCAATTGCTAAAATTGTTGTACAAAATGCACCCACTCAGCCCCATGCTACTAAAACGAAAACAGATACTGATTATGGCGCATTTTGTTAACAATATATGAAACCACATGAAAACAATACAGTAATGCAGTACCGATGCAGATGTAGTATGAGATATGCAAGTGTGTCGCAGTTTGGCTGAGGTAGTTCACTGACAGCTTGATACAGTTCACTGTCACCAGCCAGATCATCAGCACTTTTCCCTGTGAACCAACAGAAAGACAGACAGATATAAACACAGGCAGACAGAAAAACAGAAACCCGCAAACAGATAAACAGACACACAGCCAATGTCAGTGAGGCAATTCAAAAAAGAAACAGACTTATAGTGTCATAAAGTACTGACAACAAGAACCGTATAACAGCGGAAAATAACGAATGCGATACAGTTAAAACACAAAAACTGCATAGTTTTGCGCATTTTAGTTCACAAAATAAGTCTGAAATCGCAGATCTGTAAAGCTGTTGTCTTCATCAAATCATAATCAGCGGCTTTACTGCAACAACAAAACCATTGTTGCAGGACTAGAAGCTAAGAAGCCAATGTGCATTGCAAGTTTCGGATCTGTCAGGTTGTTTTCGCTGAAATCAGAATCTGTGGCTTCAAGTTCACATAATCTTTTACTGAACTGCACTAACAAAACCATTGTTGCACGACTAAGATAAGAAGCTGACGAGCATTGCAAAAGTTCAATCAGTTCACGTGACGAATGTAGCAGAATGATGATGTGAATGTGCAGATAATGACGACAACGCTCACCAACGGCACTGGTGAATGCTGTCCACAGTCGGAACGTCACGAGCGGCTCCTTCAGACTGCGCAGGAAATCTTTGAGACATCCGCAGATCACGTGCACGTCATGCACCAGAGCCTGCAATGACATCTCAACAGGTCACAGATTTACACAGGGACCAGAGCTCATGCCATTTGCACAGCTGTAAGCCGGCAAGGGTTAAAACACACCTCTGGTTAACAGGTGGTTGGGGACCAAGCAAGATGTCAAAAGACTAACGTCATGTAAGCCTACAGCTCCAAGCTACGGAGCGTTAGCTGCCATATGGGATCACACAGTGTTACCTGCCAACTGATAACAGTGAACACACCCTGCCATAACCCCAGGCAGGCAGAGTGCACCAGACGAATGCAAAGGTTGAGTGGTGGGGGAGTTGGTAACTTGGACATTCACCTACTAAAGTCTACTACTAAGTCTACTACTGGGTCTGGAACAGAGCTACTTTGCTGATCAAGACTAATGCTTTAATCACCACCACAAGTCGTCATCTAGAGATTTTATCTGTGTGTGTGTGCGAAGACATGTGACAATATTGAAACCAATAAACATAGTCTAACTCTTAACTGCAGCTACAAAAATTTTCTGACAATATGATGTAACCAACCAGATTAGGCAGCGATTTGCCTTTCAAGAATTTCTCCTTCAACTCCTTGACTTCCTTCTCCGACCTTCACACAAATATACACAATTAATCACTTCAGATTCTACTCCATATAGAAACAGCAACAAGACAAGGCTTGAGTTAGTGATAATTACTGACATACTGCATCATAAAGTCAACACTAAAGTTTGGATATGTCAAATAAGTCACATAGTGGCTCGTTCGACAGCATTAATTACACAACGAGTGAGTTTATTAAAGAAACAAAATCCATAATACAAATCACAAATAACATCACGACTGATCAAACACCAGTAATTAAAAAAAATCGCTACATTCTTGCCAGTAGATTAACAGCCAGACTGCATTAAGACAGCGAACTGCCTCAGCATGACATAACAAGAAAAGCCCAGCTAACACAAAAAGAAACGTGTGACAGCGATATACGTGTGAAGGCCTGGTGCGAACGAAGTCTAAGTTCACAAAGATGTTTCATTTAGACTCCACGGCAGATGACGCCTAGCACCATATCCAATGCATGAATTCCACCAATATTGGCTGAAAATCGTGTGCTGACAGCTTGCGAACGCTACAGAGCTGTCACAGCCTGAAATCGCCAAAAATCCCTTATAAACCCCCATTTTGGCCTTCAAGGTCATCCAAGGTCATTGGTCAGGGTGGCAATCAAAAGCCCATGTACGACTTCCCATTAGTGATTAATAGTAACCTAGGCCCTATCTCATACCGTTATTGAGATACAGCGACTTATTCACTAAAAATCAAAAATTTCCCCCCTCTCATTTAGCGCTTTTGTTCAGGGTGACCCCCTTCGAATTTATGGAAAAGCTTTACGGTTCCTGAAACTAGGGTCTTCTGGGCAGCCGACGATGAAAATTTGGTAATCCTAGCTTGCACCGTTCTTGACTGATCCACCCATGTGATAGATGGACAGACTGACGAATAGAATTGCGATAGCTAAGATGCGCTATAACAGTACCTGCTGTCGCGCGTAAAAATATGACATTAGAGATTTTGTATTCTGGGGAATTTTAATTATATTTATAAAATAAATCAACGAAAGCAGAAAGACTGCACTGGATCTGCTAGCACTCAGGATCTACTAGAACTCAATACTAAACTACTGACAAATAGAATAAGGAAGCAAGTAGTTTCTTAACAACACAAGAGACCATTCTGTGTCATAACAGCGTAAACATAAACTGACTATACAGCTACAAATAATGTGCAAAATTGAGGCCAGACAGCGAAGACTACAACTAACTATAATAAGCAAAATTAATAATCAGAGTGCAGAGAAAAAAAACAGATCAACAGAACAGAAAACAAGTGCAAAAGTAGCGAGGTACCCAGGCACTCGATAGATTCCCTCCTCGTTCCAGCCCCGTGCATTCACCTCTTCCACACAACGTATCTGAACAGCAGCAATACTCATAGTCAGCTTATAACAACCCTCACTGCTTGCAGCATAGATGATGCCCAGCCCAATGTCAGACAGCCACTCACTCATCTGACCACTAGCATTTTAACTGCTTCAGTTCTGAGCAATACTCATTCAGCTGAAATCAAGCCCCACTGTTTACAGCATAAGCAACATGTGACGGCATCCACACTCAGCATCCGGACTGCTCTACAGCTGCCGAATAATGTGAACTGCACAGCATGCATCGCACACCACTATTCTTAAAAACTTCATTTTCTTCATCATCACAAGTGAGTAACACTGTGCATTTCTAGCACATCGTCAACAAATCTTACAAATACATTTTGTCATTTCCAGTTAAACTACTCTCGAGTATGATTTTAACAAGCAGAATTTGACATCTGAGTTCCGTATAACTACCAAGTGGTGCACAAAAAGGAGGAACAATAGAACAATGCATGCTCAACTTAGAATGAGCAAACGGACAGTTTCAGAACCAATTATCCTCGATCACTGCAGTGAATAGTGGTCATTTTGAACACGTACATAGTGTTCGACGTGACTAAAGCTATATCATTTCCAAAACTGTCCAATTGTTCAATCTACGTAAGGCACGTATGCTCTACTTGTTAATGCACCACTCTGTATATTCAGACTCTGCTACACAATTATATAAAACTGCCTGACAACCCTCCATTCATGTTTTGTAATTGTTCAGTTGTCTTGCATTCTTTTTGTCAGATTTTTACCATGTGCATTAATTGTAATAATGTGCATATTATACATGTCCAACTTAATATATTTTACTTACTTACTGCTCATGCATGACAATGCAGCTAGATAAGTTGCACATACCACAAGAGCAGGAATCATTGGAGCTTCAGTTGATACATAGTCAGCTATCACGCCCTGTACAACAGTTCAATTCAATCAATCAATCATCTCTGTCTTCAGTTATACAAGTTAGTAAAGTTAACTAGAGCAACGTGCTGTCACAGCAAACATGTGTGATGTCACTTACCACGTGACTTCACGCCGTAACATGTTACACTGGTTATTGTGTCTCATTGTACCTGAAATTTGTGGATCCAATGTTCCCCTTTGACTAGGCCACCAACGATGAGGTTCCAAGGAGTGAAGACTCTGAGGTAATAAGCCACCTTAACAGTAACTCAACCTACATGGCCAAGATGCATCAAGTTTACAAAAAGATGAACAATTTGCTCTGGTAATATCATGTTTTCGACTATGTCCACCATATTATGCTACAGAAAGCACAGTCTGTTACAAAGTCACACCATCACAAAGCCAGCAACCACACTGACTGCTAATCAATGCAATACGGCATCTGATCTGTTTAGTTAAGTAATGACACTATGTTTAGTCAAGTGTGCCGCATGCTACTGCTGTGCATAGCTCAGTGTATACATACAGATGTTGGGTTCTTGGTGGGAGTGACAGGTAGTGGTATACATGGCAATGGTGACAGATCTCGACACTCAATGTGAGCAATGATCCGACACTCTGTAAATCACACGACAAACGAACACATACACAATGTACGCCATGCGTCCACTACAGAACAAGTCTCGACATGAATCAGCCAACTAAACCACATGCAACTCATCAAAACAGTGACTAACAGTTTACAGAGAGAAGCCGATTAAACTAACAATCTTTGTTAACTTGTGGAAAAATAAGACGAAACAACAGCCCAGAGCTATAGCGTATATTAGCTATGGAAATTTTGTCTTGTGTCTGTCATGTCCTGGTAACGTTCTAAGCCCAGGTGAGATAGAGACTGGGTTTTCACCATATGATAGGTCAGAGTATATAGTAGTTTGTGACAAAATTTTATGAACCTGGGTGAGCGGGGCCCTCCCAAACAAAAAAAAAGAAAGAGGGGCAACCCCCTAAAAATACGCTATTTTACTGCTATTGGCTTGTATAGCGTAAATATGGTTGCAGATGGGCACAGACATGCTGCTTGGCTCGACCACTGTCTGGGATCACGTGCAGTACTAGATGTTGTTGATGAGTGTCACATTATTCATGATAGCTTCAGTTCTGATCACTTTCCACTTGCAGTGACTATTACATTACCCACTTCGACCTATACATTACCGGCAGACTGCCAAGAGCCTAGAGCAACAACATTCGGCTCATTACCAAAGGTAGACCTTAGTAAGGTGTCAGCAACAGCTGTTGAAACAT
>Ga0209671_1006660_pt1 | contig 11893 bp, 7 predicted proteins | sample WorMetHERISLAND2_2_FD_187401 | JGI IMG/M metagenome (GOLD analysis project Ga0209671, IMG submission 187401) | Marine gutless worms symbiont microbial communities from Max Planck institute for Marine Microbiology, Germany - Olavius geniculatus... | ecosystem: Host-associated > Annelida >...
TAATACTGCCGTGCAGTGTGCACGTTCTCTGTGAAACAACTTGCCAAATTGTCGCGTGGTATGAGCACGGGCAGCACTGCAGTGCGGCGACTCAACGACTACGTCTCTGCACTGTCATACTGGCACAAAAAGCAAAACTAAACTAAACTAGGGGGAAGTTTTGTTAAGGGTGCACAGCTTGTAAATGATTAATGTGTAAATGGTATAACTCGTCATGGGATTTGGACACCCGTATACATGGGACACATGGGATCACATTGTTACTTGCTATCCGACATTTCATGCAGCCAAACAGGCTTCTCGAGGGGCCCCACACCCAGCTATAGGATCTAGCCAGACAAGTTCCGTAATCTCCTCCAGCAAATCCGGGCAGAGCCCGGCCGACAAATGGTTTGCGAACTGCATTTTGATGTCAAAACAGCTATTCTCATGATAACAGTTAATAGCGTATTAAGATGTTGCAATAAACCAACATCGCTGATAACATTTTTTATTCTTCCTTAATATATAGTAAGTCTAACGCTAAATATTGGTATGATCGATTTGCTAGAAGTGTATTCATGGGAAGTGTAAAAGATTAAAAGAAAATTAACCCGCAGAAAGCTTTTATTATTTTATGCAATAGTGAAAAATATTTATGCAAAACGACAACAGGAGCAGTAGTTCAACAATTTAATTAAATATAGCTTGCGCATGTGGCGCTATCTGGCGAAAAATACTTAACGTCTCTGCGCTGTATTCAGAGTGCAGTACATTCTGATTGCCGCTCAGAATGGTGTAGGCCTGTACTGTCAGTGGCTACACAGGGTGAATTTTAGGGGTGCTTACGATCCCGCGCAGCATTAATACGCACAACACGTTTCAGCGCAGCCGAGCACCATACCACCAAAAGTAAAAAAAAACAACTGAAAGTCGCAGAAAACCAAAACTCTTGCGAACTGTCCTTGGAGCAAGAGTAAGCGGTCACTAGGCCTATAGCTGGTTCAGTTTTCAGTTCAGAAGGTGATGGCATATAGGCTAGGGTTGCTCACGTAGGCATAGGTGGACGGCCGCAGAATAATGTCGGCACGGGGCTGACGTTTTTGTTGTTGCCAGTATTTAAACGACGAGCAAACTGTTAATTTGTGTTTGTAGTTTTGCTGAGATATCCGTCTCGTTGTTGTTCGTTCTACTCGTATTCTTGTGGTTCGCCCGTCAGCCTGGCTTCATGCCCGGATATGCCTCCCTCTTCAGAAAAGGGTTTGTGCTGTTTAAAGTTTTCGGAAGTTGTCTAGTTTTCACCATTAGGGCTATCTAGTAGCATAACCGTAAACGTCAGTCTAACAGCGACTTGTCTCATTAAGTCTTCTAACGTATAAATTCTCAGATGCTGCTTTAGGTCGCTTTTTCATAGGCTATAAGCCATATTGTAAAACGTATTTTTATGCTGTATGCCTATAATAGTCCATTCGTGAAGAGGTTGCGTTTGTCTGCTGATAAACGAAAATGTGATGATGTTCATCGACATGTTTGCCAAACAGAGCTCACAAAAACGTCTCACATGTCGAAGATTGTCAGACAGCAGCGCGACATTTTCTGGCCTCTAATTGGGGCTTCCTTTATGTAGCGTGGTGGTACATTTAAAAGTTTGCTTGGCAGGCCTACAGCACGACATGAGGACTCTTTCTTTTTTTAATCGTTTGCCTACCGTAACATGTTCACTTCAGGTTAGGCTGATTAATTGGAATGCATACGTTTTATTGATATTTACTTCTCGCACTCCAAACAGTACCTTAGTGGGAGACGGACGTTTCCCCCACCCAGACATTTCTACCTCGGACGTTTTACTCCCAAACATTTCCTTTGTTTGGACGTAGCCTATCCCTTTGGTTTTTTGATGGTTCAGGACATTCCTGCTAAGTCGGTAGCAACACAAAATTAGAATCACTCATTGCCCTCAAATATTTTTGAAACACATGCGACATTTTTAATATGCAAAGCATAAAACAGTTTTAACATATACTATCTTATGTTATCTGTGTGCTGATGCGTAGGTACGTAACCGACGCTCTGCCCGCCTTGTTTGTGTCAATCTTGTTGTTCGTGTGTCCCGCCGAAAAACCAGACTGGATGTGTTTCCGCGCCTACACAGTTAAGCACCAACACTTCATCATTAAACTATTTTATGCAATGCCAGTGGAATCCTGTTGACTGCAGCGTAATAGATAAAGTGCGTAGAAGGACCTTACGTTTAATTTATGTTTACATGTACATCGGACAATTTTTGAAAATTTGTATTTTACAAGGTACCTGTCACAGGCCTGTACTGACAAAAGGACGACAAAATTTGGAAGGCAGTTGTCCGTTAATTCACCCGCACCCGAATTAACCGCTAGAGGTAAGGTTAGAGCTAAGGTTAGTGATAGGGATGGAGTTAGGATTAGAATCAGGGTTAGCGTTAAGGTTATAGAGCTATCGTTAACAATAATATTTCAGGTGTGAGTGAATTAACGGACAGGTGCCATTTGAAACTTTATTTATTTGCCATTTCGCTATTTCAGCAACTTTCTGTGAGTAACGCTCAACACGTCAAAACATCACCACTTGCAAGTTGTAGGCCCCTACTAGCCTACGATGTACATGGTGTTTCATAAAAAACAACGCCTTTTCTTTCTTTCATAATTTACTCAAATAATGACCAATTTACATTAAATTTTTACCAGTTGTAGTCGAAAAAAATACTTATTCAAAATATTTTAACAAAATGTAGTAGTTGATTAAATATTCTTTGCTAGTTATGACGTAACGCTGATGTCATCATGTGTCACGGGTACAAGCTTGATAGTTTCAACTGGTGATGCCAGTTGCTACCCTGCTGCAGACACTGCTTGGACACACTACGCAAGCCCCTCCCCCACACCGCCTCCAATGTTAACCCCCTCTCTCAACGTCGACTCGAACCTTTCCCACGTAAAGCTTAGTCAACTGCTGCATTGCCCCTAATGACGGATGACGGCATTCTTACTCATGGAGCCAGCCGAAAATTTTCTAAGGGGGAAGAGGCTGCGGCGTCAAATAAAGTGGTAACAAAGGTATTTCACTCAGCGGCGGATTCAGAAATTTCAAACAGGGACGGAAGAATAGGGGGTGAGGTTTAGAGGGGGCATATCCCTCTCCCCAGAAAAAAATTTAAAATGTTAGGCAAAAATAATGCACTTTCGAGCAAAATTTTCACTTGTTTTAAGATGCATCCGGTCAATAAGGGGGGGGGGGCGGTTGTCCCCATCTTCGCCCTTTTGAATCTGCCACTGATTTCAATGACCAGCCTTTTAGGGAATCTAGGGAGCGTAAGATCCCCAAATGGGTCTGGGGCGGAGCCCCGGCCGAAAATAAATTTGGATGCATTTTTAGCCTCGCAAAAGACTCTTGGTCAAGTACTGGTGGAACGATGACTGCCCCCCTGAAGCCTTAGAAGTTGCCTCCCCCTCTGAGAAAAGATACGCTTTGAGCGCAGTCCCCAATCAGTGGCGTAGCGCGCTTGAACCTCAAGTACTTATCTGGCTACATCTCTGCTGAAGTTGAAAAATCATGCAACAAGAACACTGTTTACTTGCAATTAAAAATCAACTGCACTGTGCATGTACAGGGTGGAGGGAGTGGACCATAAAACGTGCCACTTTACATTTGTCCATATCTTCGCCATGACACTATAGACTGTGTGGGTCTAACACAGTCTGGTGTCATACAGATCATTTACTGCAATGTTGATCTGGAGTGTGTTTTTTATTTACATGTTTGTTATTATCGTTAGTTTTTTTACATAAGTATAGAAATGCGTTTACAGTGTGGTGGGGTATATAATAATCAAATTATTGCAAGTTGTCTGCAGAGTGTGACTAGTGAAAGAATTTTGAAAATCGGTCAATAATTGTCCAAGATATGGACAGAAGTAAAGTGGCACACTTTTATGGCCCACAGTGTAGTACAATAGCAGGTTTTCTTCATTGGCCAAATGTCTGTAGATGATTGGCTGAATGTTGGCAGAAGGTTCAGATGCCAATATTGGTCCAATGTTTATCACCATGGCCAGCAACCACTTGGACCAATGTTGGAAAACATACGGTGGGCCAATGCAAAGTCCAACATTGGACCAATGTTTTACCAATGCAGTATGGTTAGGTGGGCAAGGGGCCAGTGGGACCAGGCACCCGATCCTCCAGACAAAACATAAGCATACGTACGAACTGCACAAAATTTGCCAATCTAGTCAGTTTATTTTTGAGAAAATAATTAAAATTGTTGCCACCAGATTTTACCTTTTAAAGCTAAAGTGCACCAAATTTGATTTCGGCTGGGGTTTCGCCCCAGACTTCGCTGGGAGGAGCTCACAGCGCTCCCCCGACCCTCCACCTGTCTTTTAGGGGGTCCTTCTTCTAAGGGAAGGGATGGGAAAGGAAAAAGGGAGGGCGCGGGAAGGGAGGAGAAAGATAAAAGGGGGAGGGACAGGAAGGGAAAGGACAAAAAGGGAAAGAGAGGGAAAAGGAGACGAGCCCCCCCTAAAAATGAAATGTCTGGCTGCACTGCTGTTCTCATTGGACGTAGACGCTCCTGCCCTGCTCCGTTGGTAAAAAACCTGGTTCATTGGTGACAAATTTTTGACGTTTTACAGTTGCAGCCAAAAAAATGTGCAAAACAATCGCATTTACGTGTCTGTGGGGGTAGTTGGACTTTCACTTGTTCGAGCAAGACAGTGCACTGGCACACCGAGCTTGCAAAATGGTTGCGTTTTGGATCGCTAGACGTCTGATTTCATGTCCCCATGTCGTTTAGTGCTGACACGATGAAAATTTTGCATCAGCGAGCACAGTATTCATCAACAATTATTATGGAAGAGTATCCGGACAGAATTACAAGCACTTTCTCAATGGCGCTGTCCTAACTACTGAAACTTATCTTATGTTTTCTAGGCGTCGATACTTCTAGTGAATTTTGTCGACGTCCTAATGGTGTACTGCTTACATTCCACTTGGCACAATCGTAACGCGTATAACATAGTTTTGTAATCGGTTAATAACTGCTTGTATGTCATAATCATCACATTATGTAACTAATTTTAAGGTAAATTGTTTTTCCACTAAGTCCGTGCCAGAAAATAGTGGAAATTAACAAAATTCAGCGTAAATAGTGTAACTTGCAATCTGGCTGACGCGGCACCTGGCGATTAAGCTATGAACTTGTATTATTATTGTTACGGTGCTTCTGTTCTGAGCTTATCTGTTGTGAAATTTATTACCGTAAAACTTCCAATAAAGGCCGGGTCCCTATAATAAGCGCCGGGTCTCCATTAAACGCCGATGGGTTTTTGTCAAATGTACAAATAAACGCCGCGTTTATTAGAAGTTTTACCGTAATGTAACGACTTAGTTAAGATAATATGTTAGAATATTCAATAATCGCATTGTTGCAAATTGTTCACAAAATATGCCAATGAAAAAAATATTGCCAATTGGTTAATAGGTCTAGACTATTTGGTGAAGATATGTACACAAGTTGGAGTTAGCCTACTTTCTCGCTTAACTTGTATGATCATAATGGCCTATATATGGTTGCTACAGGTCGTGCACGACGTGCGGCGGCGCTGCTAGACTGGGAGACTGTTTGTACAAAGTTACCTTGGGGTCCTCTCTTCGTTCTGGGTGGCGGATACGCTCTCGCCGACGCGTTCGAGGTCAGTGCTCAACTCCTTAGACTCCAACTCGGGGCATTGCGTATAAATTAGTGCACGGAATTATTTATATTTTTCAGTAGCGTTAGCGAAGACGGCACGTTTTAAACAGGGGAGATTGAGTTTGCAGGACCGTGAAAATTACAGACGTCAAAGTTTGCAAACAACGTCGCGTTTTAACGAAAGTAGGGAATATGCGCATAGTTATGCAGGAACAGCTGGCACGTCGCTTAAACGATGTTACATGTATAGGCCTATTGCAAACATTGGTGAAACTGGCTTGATGAGATAGACAGCTCGTTAAGCCAGCGCTCGTCGAGCGGCACATGTTTGATAACTCAAGCATTCATCACGCTGTTTTGACAAGCATTCGTTAAGTCACACATCAAGAACTGATTAGGCCAACTCGACTAATGCTTGATAGGTTTATGTGCTTAATAACTGTTCGATGAGCTATGCCATTGCAATCTGTACACTTCAACCACTGCTAGCTGGATATAAAAATTCGACCAGCTCTCGACGAGCACTCGACAAGCGCTCGCTAGTCGAACCAGTTTCGTTGTGTAAACCATAGATGTAAAAAACGTTCCAGGAAAAATAAAAAAAACGTTAAAAACGTAAAAAATGTGGCAAAAATAAAAAAAAAAGTTTTAAAACGTTGAGTAAAAAACGTTGGCCATAATGTGTTCAACTTATAGCCTAATGCCTAATGCTGTAAGCGCAGTATACCTGGAATATTAGTTTAGATAAAGAGAACTTGATTTAATTTTAATTCACCTGTGTGGTCGTAAGACAACAGCATTAACCTAACTAAATATGCTAGTTAAAAAAGTTTTATTTAGTATATTTGGACTAACTAAGTAAACTACATCACTGTGACCTATTAATTCGTTTCTGTAATCCCAAAAGTGCTTCAGGAAGCGTTTGATGGGATTTTCAATGCAAAATAAAAAAACTTTAAAAACATAAAAAACGTGGCAAGAATAAAAAAACGTAAAAACGTTTTTTACATCTATGGTGTAAACGGTGTACTACTGTTGCTATGGCAGGTATCGGGGTTGTCACGGTACCTAGGTGCAGTGTTGACCGTGTTCGCTCCACTACCAATGTCTGCGATGGCGCTACTCATCGCTTTGCTCGTCTCACTGCTGACCGAGATTACATCAAACGCCGCCGTCATTAACGTAGTCACGCCTATCATCATTGCCATGGTAACCAGTAGTAGTAGGCTTAGTAGTAGTAACAGTAGAAGACTAGTCGTCGTCGTGACCAGCGTCGTGGCCAATCAAGCGATCGCGCACATCTAGATGTCACGATCGCCATTGGATAAGCGCCGATTCGATCTGATCAGAGCAGCAGCAGTAATAGTAGTAGTAGTAGCAGTAGTAGTAGTAGTAGCAGCAGCAGCAGCAGCAGTAGTAGTCGTCGTCGTCGTGACCAGCGTCGTGGTCAATCAAGCGATCGCGCACATCTAGATGTCACGAGCGCCATTGGATAAGCGCCGATCCGATCTGATCAGAGCAGTAGTAGTAGTAGTAGTAGTTAGTGTTGTTGTTGTTCTAGTGTAGTAATAGTCGTAGCAGCAGAGATCACATTTAATGCTGTCGTTGTCAACGTCCCGTCACGCCTGTCCTAATCGCCATGGTCTGTTCGTCGTAAGTTTTTATAACCATTTTAAAGGTTGAAGATTGTGCAAGTTGGAAGTTTTACGGTAATGTAACGACTTAGTTAAGATAATGTTATAGAATATTCAATAATCGCATTGTTGCAAACTGTACAGCTTTTTACAGGAAACCCACCGCAGATCTAACGATCGTCACAGAAAAGCAGCAGCCCGGGCGTATCAGGGTTTTATCGAGCGTTAGTAGTAGGTCTATAACTATAGCTACCAGTATATTGATCTAATCTGTTCGGAAAAAAAATTCATTTTTTTCATCGTTTGTCTGCAGTCGCTGCGTTGTAAGATAGCCTTGGCTTTAAGTGTTATGGCCTAGTAGCAGCTGGGACGGCAGAAGGCAATTCCGCCAGCATCAGCGGGAACGTATGGCCAAAGGAATTCAGAAAGTCGGTCAACGTTTTATAGCAAAGATATGGACAGGTGTTTGATTAATTATTTTAGGACTCTCTATATGTAGTATTGTTATGGGGCCGTCCTTCGTAGAAGGATGCCCCATCATGTGTTGATCCTGTCCGTCTGTCTGTCTGTCTGTCCTGTGCCTCCACCTAGAGAAAAAAACGAAAAGGCCTACGAATACCAAACTTGTTAGGAAGGGTCCCTGGGACACCAGCACCCCGTGGACCAATCTCAAGGTCAAGGGATCAGAGGTCAAGGTCACGGCGGCTAATTGCGTTGTTAACTTTAACACCTCAATGTTTATTGTTTACTGTTTACATAGAGTCGTTGACAAAACCATAGATTACTTTGTACTTTTGCGATATTAGCTCGTGATGGGCAAATATTGAAATATTATTCCGATATCGATATTTGATCAACTGCAAGAACGGCCCCATAGCGGGCGGCCCCTCAATGGCCGCACCCTCTTGTTGTATATGCTATCTGTCGCTGGATATTTTACCGAGTGCGCGGGTGACGCACAATCGGTGGAACATATAGGCCTACATGACTTGCATAGATCGAATAACTGGACAGTTTTATATACGATTAGTCGCGACCATGGGAGGTCAGGTTGAGCGCTGTGTTCGTTTCGGAAGCTGTCCGATTGTTTAATCTAGGCTTCCAAATCATACAGGCTATGTTTAACGGCGTCGTGAATTAAGAAAGCAGGATGGGACAAGTAGTTGCATTTTTCAGACAGACAGCCACAGTTTGCCGACAGAGGAGATGTGAGTGCTGAGTATTTTAATTATGCCTTTAAATTAATTTTAAAATTATCCTCTCTGCAAATTGTTCTTCTTCTGTGCCCTGGCCACGATGCTAATGTGTAGGCCTATGTTCCAGTGTTTTACATTTTACTAGCCGCTCCGTAGCCTATATAGTACGCGTGTGGTGTATAGGCGAAAGATCTGAACGTGAACGTGCTGTACCTGTTGTTACCGGCTGGGATGGCGGCGTCCTATGCTTTCATGTTACCGGTCGCTACGCCGCCCAACGCAATCGCTTTCTCCTATGGACGACTACGAGTCGTTGACATGGTCTGTCGCTATAATATGGCTAGGATTGGCTAACCTATAGCTTGCTCATGTCAACTCAATCTTCTATTTTCGCGAAATGAAACATAAAAAGCAGAGGTTTAATGTGGCCTGATTGGGGCATTGGTATGTTTGCTGGTTGCAAACAGCGGGTCTAACTGTTCGCTGACGCGGGCAATGGTTGACCGCATAGTGCGCTGCGGTATCAACAGCTCATGCCAATCAGCTGCTACGTCTGAGATTGTAAAGCGCTTTTCGTCTCGATACGTGTAAAAGGTGCTATGGCAAAATACCGAACTTTTACGTTTATTTTATTTTAAATACTAAAAAGAAGTAAGGGATCGTTTGAAACATAGTGGCCTAACACAAAATCTTGCCGAACAGACAGCATAACGTGTAACAGTGGGCTGCACAGACATATATTTGGTGGTCTAGGTCATAAGCACAAATACGAAAAAGCAAAGTTAAACTTATCGCCACACCTGGTGGCGACGCCGTGCTGCCGTCCATCAGCCAATAGCATTCCTGCACCACTCGCTACGTTGTACTCCCAGCTGATGTCAGTAACTGGTGCTGTACCTGACCAGTGGAAAAACTGCTGTAGTCGTGCCTGTGCTCAAAAGTGGCATTGCCACCAGTGTGTCGCGCTTACGATTCGAACTTCTGTTTTGACATATGGCGCGTTACAAATGCAGACTACTTACTTACTTACTTACTTAGACCAACTTCATTGACATGTGTCGCTTGTAAGATTATGGAAAGGATTATTGTTGATCAAATGACAGATCACCTGATGCAAAATGGGGTATTGAATAAAGCCCAACATGGATTCTTTAAAGGGCTTTCTACCTGCAGCAACTTGTTGAAAGCATTTAATGATTGGACATTGTCACTAAATGACCGTCACGGTGTTACTGTTGCATAGGCCTATATTGACTTTGCGAAAGCTTTTGACACAGTCTCGCACACTAAGCTGATTCACTGGTTGAAGCAGTATGGCATATCTCGCAATCTGTTGGAGTGGATTAAGACCTTTCTGTCGTCACGTTCGAGGTTACCAGAGTTGACAGCGAATTATCTGATGCATGTCCACTTACCAGCGGAATAGTTCAAGGCAGTGGTCTAGGCCCCCTACTGTTTGTTATATACATTGATGAACTTGCTCATGTTTTAAGTGAGTATCGAGTTAAAATTAAGTTCTTCGTGGATGACTTAAAAATATATGCGGAAATATCTTCTTATGTTGATGCTATAAACTTGCAATCTGCTTTGTCGTGTTAGTGACAAAGAAATGGCAGTTAACTGTATCTATTAAGAAATCAAAGAAAAAGAAAACTTCAACAGTTTACAAAGCTATGTGAGGGCGATATGAGTCAAAACTAGAAAACGGCAAAAATGGTTTTGGGCGATATTGTCGCATGTTGACTTCCAGACTGGCCCTTACAAGACTAGCCATTCTAAATACTTGAAATAAAAATACAAAAACAGAAGTCGCAAGCCGAAACAATGTAGTACACCAATCCGTGCTGACACCACATATATTGCAGTGAATGGTAGAAAGACACGTCCAGGCATGTCTGAATTTTAGTCTATCGTTCTGTCTGCGTGTGCGCGCAGTGGTGTGACGTCATAGTGACTATGACGTCAGTATAGCCAGCAGCAGGTTATACATTGCTTGTGACGTCACCAGCTGCAACGCTGGCAGCGTGCCAGTAACAGCAAATTATAGCTATACAGTATATAAGCAGTTACTGTTAATAAAGAAAAAAATTGAAATATTGTTATTCGGCGAAACGAACAGTATATAGGTATATACGTATATTGTAATGAATGCCAATGCCTATGGTAGAAAGACACGTCCAGGCATGTCTGATTTTCTGTCTGTCTGCGTGTGCGTGCAGTGGCGTGACGTCATAGTGACAATGACGTCAGTATAGGCCAGCAGCAGCTTATTCGGGGACAGTTCACTAGTCCGAAGGGCCATTAGTCTGAATTTTTTTCCGCAGTTTGAATGTACAATTGTTTGAGCATGAATGCGTCTCTTACGTCTCAAGTCGACTTGGGCCTTCCAAGTTGGGTCAAGTCGGTCTGTAGCAGGGTCATCGTCGAAATTTTTTGGCGCCGTCGGTCTCATTACAAGTCATTTCAAGTCCACTTGAGAAGTCGACTTAACCAGTAATCTTGCACTTAGCTGTTTTCTCAAACGCGGCTGTCAATGAGCTCAGGCAAATAAGGCCGTTTGTAACGTATTTTAGTAACCGTATATAAAATAAAGGTAAGCTTATACCGATTAAGGTAAACGGAACTGTGAATGAAGTAATTTCCATGTAGTTGTTTCCTTTGCACTAGATCGCTGAAATTGTGCATGCCTAAGTTTAAATCACAGGGCTACTTATTAGTGCAAAAATTTCCACAAGCCCTGACGGTTAGCCCCAACTTAGCCACAATAGGCCTACATCCGTTACAGACGCACAGACGGCTAGACGACAGACGGATCGACGACAACGATGCCAAAGATTCCGTGCAGCATATATACACGTAGCTGTAGCGCGTCAAAAACAGTCACATTACACCCAGTTTTAACTGTCTGTGCGAATTTTTCAGAAGAAATAACAATAACAGAGACGTCCGCCGAATTAATAAAACACTTTATGAATAGCCTACAGTATACAGGGTGGGTAAAATGACACCATTTATTGTACGCCATGACTTCAGCAAATATTAACCGATTTTAAGAATTCTTTTACCGTCAGAATCAGGAGACAGTTTGTAATGAAATTGTCACTATAGATCCCACCACATTTCAAGTTTGTCGCTGCACTACCTCGTGAAATATCAGATGACGCACTCAAGCCGGCGACGCCACTGACCAGTTATGCGATCAACGTTGATGAAGCTTGGCATGTGCCCCCCCCAAACAAATCGGACTTAAATCCGGTCGATTATGCTGTTTGGGATGTCTTTCAACAGATGGTCGGCTATTTGTACGTTTCTAGCTAAAAGTGTACTTTATACAATAGACCCCGTGAAATAGTATCC
>Ga0209671_1006661_pt1 | contig 11893 bp, 3 predicted proteins | sample WorMetHERISLAND2_2_FD_187401 | JGI IMG/M metagenome (GOLD analysis project Ga0209671, IMG submission 187401) | Marine gutless worms symbiont microbial communities from Max Planck institute for Marine Microbiology, Germany - Olavius geniculatus... | ecosystem: Host-associated > Annelida >...
TACATTCACAGTGATATCTACACATAGCATTAGACACACATCTACGATGCCAGGGCAGAGGTGCTACAAACACGACTGACGACTAAATCAACAAGAAAATGTAACGCACATGACGAGAAATACTACGGTAAGCTTAATCAGACGCGAAAAATAAATCGACAGCACGATTTTCTACAAGCGTCATACACACATCTCGGCCACATCTCACTAAGACACAGCGCAGCTTGACAGGTATCTTTCGGGTGGGTTTTTATAAGAAGCTAACATGCAATAACCCTTGGTGACGCTGTGCTTGGTAGACCGACGACATGTGCTGCGGAGCTAAACATATAGCAGCGCGAGATGCTACTTCCAAGTCTAGATACGACGTAAGTTCACTGTTGCTTTTATTCCTGGAACAACGTGCACTTTGATCGCGTGTTGGTTTATTTAAAAGCGTCTAAATGATTTACACTGTAAAACAAAAAACTTGAAATCCGTAGGCCTACTATTGCATGTTATTGCAAATTGTAAAAAATGATGATTCAGGAATTTTGTTGCTTAGTTTATGCACTCATCAATAAATTTTTAATCAAGTGACTATTGATTGGTTACCATGTTGTTGTATTGTAGTAAAATTCTGTTAAAAATACCTAACGTGTTTGTCAGTTGTCTCAGTCCGTTTGTTATTTTTTTGTCCGCACAGTTGCAGAAAGAGTCATAAACGAGTTCTGGTGAAATTTGTGAAGAAATGAGGCATGGCCCAAGGAACTAAACAATTATTTTGATGGTTCTCTCGAGGCCACGGTCCGGATTTAGTGCTCTTGGATACGACAACGATATATTCTTTTGCGATTCCCAGGCAACCGAGCTCGGGAAAAGCTTAAATGCTTTTGATGTTATTTAATTCATGTAATATGCTGAGTCGTTTTATCTGATATACTTGCAGACGTACATCAGAATCAGAAACAACAGAGAAAATAGACTTGGTAAGTTTACACGCATTGTTTATATATTAATCAACTTACTGTTGTGTTTTATCCGATATTAACAGTGTTTCTTTCATTGCATTATTACTGTCCGTGTTTTTATTGATATCGTCTATAATAAGCTTTAAGTATCTAAAACTTTACGCTGCATTATTGTGCGGTTTTCCTAGCAGGTCGCAATACGCGTCTTGTCCGTTCGTCGGTTCGTCCTCACGTTTGCTCTAAAGCAAGGAAGCATAGTGTTGTAGCTCAACACTGTCTTGTGTTTCACAGTTAAAACATTTGGTGAAGACTCTGACAGTGACAGTTATGTTCAGTAATAATTATTTTTGACGTTTTTTAACGTTGTACATTTTTTCGTTTGTATTATTGCTGATTTAACCTACCTGACACGGTAAATACAGATTTTTACGACACTATTCAGATAACGAGCAGTATTAACTGCAAAACTGTAAAAGGGCAGATTTTGTTGTTGAATACACGCAATATATAAGTATAAACGCACGTGTTGTCTTACGTTCGGGGTGTTGTTTATATACACAGCGAAAATACGAAGTCGTCGAAAGCGCCTGCATGACGAGATGATCTATGATCAGCTGCAACATCAGCAACAACATCAGCAACTGCTGCAGCAGCAGCAGCAGCAGCAGCATGATGTGCCGTCGCTTGTTAGACAAGTTGCTGTCAACGGACACAAAGATGGCGTCTATCTGCAGCCATGTCTTGTATGTCACATGTCACTCTTTCTGAACACACTATTACGCGGTCGTCCGATAATAGGTCGCATTACGGGGTTTGCCCGTCTGCACGTGTCTCTGTTTTCTGTTGTCTAACGTACGAGATTTTAACTTGATGTTTGTTCGTCCATCCGTCCATATGCGACGCGCTAGCAATTAGTCAAAAGAAGACGAGCTAAAATCACGACATCTTCACTGTCATCAACTTCCAGTCTGCTGTCAGGATCTTCGAAATTTTGGCAAAAATTCAAAGAAGTCGGGCCGATCGAAAACGCTATGTGATATTGGCATAGAAAAAATCTGCTTTTTTGGTCAATAAGTCGCCGTGTCTCAAAAACGCTTATGTTTAAGACCAAGCTTAGTCTTACCATTGTTCGCTGAAGCCGGTAGGTTACCGAGCTCCAACCTAATGCACGATTTTGAGGCTCTGTTTTCTTAGCGGTAGCTGAGCTTCTTGTTGCTGACATCGTGCATTGTGTGACTGCGTAGAGAGAGGACGAACCTGCAGCAAGCGCTAACGATGAAACAGCCGTTGACGTGATCGCTGTCGATGACCAGGACAAGCAAAACGTCAGCGATTGCAAGTTGCCGGAACAGATAACTGCAGGTTCGTTCGTATACGGCGCTGAAACATGTGCTACGTCTTATCGGCTTGCAGTAGGTACAATAATTTAGCTTTTGTAACTTTGTCTTTACAGTAAACATACAGCGCTTTTAAGAGCGATCGCGGATGTAACTTTTGAAGTCACTAAAGAAGTCGTCTTTTACACCGGGTGGCGCAAGAACGCACAATTCATCAGGAAATATGCCAGAAAATCGTTGGTTGCAGTTTTGGTTAATATACACCGTGTTTCGAAAAACAGTCAAAATTGTTTTTGTCATAACTTTGTTACATGTTCACTAAATTTGATAATGTTTGACATGGAGATAACCAAGACAATGAAATTATGCAAGGTGCATTCATTTTCCATCTCACCTAATTTTTGTCAACGCACTATCATGTGAAACACAGATTTTCCAAATTGTTGCATAACGCTAAATTTTTTTTCAAGTAAACGCTGTAACGACGTAATAAGGCACAAAATAAATCTCACTGTAAAGTATTTAGCAAAATTATAAGTTAATATAACAAATCGCTTGCAAATCATCAAAATTTATGTCCAAAGTGGGCCCTGCATAAAAAGACAATGGCTTAAATGCAACGCCACTGGTTGAGAGCGGAATTAACAAACGACTGATCAAACTGCATTCACCCATCGATTAGACGTGTTTTAAGCTCACCAGTCAGCTATTTTGTTGTCTATTGTTTTTGCCATAAAATATTTGATACCACAATTTGTTTGCCAGTAGTCGTTGTATGACAAAATAGTGTGGAGCCTCTTAAGCCGTCGTATAGACGACAATGACGACCATGCGATGCGAGATCAGTTTATCTTCCAAAGCCCTGATGAGCTGTGTTGGGCTTACGACCTTTTACTATTCGCACAAACTATCCAGATTCCAGATACTTCAGTTTCTGACACCTCTCGCTCTTTTTTCTCTATCTTTTTAGTCACAAGCAAATCTGTAAAATTGTGTAAGATGATTTTGTGTAGAATGCGGGAATGAGATCAGCAGAAAGCAGACAGAGGATAAGAGCACGCGGACAGATGATAATGGTCTATCATCACCACTAGCAACACTAGCATCATCACCATCGTCATCATCATCAGCAGCAGCAGCAGCAGAAGCCGCACCAGTGACAGTGATGTCAAACTGTGACGTCAACGCCAACAAGGATCGATTCATGTGCACCGTCTGCCTGGTACCGTTCAAACTCTATTGTCTAGCCTGTCTTATTCGAAACGTGCTTAAAATCACACGACTAAAACCGTAAGGAAAAGTCAGAGTTATGTAAATCTTTAAAAAATGTGATTTGCAAGAAATCGTCAGAAAAACTTGACTATGTTGCTGACGTGAAAAAACTTAGAAAAAAAACCATACAGGTTGGGCCAAAAAGTTTTTACTCCCAATTCGCATAGGCTGTTCTCTGTTATGGCAGACACAGGGTAAAACAAGGTAGATAGGCCCTATATATCTCAGGAAAGAACAGTCGACCAAAATGCAAAATGAGTCAAATATGCAACACTAGTTCGTCGCAGCGTAATAATTTACCGTTCATTTATGTGCAATGACTAGTAAACAGAATGCATTCATTACTTATTGTATAGTTGTTTTCGACGTTGTGTTGCTTGCAGCAACCGTACGTGGAGCCGCTGATCTCGGTGCAATGCTGGCACGTGCATTGTGAACGATGCTGGCTTCAAGTTCTACAGGTAAATTACCAATCGTCCCTATTGTTCTCATCGATTACGCAGTAATACATTGGAATGGGCAGAACTACAAAGCAGATCAAATGCTGACGTAGACTGTAGCTGAACAATTATAGAGAAACATGTCAACCCAATGCCGACATAGTATGCAGTCGTCATTCCTGACGTAGAAACAGTTTGACCTAATTATCGCGAATGTCATACGCTTTTGCGAAATATTAATTAGGCCAAGTAACCGTGATCATTAACCTTGAAAATTGGCAAGCTGGTTACTGTCGTAGAAAGAAACGTTTACCACAATTTTGCTATTTTTTTCTGCCTCTTGCCGAGTTAGGAACCAGTGATGGGATGATTATATGACCGACGGAAGGCCATACGAACTATTAGGACGGGTCGCATAATTGCGCACAACGAACAACCAGCTTAATAAACTCTCGGCAACCAAAGTAGCAAATTATTGAGAAAAAACATAGAGCACAGGCCCTTCAACTGTATACCATCATACCAAGTTACGAACAATACTGGTGGAAAGGATTCATTGGTAAAGCAAATAAGTTTCGGGCCTGCAGTGAATAAGTAAAAAAAGTCCAGAACATTGAAAACTATAGCAGAATAAGAATGTTCAGGAACGTCAGTTACGGCAGAAAACTGGACGAAAAAGTGAACAAGATGGCTTTATTGGCAGTTAAGCTAATAGACTATGCAACGTATGATAGGCTTACCTTTGTCTGAATAATTAAAACAATAAATGCAGACTTTCTGCATTGGAAGTAAAGCTGTTTTTGTAACAAATTATTATTTTTGAGTTAATTGATTACGCGCGTCTGTAATTTAGAATCCGCATCCGGTTTGTCCACAGTGTGACGTCACTACGACAAGTGCAAGTCTACAAAGAATACGTATTTGACCTGCTACTTACTTACGCGCTGCGTTTTTGGCATGAACAGTCGGTTGATGTGGAAAGTCGACTCGAAGACGCTCGACATTTCAGACGAAGTTCGAAACATAAGCCTAAACACGATGATGTTTATCTTGAGTCTACGCTTCTACAGATTTGTTGTGTAATAATTTAAACGAACTATTTTCCGACTTTGGTTTAGTTAGCCCTATTTGCGTTTTGCAGTTGTCAGTGGTCGATTAAACACTAAACTGGAAACATAATTTTGCAACGTGTCAGAGGCCGTAAATATATAGAACGCAGTTTTCTGCATTGCAAATTTGAAATCCGATTATTGTGCATGCATTTGTCAGTATTACTAATTAAACAATGATCTGCGTCACAAACACGTTAATAAATTACTGATACACATTCATATCTAAAATTACATTTTTATGTTGAGCTAATTCGATGTTTGTAGTATCCTGTTAAAAAGTAATTTTTTCTGGTCAATGCGTCAACTTTTCTATTTCGTTTGTTGTTTTAACTGAACTGCTAAGCATTATGTCCAACAAGTGATTGTGATTGATTTTAATATAAGTTTATGGTTTAATTGTATATAGCGGGGCATCTTTAAGCCTTTTAACTAGTTTTCATTCAGAGTAGTCGTGTGGATATTGTTGTAACATAAATTTGCTTGTTACTTTAATAATCATGACATACGTCGTTTATTGATCGTTCGATGTTGTTTGGTGGAGTGCGTGGAGTAAATGCGCTTTGACTTAATAAATTCAATCAATTTTTGCATTTTTACGCAAATCGCCATTTTATAGGCCATTTAAACTGAACGGTAAATAATACGAACGATTGTCGAAAAGTGCTCAGTTTAACCTCATAATGTAGCGTGAGGATTCGGCGGTTTTTGCTGCACTTTGAGGCGGAAATGGTAAAAAAATTGGGAAAGTTAGTCGAAGTCGCCCTACAGTGATTTCTGAAAGTGGGCGCCGGTGTCGACAACGGTCACCTACACGTACAAACTGTTGTCGGTCGCAACACTCACTCGGGGACAATAAAAACGCGTAAATGCGTCGGCGCCCTTGCAGCCTTACATCGCTTCCTATACGCGGCCAGTCGTGATTGGATCATATAAGCGAGCGAGTCGGCGATCTATCGGCGGGTCGGGTCATCCGGCTAGCTGTGGGTCGAACAGAAAGGTCAGGCGTGTAGGGTCATGTCGCAGCAACACCATCAGTTGTCAGTGAACTCAAGCGTTGCTTGCTGCGGCTGCATGGCACACTGTCCGCGGACCCGTCTCCATCGCTCGATCTCAGCGTCCGGACCCTGCACTGCATCACGGCATCAAACAGCAGCAGCAGCTGATGCATGCTGAATGCCGACGTCGGATTATGCAGCGGTCTCTATTGCTAGCTGCGTCAAAAACTTCGCGCTGCAATACGCGAAATGGAGTGTGGTTGCATCCACCTGCGCTGCCAGTTATTCCAGTTATTTAAGCTAGTTATTTCGAATTCGAAGTATTCCTTGCCAGTTTATGCATTTCATATGACAGCGGTGATTTCGCCGTTTTGGCTTAGTGTAAACAAAGCTAAGCGTATACACTGAGATAAGTGCCCGTTTGTCTTACCCAAACCAACTCAGTCTGGCCATCCTTCCGTGACTGTGAATGGATCAGTGAGTGCTGATGATGCTAACCCACAACTATAGAAGAAACGGTGTTCTACGCATAGTATGCCAGCGTAGGCCTACTTCTTCAGTAAGTTATAAATTGGCTTACTAATCAGGTAAAATAGCTCACGGTATAACGCTGAACATGGTAACAAAAAAGAATTAACTATTCGGCTTTTGGTGTTGGGCTTAGGCTTTCTCAGCTTTTCTTTAATGAACAAAATCAAAATGAAATGTGGTCTTTTAGCACAGAAGAAGCTGTCATCAGTACTTACCCTGAACTTTTAACCTTTTGCTTTTAAATATTAACTGATTTTAGCGCGTCTTAGCCATCGCAATTCTGCCTGTTCGTCTGTCCGTCCGTCTGTCTGACGCACGGGTGAATCAGTCAAAAACGGTCTAAGCTAGGATTACCAAATCTTCACCATCGGCTGCCTGGAAGACTCTAGTTTCAGGAACCGTAAAGCTTTTCCATAAATTCGAAGGGGGTCACCCCGAACGAGGGCACTAAATGAGAGGGGGTGGACAAAATAAGAGGTTTTATGGCTTTTTTGGCAATTTCGGGCTGCGACACAAGTCTATATCATTCACAAGGTGGCGCCACGGAACTATCGATATGCGATCCAGATAGAGAATTTGGTATTTGTATATTAACTTAGCGTGAACCGTAACTGCTATAGGCTTTCGCGCGTCTCGTGAGCATTAGCTCAAATTCCTCATTTAGCGGGCGATGGAAGCGTAGCATGACTGGTAGATGGGTAGTGGGTGTCACAAGTCGCCATCACGCTCTGCTGCTGCTGCTGCTGCTGTCTCTGTGGGTCTGTTTCACACGATTAGCTCCGACGACATTCGGTCCTTCCATCGTACACGACGACCGACGACCACTGGCACAGCGTCGACACTGCTTAACCTTCGACCTCGTGATCTGTGCCAGTAGGGTCCACGTCGTCCGTCGTCGGTCGGTCGGCTGGCCGGGCTGGGATAGATTAATTGACGGATGCCGGCCGAATGGACGTCGCGCAGCGGCAATTTGCACTTAGATCGCCTGCTTTACGCCCGATTAACTCCATCGAAGCGTGCGACAGCGATTGACCGCGGCCCACTAGCAACGTCAGCCTCCGCAGCCGCAGCATCTGAGATCTACAGTGTCTGTCCACCCATCTCCATCCGGCACTAACTCAAGCGTATAGTGACGACATCAAATCCGAATGCGCGGCATAAAATGAACGCACGAATGAACGTCACTTTCTCTCCCGCTGCACTAGCCACTCCACTCTACTAAAATGAACGATTTTTTTCGCAAAAACAGTGCTGCAAATACAACATCGTTTAACTTTAGAATTTAGCTGTTTATAATGTTATTGCACAAACTGATGATTACTAGTAGTAGGCCTAGTACGTAAATGATGTGCCCAGATGCGCCAATAAAAAACTTTTATGGAAAATTCTCCGAATAATAACAGACTTTTTACTAAAATGCAATTTGTTGAATTAAACAAAACGCTTCAACTACAATAATATTTGCTTAATAGTTAAGCTAAATTTTGGTTAAAATTTATAAAATTGGTACAAAATTGTTACTTTTCAAATAAATAAAATTTTTTATAACAGATTATTTATTATTAGTGTATTCTGTTGAACAAAATGACCAAAAAACTAGCAATAGGCCTACAGGGTGGGCCAAAAAACGTGCCACTTTACTTTTGTTTATATCTTCACCAATTATTGACCGATTTTCAAAATTCTTTTAGGCTCACTATCACATTTCGCAGACAATTTGCGATAATGCGATTATTATAGATCTTACATACCGTAAATGCGTCTCTACACTGCCTTGTGAAATATCACAAGACTAGACAAGACACTAGACTGTGTGGGTATAACACAGTCTAGTGTCATACGAATCATTGCAATGCTGGTCTGAAGCGTTTTTTTCATTTACCTACTTACATTTTTATTATTATCGTTAGTTTTTGCTTACATTTATGTTTCACAAGATAGTGTATGTTGTAGAAACGCAGTTACCGTGTGGTGGGATATATAATAATTACATTATTCAAATTGTCTGCAAAGTGTGCTAGTGATAGAATTTTGAAAATCGGTCAATAATTGGCGAAGTGGCACGTTTTTTAATGGCCTACGGTGTAGATTTGAAAATCGTGTCGTTTCAGGTGCAATAGTGTATTGTAGTTACATTAAAATTGGTGTCAGAGCAGCAAAAGGATTACCATAACTGAACAACATGAATAGGGCCTACAGTATATTTCACGTGGTTTGTAAGAAATCGTTCGACACAAACAAACGATATCACTGATATCACTGCGATGTGGAAACCTTCACACAGAATACTATGAGCTAACGGCGTGTCTGAACGGGGAGGCGTCGTGTGACGACGACATTATACACGGTCGAACAGTCGTGTTCATATCGTCGGCGGAGATTTCATTTCAAATATTGATGCGTCAAGTGAACGGGCGGACAAGCTGACGACGACGGGGCCGCTGCAGTATAGACGGATGGACAGAGTTCACAGCTGATCATCTAAGTGCTTCGACGTTCGACTACAGACTTGACCTGCCGTCGTCGACACACCGCGCGCAGTCATCAGTCATCGCAGCACAGAATACGCAGCGTGCAGTGTCCTACGCGCCGGCTTCATTCCATTTGTCTTCGTACAGCGTCGGCGCGTTCAGATTGCTTATCACTGGCTGCAGCGTCAGCGTCACATCATTGGAACACGAATACACGATGTCGCCAGACGCCATGCAGATGTGAACGCGACGACGATGACGCCGCACCAGCTGCAGTAACGATTAGCAAAACAAACGTACATACAAACGATGCTTAACATGTTCGGCCGAACAGGAGCCATTTTCCGCCGCAAAAAAACTGGCCACACAGTTCTGATAATGTCGAAAAGCAGTGGACATTTTGCTTAAGATTTTCAACCTTTAAAGTAAAAATTGACACATTGGTTACTCGAGGGAGCGTTTATATTGTGCTTTTCTAAATCTTTTTGTTTTCGAGTTACGAGCCAGCACGAGACATAAACAGACAGACAGACGGGCAAGACCCATAATGCGGCATCATTTCAGTGAGACGCTGCATGCTAGGTTGTTGAATTAGTGATCGAACTCGCTTTAGTCTTAAAACTCAAGCTTATTTGCTCTATCAATCTGGTAGTACACTCATCAGCTGTTCAGAATACCCAGCACCGAAAACAATAAGCCTATGCGGTATCGTGTCGACGTGTATAGCTGTTTACTTTACGACACTAAAAAGTAACAAAAAATCGGACAGCTTCTACATGTGTGTCTTTTTGTACCAGTTGATTAACTCAACTGCCGTAGGCCTATAATACATGCTCCAGCGCATGAAGACAGAGTTGTCCTCTGATGATCCGTCCCACTGCAGCGACCATAAGCCAATAATCCCGTCACCGCCGACGCCGCCGCCCCAGCCGGTTATTGCAATTCCTATGCAGCTGTATCATCATTCGTCTGTCTTATACGAAGTCATGCATGTGCATATAGTATTTGCGGCTCTGCGGCCGACAATTGGGCAGACCGACCGACCTATGACGTACAGTAGGCTACTATCATTTCGATGTTCTGTTGCCGCTGCCGCATGCATTGACAGTATAGCGGCTGGTCCATAAAAGTAATCTCTTAGCTTTCATATATTCACGACTTTATCTTAAAATACCGGCACTAACCAATTTAGAAAATTATTTCATTAGCCACATTAGTGATAAACTTAAAATATATTATCTACCACGTGTCGCGAAATATAGTCCGCTTTAGAACTATAGCAGAGGCAAGTGGCTTAACTTACTTATTCTAACGCTGAAAAACCTACATTCCACAAAAAGCGTAGAAATAGGTTTGGAGTGTTCTAGGATCTTTAGTGATCACGGGATAACATATTTACTGCACAGTACATCGATGAAAAAAAAATTTGGAAAATAGGTCAGCATTTGATGCAGTTATGAGATGACGAAAAGTTTGGGGGTTAAGCCAATTAGCATGCGTGCCGCTGTTGTCCTGATAAGAAATGCACAACAGTGGTCTACTGACGATGATATATGTTGCTCTGTTTGCACTTTCGTACTGTTCTGTTTTTTATGCAATAGCCGTACATAGTGTGTGGCATTTGATTTTATCTCAGAATTGTGTTGTACTAAAATCAGTTGGCTAACTGACCACGTAAAATTTCGTTTAGGAATACAAATGTCAAATGAATACATTCATGAATACAGAATCATTTTAAGACTTTGTGACCTTCACCTTTGATCTTTTGACCTTAAAATCGGCGCACCGATCATTCTTGTCTCCCGGAACGTTCACGCCAATTTTGTTTGTTCTACGCATTTTTGCTTTCGAGTCAAAATGCATGTAGCGCATAGACAAGACATGAGAAAGAAGAAGCATCTTGATAGCACTTTACGTTGCAGCGGCACTGCAGTCTGTTAGTGAACATTCATCGAGCGAGCGCCGAGTGAGAATGGTATAGGTCGGTCGTTCGGGGCGTGATGTCGCCGGACGCTCTGAAGCCATTACTCACAATCTAACATCGCCTTAGACGTCGTTGCGCCCGCCGCCGACAAATTGACACTTCCATCTACCGGTCCGCGCGCCTCGCCGGCCAGAATATTTAAAACCTCTCATCACTGCTCAATTTGTCCCGCGAGGCCGGCGAGCCGCGTGAAACCAGATTACACGAGGACGTGTTGCCGGTGACTCGCTTGGGACGACGCTGGGTGGCCACCGGCCGGCGACATCTGTCCGTCGTCCCAGAAGCTCGTCTCTGACCACGGCATTGGTGCCCACTGCCCAGGCGAGGTTTGTTTGCGGCGGGCACTAAGCGAGTTAGAGCGACGTTGTCGCGACACTTGATCTCCCGCATTATCGCTCGTCGACACGCATTAATTTTGATCGTCTCTCGCGTCTGCAGTTTGCCGCTCCGACACCACATCTCGTTTCACGCCGCTTCCGATACGTCACGTGACCATCACCATGTGATCAGCAATCTTGCCGCTGTCGCAGCGCCATATTGATCTCGTCCTTACATCGTTTCGTATTGCACCACTGACGGTTCGCTTCAGACGTTGATGACAGAAAATATATTTGAGGAGCGCAAAGTTCCGTTCACATATTAATTTTAATGCCTGAATAGATTTGTTCGGCAGCTATATATAAATCTTTATTCACCATGAGAGGTAGCAAACAAATACTAAATAAAAGAAAAACTTAACTAATTACAGTTCATACAGTTCATATATAGCTGAATAGTTCGTACTTTCACACAGAACATAAT
>Ga0209671_1006662_pt1 | contig 11893 bp, 3 predicted proteins | sample WorMetHERISLAND2_2_FD_187401 | JGI IMG/M metagenome (GOLD analysis project Ga0209671, IMG submission 187401) | Marine gutless worms symbiont microbial communities from Max Planck institute for Marine Microbiology, Germany - Olavius geniculatus... | ecosystem: Host-associated > Annelida >...
AGATTATAATTAGGCACACGGAGAGGCCCATAAGCCCCGCCCACTGACCAGGCTACAGGCCAAAACAGTGGGCGGGGCTTATAGGCCTCTCCGTGTGCCTAAATATAATCTACTGACAGGAAATTTCAATTTTTCCGAAAAAACGCTGCAAACTTCCCACAGAATTCCGACAAACAGCTGTAAATTTTCGACGGAGTTCTTGAACTTTCAATTTTGCTCTCATTTTTCCCAAATTTCTGATAAAAACAATTTTTGGGCTTCAAATTTTGCACTTTTGAACGAAAATTTTCCGAGAAAAAAGATTTTCCGACCATTTTTCGACAGCCCAAAAATTTAGGGGAAGGGGGCGATAATTGCCCCCTGCCCTTCACCCAGGCCACGACGCCATGCGCTGGCTATAGAATGTCGTCCAGCGACGGTGGAGTTCTGCCCTCACGGTTTGCCTCCACGCACTGCCACAGACGCAGCATCGGCCGTTCGGGATACTTTCCTTCCAGACCGTAGCGTTAGCGAACCGCCGTAACGGCCAAAAATTGTTTGTACCTCAACGTTTCGACCTTCATCGAAAGTCTTCATCAGGAAAATAAAAACAATTATTTTTCTTTCGCTTCTTGTACTGTAAAAGTTACTTACTCTTGTTGTGCAGTAAACCAAAAATATTTTAAAAAAAAATAAACATTAAGCGACTAACGACTAGTTGATAAAAATAATTATGATTGACTAAAACCTTTAAAAAACTTTTGGAAAACTATTTTTATCCTTGATTACGTCTATCTTGAATGAAGTTTATTACAAGTACATTCAAAAGTAAAGTGTTTCACAATAATGTTATCAAGTGACCGTAGCGTCCCACATGTATACAAGTAGGCTTACTTGTGTGGCACGTGCTTTTTACTTTTGAAAGCAAGACTGGTAGACGTCATCAGCGATTACCATGTGTCTAACCTACGTTGTGAATGATGAAATTGGCAACATGTTCCTGAACACTTCGCCGCAATGCTATGAAAAACTTGTTGCACTGCTCTTCGTCTGTTAGCAAATCAAGCAGAGCGTCGCTTCTTTCATATACTCTCTTTTCCCTGCAAACTTAAGCGATCTGTCTCCGGGTCAAAACATTGAGACTGAAAAGGTAATCGAGAAGCTCAAAATCAGGTTCGATAAAGTTTGCAAGTGATGACTTTAGTGCTGCAATAGACATCTTGTTAATAATACCTGTACGCATCATCACAAATTAACGTGTCATTTTAAAGGGGCCAGATTTAAACCCAAATGGGCCTTGTTTTGTTAAAATATGGGACCATGTTTTGATATAACTGTAAGCCATACAACAAATTACAGAAATTTAGCGTTACAACTTTTGCAGTTTTACTGTTATTTTACTTCATTTAAGATGCGGCTTTCCGAATTCATAAGCATTTCAGGGTGGTCCAAAAACGGGGTGTACCCAGTGACCCCTATCTGACACAATGTATTATTGGACTTTGCAAGTAGGCTACCTAGCTGCCAGATGACATCCAAATTCGTCGAATGCTTTTAGCAAAAATCACGTGACAGAGAGATCACTCTACGAGAAATGTGTAAAAATAAGCGTACTTGCTTGTGCTGTTTGTATTGATGACAATGCACAGTTTATTTTATGAATGAAAATACACCTAAAAACAAGCCACAACTTCTTCAAAAATTGCAATCAGTTAAAGAAAAATGTAAAACCATCTTGAAACATGTACGCTAATTAAGTTAGACTTCGTTGTCAATTGTTTTTATGAAAATGTTCAGAACAAGCAACATGAATGTTGGAAGACAGTGTCTATCCTACTTTAGTTTTGATTTGCCGAGTTTACTGTGGTCTAATCGCGTAAAGACGTTTGACGCTAAATAATGTTACCTGCCGGTGCAATTTTGTCGATTATGGTATGGCATTAGTGGCAGATAGTGCGTTTATTTCCAGTAGTAGTATTATTTATTTTTTTTCTTCGTAGCACGTATGTGTTGTTTTGTCAAACATTTCATGTATAAAGATGCACGTATTGACTTATTATATTATTATTATATTATCAAGTATTCCAGCTGCATGTCGCACTTTGTAGCAAATTGCACACTGCCCCTCAAACGCATCGTTACGCTCACTGTTAGTATTTATAAGTATTTATTCACGCGGTAGTGTAGTAACGCGCCAGATGTGTGGTGGTAAAATATTAAACAATTATTTGACTCCAAATGTGTAATTGAGATCTATAGTGAATGATTGTGAAAAACGGTGATTACCTGACGCTAAATCCTTGTCCTGCTTTTGGGCCACTTTATTATACAGGGTGCGCCAAAAAAATTTACCCCCTGAGGTTTTCTGATAATTTTTCCGAAACGGCTGAGAATTTTTAAACAAAATTCTACACGCCTATTATCCATTCAGATTTACAGATCAAAGGTGGAGATAACTGAATAGAATTTTGCAGGTTAGCATAAATCTGAATGGATAATAGGCGCGTAAAATTTTGTTTAAAAACTCTCAGCCGTTTCGGAAAAATTATAAGAAAACCTCAGGGGGTAAAATTTTTTGGCGCACCCTGTAGTATTAATTCAAATTCACAGCAAACACGTGATGAAACAGTAAAACTGTTGATAACACGTCGCACTGCAGGCTGGACGACAGATTTCACAGGCACTGTCAGTCCCTGTCCTAAAACGTTCACAACCCCTAGCTATAGTTCTAGTATAATATCAACACGTATTACCATGCGTCAACGATGTTAAACGTCAAAATCAAAGCACAATACATTGTCACAGTAAGTCAACAACAACATAAAAGAAGCAATTGCAAGACACGTAACATCATTACTACACTTTTACACTTGTAATTATCTCATTACTAAGAAAGTAGCTAGGTACAGGTCTTAACGAGAATTTTTTGTTTTAATACTTATGTGAGATTAGCGTCACAAAAATTAATGTACATCCACTAAATCGTAAGTCGAAACACAAAACACCACGGACGAACTATTGTTTTTATCGTCGCCAAATACTGCTTGATTTTAGAATTATCTTCTACTTTAACATTTTCCAGAAAATTAGTTTAAAAAAACTAACAAATAATCCCACCACGCTCAAAATATCACTACGTTACCTTGTAAGAATGTCAATCTTTGAAAATCAAGGTGTTCTGTATGGGGCACCGTTTTGCTAAAATATTGTGTCTCATTTGTGACTTAAACGGTGTACGTAGGAACTGTAAATCAGCCTAAAAATTAAAACATCAAGTCACTCGTAGGCATTAGGCAACAATGTTATGTTTGACGATGCTAAACGTCAGAATTAAAGCATCGAGTTAAAATAAGTCTTAGTCACCAACCGCATAAACGAAGCAATCGCAACACAGCTATCATCATTTATTACGCGCGAAAGCAGTACTGCTATAGCACGTCTCAGCTATCGCAATTCCGTCTGTCCGTCCGTCTGTCCGTCTGTCCGTCCATCTGTCACACGGGTGGATCAGGCAAAAACGGTGCGAGGTAGGATCACCAAATCTACACCATCGGCTGCCTGGAAGACTCTAGTTTCAGGAACCGTAAAGCTTTTTCGTAAACTCGAACGGGGTCACCCCGAACGAGGTCGCTAAATGAGAGGGGGGTGGTCAAAATTTGCGATTTTTGGCCAATAACTCGCTGTATCTCAGTAACGGTGCGAGATAAGGCCTAGGTTACTATTAATCACAAATAGGAAATCGTATACTGGCTTTCGATTGGCGCTGAATTCAGTGACCTTGGATGACCTTGAACGCCAAAATAGGGGTTTTGCGGATTTTTTTCGCGATATGAGGCTGCGCAAGTCTTTATCATTCACAAGGAGGCGCCACCGTCGCCAACGCTACACGCGCCTATGGCCGATGTGTTTAGGGTCCCGATGGGCCGAGTCCAAGTGATATGCAATTTTCGAAACTATAACTACTGAACTGGAAATGCTATAGGCTTTCGCGCGTCTCGTGAGCTTTGCTCAAATTTCTTTATATCTTAGTTACACTTAAGATCATTATGTGAATCGTATTAAGCGAAATTATAGCCACAATGTCTGTATGAAACGTACGAAAACAGAAATATGACGTACGACATATCCGGGATTGAGTGGGCCGTAGCTCAGGCCCAGTCCCGGATCTATTTTCGCGATAAGCTTACATATCTTCTCAGACCTCGCTGTTGCTGGTGAGTTTAGTTAGTTATACACATTCCTCCCACTTTTTATAGCAATTACTGCTTGATAAACAAACAACTGTCCTTTTCCCACAAGTTTCAAACGATAGTGAAATTCTTTTGCTTTGCTGTATTTCGGGACCGAACAGACTTCACTGGACGTTTAGTTTTAGTATACCGACCGTTAGTTTCTGACTTTCAGTCTAGTTTTCTTTTATTATGCAAAACTTTCAAAAGTTACGAAAAAGTTAATCCGCTTGTTTTATTTGAATTAAAGACAAATTTTAAATTACAAAAAAATTTTAACCGAAGGGGAAACCTGGTTACAGGTTACGATACTCCCCGCATGTCTCCGCATTTGACGATTTTGGCGACTCGTATCCACAATATTTGCTGCCCCCAAGAAAGGATACGTGTCACCACCACTGTAAAAACGCGTATTACATAGCGACGTAATTGAACCGAACTAACACTTTTTAGTTTTTGACAAACTGGCCACTGGGCAAGCGGTAATGCATTACAGTAGGCACCGACTAACGGCGTCGGTGGCATATGCACGTACTCGTCAACCAAAAATCAATGAGCTTGCCTGTTTGCCCATTAATCAGTTCGTCAAAAACCAAACCGTGCCAGTTTTGTTTAGTTTAGTTCCGTCGCTCTGTATATTAGGCCACAGTCCATCTTCTTCGAAACGAAATTCCTAGTCGCAAGCCAGTTGCCGGGTCGTCAGTAAGACGAAGGTCGAGCGAAGTCAGTCTCAGCAGCAGGTTTGTGTACTCCGCCAGCTGTGACCACGTAGCGTCTGAGCGGAAGCGAAACACGCGACGGATTTCCAATAAACGCTGCCGGGGTATTAAAATTAATAGTAGTTGTACAGTTGTAGTGGTTGTTGTCGTAGTTGTAGTGGTAGTTATGAGTGTCCAGCATTGATGAATGTGTAGACTTCTGGCTCCCGCTATGCTATTTAGCAATTGTTTGCTATTATATTTGTGGTTACGGAAAATAAACTGTCGCACTCATGTAGTTGTAGTTGTTGTATTAGTTGCGTTTGAGTGGCAGCGAAACACGCGACACACGCGACTGGCCATCTTCACCAGCGGCACTGCGAGGCAAAGACGCCGTTCTCCAGTGGACGTTGTTCATACGGAAGTCTGGCGCTGACGCCGCCGCTACGGGCATTGCACACGGCATTGCTACCACACGAGCAGCGTCAGCCGCCCCGACCAGACGTTCACCTACCGGCGGTGACCCACACTGACGGCCAGTAGCCTGTCGTCGCCGTCGTCGTCGTCGACAGTAACAGTCCATACAGCGCAGACGACGCAGCAACACGGCGCGAAAGTTGCGGCTGCACAGGCAATAGATGACGAAGTTGGAGGCCGAGTTGAGAGTAATCAGGAGGTTACTGATATGCGAAATGTAGCGACGACACAGTTCCACCGACGGGGAGATGTTACCGAGCTGTTGCAGCGACCAGATCACCTGTGCCGTCATCGCCACCGTGTAGCAGATGATGCACATCAGAACGACGACGATGACGATAATTGTGACTCTCCTGGCGGACTCGAATGTCGAAGAATACGGTGCTGCCGCTGCCGGCGGCTTGCTCGGTGCAGCCTCGATGGTCACCAGCATCGGTGAGTTAGAGTGTGAGCCTCCGTGACGCGCAAGAGTTCTGGAGCGGTACGACAGCAGAACGCCCGTGCGGTACGCCGTCGAACGACGAAGCGATAAGATGACGTAGCTGTTTACTTACTTACTCAGTTAGTTATTTACTTATTTACTTATTTACTTACTTACTGATTTACCTTCTTACTTGCTTACTTACTTTCTAAGTTAATCGTCTCTAGTGATATGTCGCAATGATAGGATGACGTAGCTATTGAGTACAGTCAACACGATCATTGGAATCAGATGCTGCACTAGTGTTACAGGAACAAAATGATCAAGTCATAATCATACCATAGCGTAATTAGAATGATGCTCAGATACGATCATTGGTATGAGATACTGGACGAGCAGAAACAGTATAATGCCGTAGACGATCACGTAGACCTTGTAATCTAGAATCGACGGCTCTCGCCTGCAGTCAAACACGCACATCAACCGCAACGTTCATATAGGCTGATTATTCTGCCAATTAAAGTAACATTATTTCCTACTTTGTAAAGTCCACGTCGCCGTCAGCAAATATATTTGTAGGGTTTTAAGACTCTTTCTGGATATAAAAAGGAAAAGAAGAAAAAGAAGATAATGGTAATGAGTCACGAAATCATATATCAAGTTTATCGCAAATAACAACACTGATAATAGGCTACGTGCCATAGCCTGCTGGAATGAATATTGTATGCAGTAGAAAATCTTTTTAGCCTAGTCACGTAGCCCATAAAGTAAGCATGTAGGCCTAAGTGAATTTATATAGCACACAGCCTTAAAGAAAAGCCGACCTCGAATCTGAAGCGCAAGATAATAACTTAAATAAATTTTTGTTATTTTGTTAATTGATGATGATGATGCTGATAATAATAATAATAATAAATTTAAGAGTTATGTCCCGAATAAACGTAGAAAAAAAGTGCTGAAAATATGAAGTCGTAGCTTTAAATTTTGGAGCTATCAACATTTAATGTATAGATTACGTGAACATAACCACTTCCACTTTCTGAAAAATTTCTAAAGGGCCCAACATGCACGTCAAGTTTGTAGCTTTAACCATTTTGAAGCTATTGGCATTTAACATCTTTTGCGCACGCACAGACAGACAGACAGACAGACAGACAAACAAATCCGATGAAAACATTATCTCCGCCATTCACTCCGTTCACTTGGCGGAGATAATTACACGGGAAAACTACAGGGTGGGCCATAAAAACGTGGCACTTTACTTTTGTCCATATCTTAACCAATTAATGACCAATTTTCAAATTTTTTCACTGACACACTCCGCGGACAATTTGCAATAACGTGATTATTATACGTTCCACCACACCGTAAATGCGTCTTTAGACTACCTTGTAAAATATGAATGAAATATGCATTTATAACGATAATAACAAACAAACATTTTGGTAAAATTGAAAAAACACCTCAGATCAACATTGCGGTAAATGATCTGTATAACACTAGACTGTGTGGGTCAAAGACATATTAGTCACTTTAGTATCATACGGATCATTCACCGCAATGTTGGTCTAAAGTGTTTTTTTATTTACTGAAATGTTTGTTATTATCGTTAGTTTTTTCTTACATTTATGTTTCACAAGGTAGCGTAAATACTCGTTTATGATGTGGTGAAATATATAATAATTACATTATTGCAAATTGTCCGCGGAGTGTGCCAGTAAAAAAAATTTAAAATCGGTCAATAATTGGTGAAGATATGGACTAAAGAAAAGTACCACGTTTTACTTGCCCACGGTGTACATGTACAAGACACAACTAATGAAACGGCATAATCCGCTTACAGATGCGACATAGCCTAATCGTGCTTTGTAATGCTGTTCGCATGACCGACTTTTTATCGGGTAAGTAAGTAGGTTACACCCCATTAATTAGAACTTAATCATCTTTTTCACTTTTCTTTGAAACTCATTAGCTACAAACGGAGACGTTGAAATTTTGCGCCAAAATTTTTCAAATAAGAGATTTTCAGCCCTAGTATGTTTTATTTTCCGACAAGCATATATACCGTGTCATGACACCTGAAGGAGGTCGCCGTAGAAAAAAGACGAGGTCGAGCCAAGAAGTTCTGGACATGGCCTTTAACGTTCCAAGACGACCTTGGACAGAAATAGAAGCGACTTTTGCAACTGACCGAAGGAGATGGCGAAAAGTTTGCTACTGCCAACGCTGTGTGCCACTAGGGACCCATGGATCCAAGTGCTAAGATACGTAGTAACACCAGTGCAGTCGATGACATCCAAAGCACTCAAAGTCGGCCTACATGACTTTAATACCCATCGCTGTAGCTCAGCGATGGCCACTGTAAGTAAGTAAGTAAATAAGTGAGTAAAACGTGAATATATATCGCGCATAATGTTAAAATTAACCCTTAATGCGCTATAGTGCCGCTTTTGATGCATCGGTAGAGTAGCCTATAGTCGCATTTTTCGCCATGCAGTTGCTGCGGGAACTAAAAATTAAGGCGCGTACAGCGTGACGTAACTGAACTGAACTATCACTGTTTAGTTTTTGACGAACTGACCAGTGGACAAGCAGCAATGCATTACAGTAAGTACCGTCTAACGGCGTCGGTGGCCGACGTATATGTAATACGCTCATGTATGCGTCAACCAATGACCAATAGGCTCGCTTTGCTTGCCCGTTCAGTTCACTTTAGTTACGTCGCTCTGTACGCACCTTTAAAACAGCAATTTTAACCGTTTTTCTCCTCTCCCCCAAACTTGTGTCGCCAAAAGAGATACCGTAAGTGTTTAAAACTTCAACTAGTTAAATATGATGTAACTGTAAGTCGTTAATTTTAAGTTTTTTAAGACAATGTAAACAATTTTCTACTCGAGAATTTTTTTGTGGCAAGCGACTGTGTTACATTTTTTCTATAAAAAAAAACAATAATTATTATACTTTGAAACTTTAGTGTTTGCCGATAATTCTATTTCGCAATAGAACGCGATTGAAGCTCATAATAATTAATTTAATTAATTATCAATAGGTTTAAACGCTCAACTTTACGTCGTTTCTCAGTTGCACATTCGATAAAGATGGAGCTACCGGACCACTACGTGCACAACACATTAATACTCGCGCGTCCCATGGTGCTATTTAATAACCCGGACATGGGCACTATTGACACTCAGTGTGTGGCATAGGCTATGACGCGTGTGAATTGCGTTGCGTTGCGACCGCACAAGGCAGACCATAAACAAACTGACATTTGGCGCTGGCGATAATCTATAAATTGCTGAAATGAACGGAACAGTCAATATTGCGCCACAACTTTGCAACCATACTAATAGCGTAGGCTACAATCGGAGTTAGCCAACCTACCGTCACACGACGCGACAATGTAGCCAGTAGTATACAGTCATTGGTGAGGGTGCAAGAGGCCGTTCGGTATTAATATTAGCAGTTACGATTTTATGCCGAACATTATGCAGGTGCAGTGCCGCGGCACTGTTATACGCTTTACACCCCGTTTTCACGACGAAGCTTGCTCGACGTGTGCACGACGAGCGCTCGACGAGGCAACTGCTTTTCAAATGCGGTATTTAGTGGCTGTATACCTAGCCATGCGCGTACAACGCTTATTCATTAAGATCACTTTCAAGGCGAAATGAAAGAAGTGAAATACTCTGTTGTTGAAGTGCGCTCTGTGGCTTTTATTTCGGTTTATTTCATTTTTATCACTTACTTATTTAGATCACTCTTCCATTTCCATCGCACAATCATTGATTACGCGTGATATTCGTGAGTCATTTTCTAAAAGTTTTTGACGTCCGGTATACCTTCCCACTAGAAATTTGCACATTGGATACTTGTGCCCTGAAAACATTTACCGACTACATATATTATTCTAATAAAGACTAAAACTAAAATGCATATAAATGTCGCTAGTTTTGTACGGTACTCCTCGATAAGTCATAGTCAAAGCCAAAGTCAAAATTCACGAACAAAAAAGTCACAGCCAAAGCCACAGTGTCATGATTTGCGGAAATCAAACACCACTGCAACTTATCCAGGGTTAGAGTAAAGATTAAGGTTAAGCCTAGCCCTTATTCTAGCTTTACAACTGTAACAAGATCGCGCAATGCAATCTTATGATCGCGCAGATTTGATAAGCTTAAAATAAGCTTATTCATCGTATAAGACATACTCCAGTCTACGTATATTGGCTTCGGATTATGATTGTGAATTGCAACGAAGCGCTATTTTCTCCGCGGTAGCTGTAAAGCTTTTTCTTAACACAAAGTATCAAGTTACAGCGGTCTAACAGACCTACTGCTTAAAACAGTCGCAAATCTATCGCTATCGTTGTTCCCGATGGATATAATACGACCGACATTTTCAGCATAATTAAATATCTAATAATAATAATAATAAAACTTACTGCAGCCAGTAAACGCGATAAATAGAAAACGTTGAAAAACAACCAAAAGATTTTTTCTTTCGAAAAAATAAACAAAAAATTACAACTTTTCTGATAACGATTGCGTAAAATATAAGTCTGATTAATGTGTCACATCTGTCTACAGACCCTACTAGCTGATCTTCAGCATCTCAACCTCGAACTCAACTTTGCGTGGCAACACGCCCAAGATTAAAGACGATGAAAGCAGCTCGTAAAAACGGCTACGCTCCAATGCAAGGCATGCCCTTGAACAATGATAAGTTTATGTAATTTTTGAAAAAAAATTGGACAAAATTTTTTACAGATTAAAATTTATAGGGGACAGCTGCCGGTCGGTCTTCCCATGTTACTGTTCAAAAATAAAAAAATTCTTACCACCGACCCAAACAACGAGCGACATGTGAATTATAGTATTGATTACTGAGAATACGACGATCCCCTATAGCAAGCTACGTAATCTGAACAAATCTGCATTTGGATCATCCTAAGGCTTGTATATGGATATTTATTGAGCCGTCGTCAGCGTAACATTTGATACCCATCACCGGTAGGACTATACGCCTGCAGTTGTGGGAATAACGTAACGTTTTGGGTGTATCGTAGCCGAAGATGCAATTTATCCCTATTTATAGGCCTAACTCTATCACTAAACCTAACCCTAAACCTATCCCTAACCCTATACGTTGGTACAGGCAGTGTCGAAATAGGAACTGACTCAAGCACGTATACCAGACGTTCTTCTCAGTGTGAATAAAGTGGGCAGAACGTCACTCGATCGTCTTAGTGTTTGTTAGTGGCGGTCCGTTGACACTAGCGGAAATGAACCCCAATCACAGTCTCCATTCAGTTGTGGCAGATAGCAGCGTTGAGAGCGTTGACAACAAGATACTGTTCAAACGAACACGGAGTCTGTCCAATGCATCTCGATAGCTAACAGCAAAGTCCGTATAAATTAAATGATTGAGGTGTATTGGCCAGTGGTAAAAAATAAAAAGTTTAATTGCCGCCTCGAAAATAACGGGGTTACGATTTTGACCTTTTGGGGTCACGTGACGTCATCGGTCACGTGATCATTCGACTCGCGGTGGTCGACTTTCTAATGGTTGTCCGTTGTGACCATGTGTCTGTTGGCACCGTTATGGAAATATGAAGCCTCAAATTTTGGACGCAGGGACGTGGACACGGAAAGAAAAAAGGAAGAAGGAAAAGAGAAAGAAAAAGAGAAAGGGACAGGCAAAAAGAAAGTGAAAGTGAAAGGAATTAAAAGGGAAAGGAAAAATAAAAGGGAAAGGAAAGGGAGCAAGAAAGGGGAAGGAAAAAAGGGGGAAAAGAAAAAGGGAAAGGGAAAGGAGAAGGAAAATTGAGAAAAAGAAAAAGAAAAAAGGGATGAAAAGGGGGGAAAAGAAGGGAAAAAGGAAGGGGAGTCAAAAGGAAAGGTAAAGGGAAGGAAAAGCGGAAGGGAAAAGGAAAGAAAAAAGAGAAGGGGAAGCAGAACGGAATGAGAAAGGGGAAGGGAAAGGAAAAAACGGAAGGAGAAAGAAGAAGGAAAAAGGGATGAAGAAGAAGAAGGAAAGGAAAAGGAAAAATGGAAAGGGAAAGAAAGATGGGGAAAAGAAAACGGAAA
>Ga0209671_1006668_pt1 | contig 11890 bp, 7 predicted proteins | sample WorMetHERISLAND2_2_FD_187401 | JGI IMG/M metagenome (GOLD analysis project Ga0209671, IMG submission 187401) | Marine gutless worms symbiont microbial communities from Max Planck institute for Marine Microbiology, Germany - Olavius geniculatus... | ecosystem: Host-associated > Annelida >...
TTTGGTGACGATCGGTTCAGGGGTTTTTGGTTGGCTGAGGGTCAAAGTTTGCATTTTCCCATATACTTTGAAGGTCGTCCTTACAACACTCACACTACTGTGTGAGTGTGATTATTATTATTACCTCGTGCATGTTTGTGTGGGCATTGTCTAGGAGAGGCTGAGTGATGAAGCTGATTGTTGTAGGTGATGGAAATCGTCTGCAAGTTGTGTGATCAGATGCTTTTTATGATGGTGGAGTGGGCCAGAGGCGCACGTTTCTTCCGAGAACTTAAGGTAGTGGGTCGGAAAATATTCATTCTAGCTTGAGTAGCCTAAAGCTGGTATTTGGTTGGTATTATTACTTCTGTGTTTCAGCACTGTTTATTGCAACAGAAATTGCGTTAGATCTGTAAAAAGTACTTGCTGCATTAATCTCCTTAATTAACTAACGGAAATTTAGCTGATCAAACAGATGCAAAAATAGCAACGAAGGCAGCAATGTCATTATTATAACTGATTATTATAACTGGAATTTTTGTTTGCCAGCTGTGATAAGCTAATTTTGTTACTATTGATTGACGTCTGTCAGTTCAGTTAGAAATAAGTGACTTTAACAATGACAGGCATCTTTGTTTCGGTTATTCTGTGCATCTACACTGTGTCCCAAAAAACATCCCCGGCATTTTCGACTGTAACTTCAAAACCAATTATCAGATTTTGATAATTTTTGGTACGAATATTACTGACACAGCTTGCCATCAAATGACCATTCAGTTTTTCACCTTACCCAACGTTTGTTTCTGCACTACCTGGGGAAAACACATCCGGCGAAATATCACTTTTTTATCCAATGCAATATGATTGCTTAATTAACATAACGAGTAAAAACACATTTTGTTCACATTTCTGACACTTTGGGTGACATTTAATCCAGTTGTTCATTTTTCATCTGCCTGCAGTAAAATTGCTTGAAGTGTTGGCCCACTATGCGAACACAGGCAAGGAGATGCTTTCTCCATCCATTGACAACAGTATCGATAAAGTTCTGCTCCAGACCAATGCAAGCTGTACCAGTCACTTCTTGACTCTTCAAACATTAGTAAACTTCATCTGGTAGACACACTGCTGCATGACAGCCAGACCTTGTAATAGACCGGCTGTTAGGGCCAACAAATTAGGATCCATGGGATTTATTGATGTTTTCATTCATTTTAACATGTATTATGCTTGCTTTCCCCAGGTAGTGCAGAAGCAGAGGTTGGGTGAGGTGGAAACTAAAACACGTATTTAATAGCCAGTGTTGTCAGAAATATTTCTGACAAATATTATTAAATAGTGCTAATCTTTCTTCAAGTTATGATCGATAATGTTGGGGAGGTTTTTCAGGTTTTCTGTTTATTTCTACACTTATTTTGTTGATCTGCTTTCCCGAGGTAGTGCAGAAGCGTACATTGGGTGAGGTGGGAAACTGAACGGTCATTTGATGGCATTTGTGTCAGGAATATTCTTACCAAAAATTATCGAAATCTGATAATTGGTTTTCAAGTTACGGTCGAAAATGTTGGGGATGTTTTTTTGGGACACAGTATAGTTGCTCTTTTCTTGGTTTTGCTCTCCTTTTTGTTACCAGTTTCTGAACTGTAATGATAGACAACAGTGATGTTCTGTTTTCCTTTTAGATGCCTTGGTCCAACGTTTGAAGATCAATATGTATTCTATTTTTGTTAAATACAGGTGTTTGTATGTTAACATATTCTATTTTACTAGTGTACTTGAACGACAATAGAATAGTCGTACATATGATAGATGTATTCTGATTTTTCCAATATGTGTGCATGTTGACGTATTTTGTCTTGGCGTATATGCACATCGTCGAATACTGCCTTGATAATTGTGAATGATAAACTGATGCATGCAGGTGGACAGTCAGATGAAGCTGCTGCAGAACAGTTGGAGCGAGCTGCTAATGCTCAACATTCTCTATCTACAGATGTGCCACGAACGCTGCGATGTCATTTTACTCGTGAGTCACTTTGCCAGTCGATTTGAATTATTCGGGTCTTTAGGCTTGATGCAAAACACTTGTTGTATCTATTATACGTTAGTTAATATATGACAAATGCTACAGTCAGAGAATAACTTTTTGGTACTTTCTTGGTTCTGAACGCATGTAGCTTTTATGCTGCTGATACTAATGAGATGATATTTTGATGCTGATGTGTCCACTTGGTTGTCTCCATTTATCACGAAACCAACTCAAATACATGTATTTGACCATGTAGCAACTTTGACCTTGATTCCACAATCTGCATGAGGCACTAAATGAGAAGAAATGCTTGAGAATTAATATTTTGTGTAATTAGCAAAAGAAAGCTGAATTTGAGTGTAGTGATAACAAAAGTTGTTTTGCTGTTAGAATGAAAGAGGAGTATAAGTAGGTGTCTTAATTCTAATTATAAATGAATGCAATGCATACCATGTATTGTTGACACTGCTTATGCTCAACATTCTCTCGTGGTACTCACTCGTTTGATATTCTGCACGATCTGCATTGGCTCCCAATTGATCAACGCATTGAATTCAAACTTGCCACATTGACGTACAACATTCTCAACTTCTCTCAGCCTGCTTATCTACGTTCTCTGCTCAATTATCACACTCCCACACGTTCTCTGCGTTTGCCAACACCAATCTTTTGTCGGTTCCACGTGTCTGCACAACTTTTGCCTCCTGCGGTTTTAGCATTGCAGCCCCCACAGTCTGAAACTCACTACCCTCTAGCATCCGTAGTTTTACCTCTGCAGATACTTTCTGTCGCCTCCTTAAAACTCACTTCTTCCAGCAGGCCTACTGCTCCCCCTAGCGGCTCAGCCAAGTGCCTCAGATTCGGCCACTGGCTGACATTGTGCACTTTAAATATGCACATACTTACTTACTTACTTATTTTGGCGTTCAAGGTCATTCAAGGTCATTGAAATTGGCGCCAATCGAGAACCAGTGTACGACTTCCTATCAGTGATTAATAGTAACCTAGACCCTATCTCGCACCGTTACTGAGATACAGCGACTTATTGGCCAAAAATTGCAAATTTTGCCCACCCTCCTCTCATTTAGCACCCTCGTTCGGGGTGACCCCTTTGAATTTATAGAAAAGCTTTATGGTTCCTGAAACTAGAGTCTTCCGGGCAGCCGACAGTGAAAATTTGGTAATTCTAGCTTGCACCGTTTTTGACTAATCCACCCGTGTGACAGACGGATGGACAGACGGACAGAATTGCAATGGCTAAGACGAGCTGAAAGCAGTAGCTGCTTTAGTGCATAATGAATGCAATGCCTACCGTGTATTGTTGACACTGGTGGTTTTTGCTCTGTGTCAGATGACAGGTGACATGGTGCCTGTAGAAGCTATGAGTATCATTGGTATGTCAAGTCTCAGGGACAGACTCACGGAACTTGTCAGACGGGTCCGTGAACTGCGGCTTGATCTGAACGAATACATCTGTCTTAAATACATTCTCCTCCTTAATCCAGGTCTGTGCCACACTGCATTTTTCTGTGTTAAGGGGCTGTTTGCATTGACGATATGATATATAATGCTCTGTATCATCGTAAATTACAGTGGTGTCATGTCTGCTGCAGCAGAATTGTATGAGTCAGTGAAGAATGTACGTTTCACTGATGTAGAGATTTTGAAAGAAATGTAGTTTAATATTTCGCACATTGGGGCTCGGAAATTTTTAACTGTTGCTCAACCTAGGTTTTTTTCTGAGCATTCTTTGTAAATTTCATTCTCGTCTTAGGACATTTTAAGTTCGATTTTTGTTTTGAAGTTACCAACATTGATTTAAAACTTTTGGCAATCTTGCATATTTTATCAAAACAACTGATGCAGTTTCATAGATACGATAGTTTAAAAAATGCATGCAAATGCTTAGCGACGCCACTTGCTAAGATTACGTGAGTTTGAAGAGAGATGCAGAAGACAAGCAGCTAGTATGATAATTAGTTACTTATAAACGTGCAAAACCTATAAACCTGCTGTATGACAGAAGAGGACCAAAGAAAAAAAGAGCACTTGCTAAATTATTGTGTATTCTGTTGTATTGCATTGCAGACGTGTCAGGTCTGGACAACCAGTCGCTGGTGGAGCATGTTCAGGAGCAGGTAAACAGTTCTCTGATGGAGTACTGTGCCTCGGAGTACACAGATGTTCCGGACAAGTTCGGACAACTGCTCGTACTGCTTAATGAGCTACGGCTTGTCAGCCTCCGCATCGAGGAGTTCCTCTGCACCTCTTGCACCATCGCTGACAACACTCTGCTTATGGAGATGCTCCACTCACGACGAACGTAGTTTCTATCATAGGTTGGAACAGTAGCTAATAAACTATGAGAATTCATCAAACAAAAGCTGTTACCGAAACATTAACAAATTAGTAGAGCTGTTGAAGCATTAATTTTTTTAATGCGTTAATGCATTGCATTAATTTTTTAATGCATGCGTTAACGTGTTAATAACGCATCATTAATATTGCTGATATTGCAGGTGGACTACATCGAGATGGTGACAGGAATGACAACCGATGAACTTCTGGCTGCATTGCAGAATTGTGACCGTAGTGATGGAATGGCAACAAAACAATTTTTAACTGGAAAGCAGTCATAGCCCGCAGGTACCTCCGCCAAGGCAATGTTATTCGCCAGGTGGCGTCACCATCTTCGCATTGCCAGCGGTTCCCTTATGCCCCCTTTAATGCAATGGTAACGAAAATTTCAAAGTGATCCAGAATTTAGGATTCCTGCTAGATCATCCCCAAAATTGAATCACTGGTAGTATGTGCCATGCCTGACATACCCTCAAAATTTCAGAAAGATCCGTTTATACCTTTTTGAGTTATCTTGCTGACACACAGACAAACAAACAGACAGACAAACAAAAACTGGCAAAAACATTACCTCCTTGACAGAGGTAATTACTTGAATATTATTCGATCGTTAAATAAACGTAGTTTAATGGAATACTGAAACTCCCACTTCACAGAATTTAGTAAATTTACGTATGTGTGTTAAGCTTTTTAATGTGTGATAATTTTTTAACGCTCGTTAATTCTATAATGCGTTAACGTGTTGAGTTAATGCGTTAATTTGACAGCTTTACAAATCTGTAACCACACTGTTTATTTCGTCAGAAGGATTGCTAAGGGGCATTTTAAAATGCCACATGAATCAAATTTGGAATTTTAAAACATTAACTTTGCCATAAAAAAAATTTGGTTTCTTAGTTTGCTGCTTTTTGTCTTTGTTTTTTTTACATTTGGCATTAAATTTTCTAGTTTGGCACTAGCAATGACAGTAACGAGTGGAAAATTTGCCATTTTTTCATTAGTAAAGTACATTATATTTATTTCTTTAGGGCCGGTTTCTGGATCTTTTAGTTAACTGATCAGTTAGTAAACCATCTGTTAATTGTAACCTTCTAGTTAAGTTTGTGCACGTTTCTGAACAAAACCCTGACTGGCTGTCAGCTGACTGAGCGGTAAACTATAGTTGCTTAGCAACGATGTGCAAGACACTTATCACTTCCGCCTAGTGCAGGTGGGCGTCATGAATATTGATGAGCGGAAGCGCACGTCAGCCAGCCCACGAGCCAGCCAACTGATTGCAGACGGCCATTTTGTTCATTCATGAAAGGATTTTGTAGTAAAATTTGTAGCAGCAAACGTCTCCTCGAGAATTTTGAAGACTTTGCTATACGGTAAAATCATTGTATAGTATCACATTCATCAATAAACTGCTTGCAAAATGGTACGAAAGTTGCATTAAATACGATAACTACGATCGACGGTTAGCTAACTGGCCGATTTCGGCCAGTTAAATTTTCGGCCATTATGACCGTTGGTTAGTGCAACGGGAAACGTGAGTTATGCATATCTGTCAGTTAGCACTAACTTGACCGGCCAGTTAAGATCCAGAAACCGGCCCTTAGTCGATGCAGCAGTGTAATCCGCTGCCAAATAAAACAGTGCAAGGTAACTAGTGCTTGTGATTTGATGTATTCTTACAGTTTATTAAGTAACCAACGTCATGTTTTTTGACATCAACAGACACTTGCAAACTCTGCTTGATTCACGTGCGTGATTGCGACCAGCATTTTTTTCTGAACTCAGAACTGAATTCTGCTGGATAATTTGGCTTCCTCCGAAATCTCTGATCAGCACCAACTGCGATTTTGTGAATTATTTTTGCATTGTACAAATCTTCAGATTTGCCGCAGTTTCAATTAATGTTTACAGTTTTTATGTTTTTGTACAATACCTTTGCTAATTTTCATATCGTTGCTTGCATTTCTTTCATATTTTTGAGCTACAATGAACTTTTAGCAGGACTCAGGGATTTTTGGTTACATGTTGACAATTGTAATGTGTTGTACGTTCTCAGCATTTTGTGAATACCTACTATACTAGGGATATTCATTCTGTGTTATAAGTGTTGCTAGTACTTACAGATGGCATAGATATGTTGTTAATCGGATGGCATTGACAGTGATACCTAGATATTGCTTTCACTCCAGCTAGGTGTATAGTATGTACATTTGACATTTATACTTCTGACTGTTGAGACTTTGGCATTTTCAGGTACATGTTTATAGGAAATTAAACTTTTACTTGAGTTGTTAAGTAAGTACATGCTCCAGTTTTGTCATTGCTGGATAGTGAAACTATCCAGCAATGACAATGGATAGTTTCACTTGATGCTTTCTACCAGGACTGATAAAACTACTCTTATTTTCTTTGTTCCATTTTTTTCCGGTCTAGCTTATGTTACTGCTTAATACATGGGTTATTATCTTTTTTCCTGACCTACAGATTAAATATGATGCATGGGGATATTTGTTTTGCCTATTTCTTTTTTAAAAAAACACCCATTCATCTGTCTTGTGTAACTATAAGCTAGGTTCATCTTATTCAGACAACAATTTTTATACTCCAAACTCTGATTTTTGATACCCCTAAGGGGTTCAGGATTGTCAATTAAACTTTTTATGTACTGCAGATTGTCTCTGTTGCCTAGCCTAGAATTGTACAGCCACTGAAGGCATCTAGATGTATAGTTACACTCGTACAGGATGGCGCAACACAGTAAGCCAGTGCACCTAGCAAAGACTTATGCTAAATGCTGAAAATGTAAAGTAATTCTGTGGAGATCACATCTTGTCAACTAGAAAGCAGTCAGAGCCCGCACACCTCCGCCAAGGCAATGTTGTTCGCTAGGTGGCAGCACCATTTTCGGTTTTGCAGCAATTTTCCTTATGTCCCATTGAAAGCAATGGCAACGAAAATTTCAAAGTGATCCAGAATCCAGGATTCTTTCCAGATCACCCCCAAAATTGAACCACTGGTAGTTTGTGCCATTCCCGACATACCCTCAAAATTTCAGGAAGATCCATCCGTAACTTTTTGAGTTATCTTGCTAACACACAGACAGACAGACAGACAGACAAAGTCTGGCAAAAACATTACCTCCTTGGCGGAGGTAATTACTGTAATGTCTACTGTTGTTACAGTTATCCTCTTGCTGAATTTTCTACATGCAAGCATTTAACTAAAACTATTGCTGTTGAGAAATGTGGGAGCTGACTATTATTTGGTACTAAGCTGTTTGGGAAACTAAAAGCAGTGGGGGTTTTGGCTAGCATCTAAAAGTGAGTCAATCTAAGAGTCCCAAATCCCCCAGCTTACCAAATCCTGGCTTACTTTTTGCACCAGCCTTTATGTGCGACTGGAATTTAGTACTGATCTGTAGCTATTGTATGAAGAAATGATGTAGCAAGAATGAAGGAAGTGCCGAGAGGACATTTGCAAAGCAAATTGTGATTCAGTGCTACTATAATTTTTTAAATACGATTCACCTATGAATCATGTGAGGTCGTTATGGTTATTGCCTTTGTTAGTGATATTGTTGCGTGTTAAGCTGTTGTTTGTTATGTGCATTAGCGTTGTTGTTGTTTTGTTTTGTTTGTGAATGTTTTTACTTAATGGCTTTGTCAATTATCGTTAATGTTCTAGAGCTGCTGTTGACAATTTCTAAATATTGTGACGGTATTGGTGTGAATAAGCAATGCTGGAAAACACATCTTTTGCACACAAGTTCAGTGTATTTTACCATAGTTCACCAGCCATTAAAAATGTAACACATTAGTGCTGTACAAACATAAACATAAAGTCCTTCCCGAGCCTTAATGGTATTTCTCCGATGGAGATCTCCATTTTCTTATCCTTCAGCCAGAGACCAGTTTACACTGCGAGACTACATAGATACAGGGTGAGCACATTGCACGGTATGCCTGTTAACATCCCAACTTTTGCTACTATTCATAGTGACTACTTCCATAGTGATCGGGTTGGCCTATTAGGTGCCAAGACAGTTTATCTGTCTGCTGATGGTAACCGGTCCAAGTACTAACTGGACTGGCGTTGATTAACTTCATTCGTGCATCTAAAGACGTTACCGAGAGCCAAACCACCACTGCATTAATGTTCCCCAAGTTCTTATTTTTACCTCCGCCAAGGAGGTAATGTTTTTGCCAGACTTTGTTTGTTTGTCTGTCTGTCTGTGTGTTAGCAAGATAATTCAAAAAGTTCTGGACGGATTTTTCTGAAATTTTGAGGGCATGTCGAAAATGGCACAAACTACCAGTGATTCAATTTTGGGGGTGATCCGAAAGGAATCCTGGATTCTGGATCACTTTGAAATTTTCGTTACCATTGCTTTTAATGGGGCATAAGGGATACCGCTGCAAAACCGAAGATGGTGCTGCCACCTAGCGAACAACATTGCCTTGGCGGAGGTGTGCGGTCTCTGACTGCTTTCTAGTTTCACTTGTACCGCTGCATCAGTCAGTAAACGTGAGCTTGGTGGTGTTATCTCAGGAACGTGCTACTGTAATTTATATTTGTGGCCAATAGACTATTTTATCACTCTTCAGTGTTGTTTGGGTTCTTAGTGTTGTGCCTTTGTACTAGTATTGACTATGAGTGTGTTTTACTCAGGAGTCTAAGCTGACCTGCATAACTTAAGGAACATTTCACATTCACTGCCCAAATGACCTGTGACATAATTTTCCGTTACACATTCTTGATGGAGTAGTCCTAACGCAAGTGTAAATTCTGCTGAGAAGTTAATTTTCGCACTGCAACATAACTGATACAGTGATACTTTATCGGAAACTTTAGACAAAATGATCAACTGAGAACTGATATATTGTAACCGACAACTGACAGTGGCTGCTTGGTTCAACTTAAAAATTAAAAAAAACGGTTTACAGCATAGTAGGCAAAACTGTGCTACCCGGTATCCCTTTCAGTAGCGATTCCCATGTACCATGTACCGTCTCTGAGCATCTTAGACCCAGCCATATTTGTTTACATGAGTTTGTTTTGTTGTTATTGTGACTGTGTGCCTGAGTAGGTTAAGTTGTATGAATGTATGTACAGTTGTTGCATTTCAAGTGGTTATTCGTGTGTATCTGAAAAGCGTCGTGTTCACGGTATTTTTGACTCGATGACTAGAGGGGCAAAGCTCAACATTTCATGGTTCTTTGCTTTGCATGAAAGATTGTGTAATCATAATGTTTAAATGAGCAAATGAAGTAACACATGGCATGTAATATGTACGGCCCAAAACGTCAATTTTGGCAGTTAGAGTTTGTTAAATATCATCGCTTTTGTCGTTAGCTTGGCTTAGACGTCAGTGAAAGCAAGCTTGGAGTTGTTGGGTAAATTACCAGCTATGTCAGTTCCTATTTTCGAACAATATGGTTTTCTCGTCTGTTGCCAGTATGCACAGATAGCGAAAGCTGCGATGCTGTGCTTTTGCTGCTGCTATTTGTATGTGAATTCATCATTGCTTCATCATTGATTCAGAAGTTAATTTTTTTTCTTAAGCATTGGGCACATTGCTGACTGTGTATGAATTGTTCATGGCTACTAGATATTTGGCATGTCTCGAATTTACCATTGTTTTGATAAAGTATTCATTGCTGTAAAATGTTGCTAAAGCTGAATGGAATTAATTATTCAGTGTCATCACTGTATTTCACTCTCGGTACTATCGCATGTATGTATTGTGTTGTTTTGCTCATGTACTATCAGTCAGATCTTAATAAAGTTTACAAATGTGCCTGCATTACAGACGATGATAATTTCTTGAAATATTCCTAATTATGTGCACTGGCATAATATATGTTCGTTATTCTGATGTTGTTCAGTTTCTATCTTATGATGAATTTTTTGATGACTTTTTGATATCCGTCAATTCTTTGGAGTGAAATGAAATTCACTGCTTACCATCCATTTAGGATTCACATCGGCCGGTTAGCATTTTGGCAGCCATATAATTTTGGTCAAATGATCACAAATACTGGATCCAACATGGTATACTGAAGATTTTTATTACATCCTCCATGCAAAATGTGGTGATTTTAAAATGAAAGTATTCCTCAGCACAACCAAGTTTTCATGGTGTCATTGCCTGTACCTACTTTCACAAAACAGTAACATGCACGGGTAACAGGTCAAAATTTTGGTATATATTTACAACCAACCACGAATGTCACTCAAGCTTTCATCCCTTCAGGTTAGGTAAATTTTGTACTGGCCTGCTTCATCATCATCATCATCATTTCTGGCAAGCACCACTAAGAGTGCGTAGCGCCGAACGTAGACATCAATCTCCAGAGTGGACGGTTCTGAGCCAGGTCAACTGCGTCGTCCATATTGAGGTTGCTGGATTTCAGATCCTGCTGAATGGTTTTCATCCATGTAATATGAGGATGTCCTAGTGGTCTCCTTTTCCTGCGGGGGAAGCTGTTAAGATCTGTTTTGCATTTGTTTCATCAGGCATTCATGCAATGTGTCCGAACAGGGACAGGCACCTTGACTGGACTACGGCTGAGAGATGGGGTTGCTTGGTTAACCATCTGACTTCGTTGTTGCGCACATGCTGGTGCCAATTGATTCCTAGCAGCATTCTCAGACACCACTGATCAAGTGGATCGATCTTGCGCACATCATTCTTAGTAACTGCCCAACACTCAGAACCATATAGGAAAATAGGTAGAATGCAAGTATTGTACAGCTTCAACTTCGTGTGGAGAGAGATTCTTGATTTCCAAATCTGGTTGTCTAGATTCTGCATAGATTCTTTGCTCTGTCGGGTGGCAGGTAACAAGGTAGCTCTGCGATGGGTTCCCTTTGTCATCAGGATATTACGCAAAAAAACTGACTATGAATCGTGGCATTTATTTCCAACCTGAACTGAATGTGCATTGCATTTTGCTTTCAACGGTACTGAATTAACTCTGCATCCTGCCAGTTTGTTTGCACTAGAATCATAATGTCATAAATTGGCCTTGTTTTTTAATGATTTCCTTGAAACTATCGTATGAAACAAAAGCCATCCTGTCATATTGTAGATGATCCATCTTCCAATCTGTTGCAGTTTCTGAGACATTATGTAACTACAGATGCATTACTCGGCACAACAATCAACCACCAATGAAACATATCAGCTGAGTTTCATGCTGCAGTGTTAGCTGTGCTGAGGAAAAAACTAGAGCTGCAGGAATTAACGATTAATCACAAATAATTGCTTTAAAAATTACAATGTTTAATATAATGTTTATGCTTAAAATTCTGATAAAGTTGCTTCAACAACAACACTAAGTATCTGTAGTGTGTACACAATGACATCATGTCAAGCATCTCGTCTGTTTTCCTGAGATAGCTAACCATCTACAGTCCATCAACAAGACACTTGTTCACTCAATAATTGCTTCTCAGTGCATATGTCTGAGCTTCTAGCCCAATAACCTAAGAATGTGCTAAATAAAAAAGCACTTACTCAGTTAT
>Ga0209671_1006669_pt1 | contig 11889 bp, 10 predicted proteins | sample WorMetHERISLAND2_2_FD_187401 | JGI IMG/M metagenome (GOLD analysis project Ga0209671, IMG submission 187401) | Marine gutless worms symbiont microbial communities from Max Planck institute for Marine Microbiology, Germany - Olavius geniculatus... | ecosystem: Host-associated > Annelida >...
GTTGTGTCGTGAATATGTGTACCAAAAATTATTAAAATTGAATAACCCTTCTTCACGTTATGGTAAAAAAATTTTGGTGTGTTTTTTTATGCCTCCCAGTGTAGCTACACATTTCTTTGTAGCGTGGTCTGTCTGTCTGTTTTCTTTCATATTCGTGCACCCTGAAGACTTTCAAGCTGTACTTAAGGTGCCTACTTCTAAAGGGCGTGGGAAAGAATGGGAAAGGTTAGGGAAGAAAGGGGATGGGGTGGAAGGAAGGCAAAGTAGGAGGGAAAGGGAAGAAGAGTCCCCAATGTTTTCAGTCCTGCTTTGATGATGGGAACTGATGGGATTGCCAGTGTTGAGACATGTGACATGCGTTACGTCGTTTTAGGTCGCGCAGTCATCGTCGATACTCGCGGTCTCGTTCTCGCAGCTACGATCGCAAACGTTCCTCCCGGCGGTACGTCAGACATTTAAAACTACTGGTAGTGATTGCAGTCCTGAGATTGGTTTCTCAGTTTCAGGGTCTGGGATTAAAAAGTTTGTAATACTGGGATCCCATTTTCGGAATTAGGATTATGAATTGGGCTTGAAATGGAACCGGGACGTGACACCAAAACAGACAGACAGACAGACGGGCAGAATTATGAGTCGAGTGAGCTCGATGGAAGCCATGTTGAATGTCACTATTGGGAAGGTGTTGATCCAAGATTGGAAGAAGTAGTCTTTCTAGTATTTTAATGGCTGGGCAGAGTTGAGATATTGGGCGATAAAGACTTTGAGTCAGTATCCCCAAAGTAGCTGTACTAGACTTACTTGTGAAATGTATAGGATGTAGTAGGCCACCGGTAGGTGTAGGGAGTGACTGTGACTGTCAAAATTCAACATACAGTGCACAGCAAAGACTCTTGAGTGCATTAATAATTTTTATGAAATGGCTGCAATTGTTATTTTATCATCCAGCATTCAAAAGCGTTGAAAGAAGTACTATTTTAGCAATTTTTGAAATCTTGCAGTTGGAATGCCACTGATTTTTGGATTCGGTATTGGCTGAAAATGGCTGGGATTTTGGAATTGCAGTCATTATTTACAGCATTTGATAATCTCAATTTTATGTCTCATTTTTGATCAACCGTACTTATGGTCAGCCTTCTACTTTCCGTGACTGTGGGACGGTAACTGAATGTAGTCAAGATAGCTGCCTATGGGCAGATCTATTGGCTCCAGCTGATCGGCTTGATCCACTGGTTGGCTGATACCTGGGGCTGTGTGCTGCATTCGTCAGATGAACTGGGTGAACTTTTGCAGTAGCATCTGTGATAGTGAAAACACCACAAACGTTGACTTTAGTATTATTATTATTATTATTACATATTGTTTTCGAACCCTTGGAAAAATCCAAAGGTGTCTCAAAAATTATTATTATTATCATTAATATGTATGTGTGTTGTGCAGTGACTATGCTGACTACGACGGTGGTGGTTCATTTGGCGGACGTCATCGTAGCAGGTCACCGATGTCACACCGACGCAGACATTTCGGCAACCGAGTCAGTCTACATTCTATTTGTACTTTTAGTATTTGTTGTAGTGGCTGCAGTAGTATTTTGAGATGCCAGTTATTAAATCTTCTGATGCACCATTGGAATACAGCTGTTATTCAAACATTGCGAAATATCTCGGCAGCATGACTTGGCAGTAAATTTTGTCTGCATGGTGCTGGTATTCAGTTATTAATGGACTTAGTAATCCAGTAATTTGATCATAGTATTTTATGTTTGGTTTCAGTACTCATTATGATTGTGCGGATGGTGTACGTTTGTTTGTTGAAGTAGAACCCACCGACAAGCTAGTGATTATCAGAGGTGAGGTCCTCTATCTTAAGGAGCAACAAAACTGTGGCCCTTACCTTGGTTTGAAAAGGTTTGGACTTGGTCTAGGCCTTGGGCTTGGTCTTAAAGATTGCTGTCCTTGGCCTTGGCCTTGATAATACTTTCTTTGAACCCCTTCCTCAATTGATGATGTTGATGGTGCATGTTTTGCTGCAGTAAAACCTTCGGACAAGCAGATGTCTGGTCTAGATGAAAAACTGTGACCATGGTCCCGCAATCTAAGTTGGTGTCTGTGGCAAAGTATGTTCTCGTAGTGTAAGCCAGTGTCTGCAGGAGAACCCTCAGACAACTCAGTGTCTGGGAGGGTTTGGTTTGAGCCTTTGTTCGCAGGAATGTGACCTCTGGGACGTGTTTTCACACGACATGGGCCTGTTGATATGGTTCAAGTTGTCTGATCAAATGTTATACTGTGGTCTCGCAGTGTAAGCTGGTGTCTGATGTGTAGGACAATCCTCAGGCAAGCCGGTGCCTGGGCGTGTTTGGCCTGAGTCTGTACACTCAAGAGCGTGACCTTCGTGAGGTGTTTTCTCAGTATGGGCCGGTGGATGAGATACAGGTTGTCTTCGATCATCAGACCGGTCGGTCGCGAGGCTTCGCGTTCGTCTACATGAGGAACTATGATGATGCAGTCGAGGTGACTGAGTTCTTGTGTGTGTACTAGTGGCGTCATGGATGGGGGAATAGGGCAGCTGCTGCACTCCCTAAATTTTCAGCTGTCAGAAAATGTTGTGGCAATATTTGCATTCACAAATTTGAAATTTTGAGCACTCATAATCTTGTCTGTCAAATTTTGCAACTCTCTGTTTGAATTCTGTCGCAAATTTGCATCTGTCTGTCTAACATTGCAACTTTTTCTACACCTACTTTTTTAACCCACCATGCTATTAGTGTTTGCCTGTCTACCCCTCACTTTTCGGGAAGGGTCTACTTTTGCTAAGGCCTACCATAGCTAATAATAACCTTATTTCTAACCCTAACAATGCATTCCAAATATTACAGCATCTTTGTCACACTATCATGCGCAGTGGAACTGATGGTTTGTTTTACTAGTTCACTCAGTTTTAAATAAATTATTTTATCTGCCCTCTGCTCTCTCTAGCTAGTATATATAGTAGAACCTGGTTAAACAATAGAGACTTGTGGGTCATGACACTGTATTGATATGTATGTGAAAGGTTTGAAGAAAGAATAATTTGAAGTTGAAGATAGAAAATGGAAGAGGAAAACAGAAAATTGAAGGCTACGTGATGGTGTGTTCAGGGGCTGAGGCTGGCTTTAGTAATGCTCCGTCCTCCATTTTAGTTTATCTTCTCCCCCCCCCACTGGGTCATTTTCCCAACTTTTCTCTATCCCTTAGATAGTTATTCTTTTAGCAGGAAATACCGTATACACACTTAGTAGCTATTTGTCCAACAGGTTTTTTGCACCTCCCGGAAAGTTCTGGATTTTTTTGATTTTCCAGGTTTCAGAAATATTTGGAAAATAAAATTTTAAATTAAAATTAAAAATTAAATTAAATTAAAGCTTAAGGTCAGTGTGCAGTCGGTGCATTCGTGCAGGGATGTGGTCTCAGTCGAGACGTCTCGGTCTCGAAACGTACTAACGTCTCGTCTCATCTCGGACAAAATCCTGAACGTCTTGGTCTCATCTCGGTCTCGGAGCAATATGTCTTGGTCTCGGCCCAGTAGGTCTCGTCTTGGGTCTCGGGCCATTGCGTCTCGTTGAGACATTTTGTGCAGACATGCGCTGTGCATACTGTAGCTGCAGTTAGAGCGATACTAACCAGCATGACATTTGTGGCTTAGACATATTCGTTTACAGCGTTTTTTTTGCAAGCCGTTAATTATTCAATGATAATTGTCAAAATAAAGTGCAAAAATCCACAATATCTCAAATAGAAAGCGCTTAACATGATGCGAGTTAATTAATCCGTATAATTTTTTTCATTGCCAATATGTTTCACTATACGTCGCGGAAAACCTCTGGGCGAGACGTTAAAGCTCCCGAGACTCTCGAGAGTCTCGGGAGCTTCAAGGTCTCAGCCAGCGTCTCGGAAGCTGCAACGTCTCATCTCGGACAAAATTTTGAACGTCTCGGTCTTGGAGACATGGGTCTCGAGTCTCATCTCGGTCTCAGCTCAGAAGGTCTCGTGCACATCCCTGCATTCGTGTGTTTCATTTTCGCACTGACAGTACCGGTGACATTTCTGCACCCCTTAACTTCCCAACCCCCACTTGAGGGACTACTTTGCCCAGTCAGAATTGCGTGGTTAAGCCACAGGGCATTATGTCAATGCTGTATTGTGCATGCTGTGTTTTTCTCATAGTCTTGTGTCAGGACATGATCTAGATTGATTACACTAACTAGGTCAGTCTTCCCCAACTTTTTATTCAGAATGGGACCAGAACATTATATGTGTAGTGTATGTGCACATTGTATAGCACTAGAAATCTGAAGCTGAAGGGGAAGGTGCAACGTGGGAAGGGGCAAGAATGGGGGCAATGGAAAGCGGTGTGTGTGGGCCAGATATGGAGCTTTTTCAATTGCTGTATTGTTACCAGAGAGCATTTGTGCACAACTGACATTACCCTACTCTCTGTGGGATGGTAAAGTGAGTATGAGCTGACTAGTAAATTAATAAATGGCGATGGTGAATTTAATACTTTAGTTGTCAGTTTAGGTGGATATGTGGCTGAAGCTGATTGGTTTGGTGCAAATGTCGGTGGCTGCTCGTGCTACATTCATCAAATGTACCAAGTGAACTCCCACAGTGGCAGTGCCGTGATTGATGACAGAACCATAAACACTGTCCTTCACTGTTACTATTACTGTTACTGTTACTTACTTCCTTAGTGACTTTGGCCTCGAAGATCACTGGACTTGGCCTTAGTCTTTAAAATGCTGGCCTTGAACCTATTCGTGGAATTTTAACTAATTATTTCTTTTTCAGCCATTATTTAACTTTTTATTGGTAATTATAGTTCTGTTTACCGACTTTTCGTTTTTGAGACAGCCTATGCCCACTTGCCATGCATGGTAAACCTCGTGTAGTTTATTGATTATAACATGCATTATGTAACTAGTACTATTACTAAATGCTTAATGTTTGTTGTTTGCAGGCCAAGGAGATGGCTGTTGATACGGAGATTGATGGACGTAAAATCCGCGTCGACTATTCCATTACTGACCGAGCCCACACTCCCACTCCTGGTGTATATCTTGGCCGACCAGTGGGGTATGTCAGTTTATGCTTCCTTCAGGGTGACCACTTGTCTGGAAAACTTGGGAAACCTGGAAATGTCAGGAAATTTGAAACATGTCAGGGAAATGTCAGGGAGAAAAATCTTGTCAGGGAAAAGTATCCCAGAACTGTTCATTACTAGTTGAATATTTGCATTCAACTCCATTTCTTCTGCTCGCTTTGCTCACAGACTTGTACTCCGATGATTTTAAATCTGCGGTGACGGTAAGCCGCTTTTGTTTGCCTTTATTGTTTAAACTACACTAAATTTGGTCAGTTAATTCTCTGGAAAAGAATTAAAATTGTTGCCAATAGACGTCATATCACTACTGTTGCGAGGGGCGATGCTCCATCTGTGTTCCCTTAAAATGTCTGGAAAAGTCGGGGAATTTGATCATGACTGGAGAGTGGCCACCCTGTTCCTTGCTTTCTCGCCATTTTCGGTACTTAACATGCAGCAAACACATTTTGGGATGTCAGAGACTTAAAAATTCTAATTTTCCAGGTTTATGGAGGTGGTTTCCTAACTGAATTTACCACTGTACTGCTGCTAATGTTATATATACAGGGTGTGCCAAAAAATGACCCACGACGATAAAATTATGTGAGGCACATTCATTGTCCGCTTCATTGAATTAATGCACTACCATGTCAAACGCAGATGCTCGAAATTGTTACATTACGCGGTGATTATTAGTATCAGATTGCTCACCTTTTCATTATCAGTTTGACAGAGGGTGCCACGTGATTTAATAATTTTGAAGTGTTAAATATTTTACGCTGAAAATAGCAGTCAACTAAATAGCTGACTTATGAGCTCAAAACACGTCTAATCCATAAATGAGTGCTGTGATATTGAACAGTTGATCGTTATTGCCGCTATCAGCCATGGCATCACATCTAAGCCATTGTGTTCATTTTGAGAATAAACTCTAAAAATTTGGAAGCATGTTGTTTCACAAATTTATAATTATGCTAAATAAATTACTTTTCAGTTTATCGTGTGCTTAATTAAGTCGTTAGAACTTTTACGGTGACAACAACTAAGCATTCTGCAACAAATTGGAGCATCTGCTTTAACACTGTAGTGCGTTGACGTAAATTATGTGACGTGAACACTGAATGTACTTTACGTAATTTTGTGGTCTTGGCTATCTGTATGCCGAAAATTATCAAATTTGGTGCAGATTTGATGAAGTTCTGACAAAAATAAGTTGGGTCATTTTCTTGTCGCAGGTCTCGGTCACCAGGTGGCTACGGAGCTATGGGTAATAAGCACTACTTACACTAGGGCTAGGCTTTGGTTAGGTTTAGTACTAGGGTATGTATGCTGTGTAGCAGGTAATGGCTAGGCTAGGATTATGTGTATTGTACGTAGTGAGTGAAGGTTAAAAGTTACAGGTTAATGTGTATGTTGTAGTCGCAGGTCGCGTTCACCAGGCGGCTACGGAGGTCGTCGTAACAAACGTTATTCTCGCTCCGAGTCACGCTCTTATTCACGATCACCACGTGAGATATCTTATCATATCCAGTGGCATCATGGCAAGGGGGAGGGGGCAGTTGCCCCTCCACTAAATTCTGAACATTGGAAAATTTTAATCTGGGGCTGAAATAAGCCAAATTTAGGGAAAATTTGGGAGCAAACTTAAAATTTTTAGCATCTTTAATTTACTAATCTTTTCTGCTGGAAATTTGCAGGGTCTGTTGGAATTCTGTCGAAAATTTGCATGTCGGAAATGTGAAATGATGTCGGAAAGTCAACTCCCCATGTTCTAACCCACAATACCACTGGTCATATTATATATGTTGCTGTCTTTTGTGCTGTATGGCTGGCACTATTTGTAACTTTCCTTGATTGATTAATCTCCGAAAATTATCTTCGATTAATCGATTACTTTAATTTTGAGCAGTTTTGTAGTCAGTCAAAAAGACCATGGAAAATGCCATATTCAACTACAGGCAGTCATTATCTTGGCTTAGTTGATGTCAGTTTATTCACATTGAGGCCTGTAAATTATTTCTTAGGAGTTGATTTACGAATGTTTTTTCTAAGTCATCTCAGGAACTGCTTTATGTTTTTGCAAAAGTTTTTTCGATGTTTACTTGTAAATTTTTTTGGTTAAGCACATTTTGTTCCTGAGATATTCTTACGTCAAACTATGATATGTTATGTTATTTGTAGGTCGCTATTGACAGACATCGGTCAGTGAATGCTGGTAACTGAGACATATGAGCAGCGTTAAAGACATCTCTGGCTGCACTTCTTGGACGGTTTCGGGTCACTATTTTGATCGGTGCTGTTCCGACAGTTCTCTAATCCTGACCGTAACAACTGGGTCTTCATGTTATGTTATCTTACTTCAACATGATTCTGTTTCTCTGAGCCTCATTTGTCGGAATAGTGACCCATAACACTTGTGGACTGCACAGTTGTGCACATCATGTCACGTCAAATTTGTCCAAAGTTAACCAGTGCTGCTGTTGCTCATTCCACGCTAGCACTCGCACTGCCCATGTCTACCAAACTGTCTGCAGCACTGGACTGACGTCAGTGGTGTCATGGCTGAAGGGGAAGTGTGTCAGTTTTCAGGGTTGCAGAAAACGTGTATTAAAAAAGTCCAACTTGGCAGGTTTTTTGCTGTTTTTTGGGGAGGGGAGGGGGGTTTGAGTTTATGGGTTTCTTCAGGTTAAACAGGTTTCTATAAAAGGCCCAATTTGATGGGTTTTGGATTTGTACGGGTTTTCAGTTATTAGATACTTTAAAAACTTAGCTGGAAAAAACTATTGGTTGATTCATGTGAGTTTCTGTTTGCTGCCCATAGCATAGAATATTCCAGTATTTGCAATTTTTACACGCGAAAGCAGCTACTGCTTTCAGCGCGTCTTAACCATCACAATTCTGTCCGTCTGTCTGTCACACAGGTGGATCAGTAAAAAAAAGGTGCAAGATAGGATCACCAAATCTTCACCATCGGCTGCCTGGAAGACTCTAGTTTCAGGAACCGTAAAGCTTTTCCATAAATCCGAAGGGGGTCACCCCGAATGAGGGCCCTAAATGAGAGGCAGGTGAGCAAAATCTGCGATTTTTGGCCAATAACTCGCTGTATCTTAATAACGCTGCGAGATAAGGCCTAGGTTACTATAAATCACCGATAGGAAATCATATGCTGGCTTTCGATTGGCGCCGAATTCAATGACCTTGGATGACCTTGAACGCCAAAATAGGGGGTTTTATGGTTTTTTTGGCGATTTCGGGCTGCGACACAAGTCTGTCATTCACAAGGACACACCACGGTACTATCATTATGTGCACTTCGGCATGATTGTAATAAAGGTCTGTATTTTATCCCAAATTCCCACAAATCTAACTCAAACAGCGACAGATTTTCATTGTACGATTTCGTTGTATTGTGAGCACAATAATTTATTATTTAGTACATTTCTGATGCACAGTATTTGGTGAAACGGTTTGCATATCTTACAGCGTAATTTGTGACATTTTGTTCGATGGTGCTGCCACCTCGGGAATCGGTTTACAACGCCCAGCACTAACTAACGCTGATTTGTTGCATTGATTGAGTTGTTATATTTTTACGCGCGAAATCAGCTACTGCTTTCATCGCGTCTTTGCCATCGCAATTCTGTTCATCCGTCCATCACACAGGTGGATCAGTCAAAAGCGGTGCAAGTTAGGATTACCAAATTTTCACTGTCGGCTGCACGGAACTATCGTTATGTGATCCAGATAGAGAATTTGGTATTTGTATATTAACTTAGCGTGAACATTCCAATTTTCAGCTAATATACTGAACCGGAACTGCTATAGGCTTTCGCGCGTCTCGTAAGCATTAGCTCAAATTTCTTGTCTGTGTTGAAATGTTTTGAAAACTTAGCCATAATAAACTGTTTCATTATTAGTGGAACAAGAAACGAAAATTGGATTGAGTTTTGGCTGCATTTTAGATGGGTATCTGCCCGTGTGTCTCAGCTCTGGCAATTCTCCCTAAATTTTGGCATGTTGGAATTTTTGGCCAGAAATTTGTGGGTTGAAAACATTTACTTTTGGAAGATTTATAGGCAAAACTGATGTTTGAGCAGTGAGCACACATGTTTTATTTGTTTGTGGAAAACTGCAATTTTTGCTTTGTCCCAACGCTTTGAGCCACGACGTCACTGGATAACGTGTTAATAAACTACTTTCTGAAGTGTGTATAAGTTCTTTAAACACTCACCTATCTTACGTCAAACCATACTGCTTAGGTCTGAAAAAATTTATGTGCTTTTGGTTGCATCCGGGGAAAAGGTAGGAGGGGCAAAAATTTGTTAAAGTTTTTATTTTTATATCATGGCATGTCGTGTGATATTACACAACAGCTGATAAAATAACAAATTGACACACTGAACAGTAGCCATGAGAACTAAGCTAAAGACACTGTGCATCATTACAGACTAGTTGCCAGTTTATTTTCAGTGAACCTTTGAAAGCTGACTAAAAACTGCACTAATGTTTTGGATGGTCAGAAAAAAATTTTTGGGATGCACATTTTCTATGGACTGAAGGCATTGGCAACTGGAGGCACAGGAATTTTTTTAGACTTTGGTCGGTCATTGTTGGTAACTGAGGTGTGAGAACTCTATGTATATATTGGATGCACTTTTTTTACTCTGTCAACACTGGACATACTGCACATCTTTACCACACTGTCTGCAGTGGCGTAACGTGAACAAGTTGCCAGATTGCGCGAAAAATCAGCAGTTAGGCTACTTTTCGTTGGCAGTCGATGGCGCCCTAAAATTTTGCTTTGGTGCTTTGCTTTCTACTTTTGAATCAATTGCTTCCATTGGGCTACATATAAATGATAAAAATTGCGCTACTTCTTGTGTACGTTGGATCACATGACTTCAAAAAAATCTGGCAAGCCTGGTATTAGACAGAATGTCTGGTGAAGTGGGAACTTGAACGGTCATTTGATGCCATATCTGTCAGGAATATTTATACCAAAAGCTATTGAAATTTTATCGATAGTGTCGGGTATGTTTTTGAAGTTTTTTGTTCATTTAAACACTTATTTCGTGTGTTGCGTTTTCCCTAGGTAGTGTAGAAGCACATGTCAAGTGAGGTGGAGACTTGAATGATCGTTTGATAGCCAGTTATGTCAGGAATATTCTTATCAAAAAAATATTAAAATCTGATATTCCATCATTAGTCCATGGGCCAAGACCCGATTTTGGGGTTATCGGTACCATAAAAGGGCGCAAGTTCTAGTGATGTGTTCTTAAAATGGCTCATATCTATAGGTAACATTTTGCTATGATAGCCTTTCCAAAGTAGTAGCTTAGTCATAGCTATCAGCTGTTCAATATGTACCCTGTAAGTGACGCCGTCGGAGACCATAATTGTCATTTGAATTGTTGTATTGTTAATACCAACACAAATTCGCCACAGTTTTTTGTTAGTATCAAAGATTTGAGTTACACCAACACCTACAGACTTTAGACAGTAGATAACTGCATATTGCGCCTGCAGTATTACGTAGCAGTCTCTTAACTAGTGCAGTTTACTAATCGTCTGTTAGTCGATGGGCCAAGACCAGATTTTGTGGTTATCGGTACCACACAAGGGTGAAGTTCTAGTAATGCATTTCAGAATGGTCTATATCTGTAGATAATTTTGCTATGATAGCCCTTCTAGAGAGTAGTTTAGTCAAGGGAGCTGTCAGCTGTTGAATATATGCACCGTAAGTGACAACATCGGTGGTCGTCAAACGTCATTTGAATGTTTAAGTTGCTAATACTTTCACACATTCGCCACAGTTCTTTCATATCCTTTGTTACATCAAGAACGTTGAACAGTTTAGACAGTAAATAACTGCACACTCCATTATTACGTAGCAGTCTCATAGCTAAATAGTTTGGTTTATTCGTCGTCCATGTCCGAATCGTCGGCCTAATTTCTACCGTATCGTCTACATTTTTTTCATCTTCCTTCTGGTTGGCAACTCCACAGTTGCACATGTAGACGATGCATATCGAAGTTGGTTCATATACACAGGCTGATAGTTGCAGGCACCGACACACTTGCAAGATAGCTGCAGTTGCCACACAGCTGTAGGTGTTGGTGAGCCACGCATCCATTCTGCGTTTTGGATGGCCCAACAACCATGAACAAGTGTAGTGCACCACGGATAACTGTATTATAAATATGTTAATGATAACAGTACTTTTAATAGTTTTAATACTTGTAGCTAATAATTTTAATTTCTGTTTGACGGCACGGCAGACGGAAAATTGGAAAGAGTTTTCTTTTGTTGTAGTGATGCAGTTTTATACTAGTAAATTTGTTTTTTTTCGTGCTTCGGCATAGAGTTATAATTATCCGTGGCACACTAAACTTGTTCATGGTTGTTAGGCCATCCAAAACGCAGCTAAAATGACCCCGTCGTCGTACGATGTCTGTTATAGGCATTGAGTTATATATCTTAGTGGATATCATTGGTTATAGTCCTACTAGCGTTCATTGTAGCTTTCGAGACAGCGTTCCGTTAACATAGCGTGCATGGAACTGTGTCACCTCTGACAAATTGCTTTTTCTCCGTGATGCTAGTCGGACGCTGATTTTCAGACTTAGGCGGTACGGTCGGCTTTTTAACCACAGCTGGGCTTCTTGTTATGCTGTACTGTCACTATGATCAGGCCAACGAGCCACTGCATTAATTGGCAAATTAGGCTTAAGCCCTAATGCTGCTTGCCGTATCATATAGCGTTTGTTTGCTCA
>Ga0209671_1006670_pt1 | contig 11887 bp, 8 predicted proteins | sample WorMetHERISLAND2_2_FD_187401 | JGI IMG/M metagenome (GOLD analysis project Ga0209671, IMG submission 187401) | Marine gutless worms symbiont microbial communities from Max Planck institute for Marine Microbiology, Germany - Olavius geniculatus... | ecosystem: Host-associated > Annelida >...
GCCCGGAGACGTCTTCTCCATTCGTCGATTGCGTCATCGACAACGGTCTGCTGTAGGCCAGACCAGACCTCCACCAAGCGCTGCTTCAGTTCATCCACAGCTGGTACCCCGTTTTATGAAATATCGTAAGCCCGTAACACACTACGATATTGAGTACCTTTTGACGATTTTCTCAGCTAATCATTATTATTATTAAGCACAGTTTGTTGAAGTTATTTCAGAACGTAATAGGGGTCCGGTTTTTTTGAGACACAGTGTATGTAGTGGTCTTATTAACCAACAGCTATATTATCAACAAGTGCATAGACAATACATAACGCGGCAAAGAAAATGAATTCACTGCAGGCATTGCCATCCTTTGACAGCCGAGTGATAGAAATGCCGATTGCAATGCAATAGACCAGTAGGCAGTATTTTGGTGATAAAATTTATAAATACATCGAGTCTGAAAGAACTGCCGGTGTTAATTTTTCGAATAACTCCGTAAAACACTGGTCGATTTTTACGCGCGACAGTACGTGATGCTTAGGTAACAAAAGCATGCGGCGAAAAAGAATTACGAAACCAGTGATTTTAAAGCCACTGGCAAAAAGTATGAAAATCACGGACGATAACGAATGAAAAGACAAAATAGTATCGGGTAAACGACATAAGTGCGAAGTCTGAAAAAGACTTAGCAAGATGCGATTGACACACTATCGGAAACGCTCCAATGCATAAAACAATGCTAAGAGCGGGGCTGTTAGTTGACAGCATACTGTAGTACCGTGTGTGCGATTTCGTGGGCGATTACAAGCGACACCCAGAGCTTGTTGGACATGGACGAGACGACATCGTCGTGAAGTATCGATGACTCGCGGTACAGTATCAGGCCCCAGTTCTCCATCGCGCCGGCGCTGAAGTCTGGAATTGCTACGTGATCTGCAGGCAGTTCACACAACACTGTATAGCAATAGGCATATACTCTCACTACATGCCATGTCTGTGCACGCACAATTATAGATCTACAAGGTATTATGGGTCTACTTTGTAAACCTATAATTGTGTATAGCAGCTTCATACGTCGTTATCGATAAACAATAATGCGTGCACAGCAATCAAATTCTGCTAGACACGAAATATTTTACGTCGAATAGGCTACAGTCACAGAAGCAACGACGCAGCGTCGTTATTTATTGCGGACAAGCAACTGAAATCCGTGCGATTAACTGATTATTACGGCGATTACATGGAGATAATTGGCTGGGGCGCAAATCGCGAATCTGCAAAACGACAGCGTGTGAACAATGACAGTCCGATGCCGACTGAGTGATCGGTTGCTATTCACGAGCGTTTTAAACTGCAACTTTTGATCTCATTCTGTTGAGGTTCAGCCAGCACCGGATTAACGTAGTTTGCTAGCAAAAGTAGCAAATGCTAGAGGTTTCGCGCTTATAGGGGCCGCGGGTCTTCAAGTTAACAATTCTGTTCTATTAGCTAACAGCATCTAGTTGATTTTTTCGTTATTTTAAAATCTTTAAAAAACATTTTTTGCTCACTTCCGAAATACATTTTTATGTTGCATATTTTTATTACTGTTAAGTTATAAAGAAAAAACTTAGCTATTTACACTGTAGTTGAAACCTGTACCAGCTCTTTGCATCAGCATTTTTGCCACAAACACCAAGTGATCCGGTCCTGGATTGACAGCGTTTATAGTTGGAATTTTGGGAATCAGAAAAACAACAAATGAACGGCCCAGTGCGATTTTGACAAAATAATAACAATACTATACACGTCATTGCTCTAAAAATGGTAATATTGGACAAAGACTTTGTTATTGACGAGCTGCTCGAGGCTTTCTTGAAATTTCATGAGTCCTAGTTTTAAACAAGTTTTAGCGAGCATTAAAAACAAAATTGGTGCTTAAAAACAAGTGATCAACAAGCAAACAAATGCAAAATAATGTACACGAGTACCAGTTTTGGGGACGACTTCCGGCCGCTCGAAGTAGTCCACGTAGAATCGGTAAGCACCGGTCGCCAGTTGAAGCGCGTACTCAGTTTGGTCGAATACCTCAGGGCGCGACCAGATTCTGATCTGTATAACAACGCACCGAACGCATCACGTAAATGCTGCTGCCAATGTCCACGAACATGATTTAGGATAATACACGTGACTTGTTATAAAGGTAAAATGTTCAGAATCACGACAGCCGAAGTCGATCAATTTCATGTGATGAATGTGCATGTTCGCAGATGGACGCAATCGGCCAGTTGCTGACAAAACCAAGCCAAACGAACGAACAATTCGAAACGCGAACCACCTAACTTAAAGGAGGCCAGATACACTGCAGTATATGTATAGGCTAATACTAGTATTCATGCTCGTCTGCTTCGTTTATTTTTTTTTTAAATATTTCGCGAAATGCAGCTTCGTTAGTAAGGTGATTAACGTAAGCAGCCTGTGTTTGGCATAGCGGCTTAATGTACGAAAATTTTAAAGTCTAACTTATGATAATAAGGTTAAGAAAAAATTACAGTAACGAATGTCGAAAGAAAAAATACGTTTTGTAAAACAATCATGACAAAAACTTTCGAAAAAAAAATTACGAAGAGTCTACACACAACTAAGTTGCTGTGATGTGACTCAAGAAAACTTAGAAAAATCTTAATAAAATCGTAGCTATGTTCCTAGAAACTTTTGTAAGTACACGAGCTTATAAAAGTCGAATATGAAATAAACTACACAATACGCATTACTATCTGCAAAGAACTAAAACTAAAATAACGGCATTACTAGCAAGAGGATCTGTACATTACGAGAAGAAGATAAAGAAAAAATGAAAAGCGGTATTAAAAAGAAGATCGCTATTGAATGCTATTGAACTGTATGTACAGAGTGCTGCAAAAAGTAGCCTCCTAAAGTTTTCCGCTTTTTTCAGCAACCGTTTGGCATTTTAATGTAAATTTCACGGATTTATTTCCTGAAATGTCCTACGGCTAACTACTAAGTAAAGTGTGATTTTTTTTAAAAAAATGACAAAGTTATAGATTTTTTAACATGACCGCGTACCGATTTTTCGACATTAAAAATGTTCAAACTACAACACTAATTCAATGACATCGTTGAAACAAGTCAAACAACACAGTTAACTAATGATCAGATGCCAGAATTTTATTGACACTGTAAGTGTTCGAAGTGTCCACCGCCAGCTTCAAGCTCCAACACAAGCCTTCAGTCGCTGAATTTGAGTAGTCTTTCACAGTTTTGTCGATCGGTCCTTGTGGCAGGTTGCCCCATAACCTGAAGCACTTTCTTGAGTTCGGCAGTTGTTTTCGGCTTTTTTCAAGCTTGCAGTAAGCCTCCAACATTGCACCCCACACGCGATAGTTCATTAGGTTTATATTCGTCAAATATGGAGACCAATGGTCCTTTGTGTATTGTTGTTTTGGTAAATAAACTCTCTCTCTCTCTTTGTGGTGAAATCTTGACAGTTGGCCCGCAGTCCATTCCGTGCGCTGCGCGCTGTGTATGCTGGCGCGCCGTCCTGCTGGAAGATGAACCCGGTGGGCAGCCCGCGATTGCTTTAGAAGAACGATAATTTGGTGATAATTTATAAACAAAATAAATTATTGTTTATCAAAGCGTTATTGTGACGTCATTGGCAGTAACGTGGTAACCGGTTTTTTTTGCAAATTAAATAGCATTTTTAGCTTGATCAATTTTAATGCTGAAAAATCGGTAGGCGGTCATGTTAAAAAGTCTATAACTTCGTCGTTTTTCAACAGATCACATTTCACTTAATATTTAAATGTAAAACGATTCAGTATATAAAAATGTTAAATTTCAAATTAAAATTTTAAACGGTTGCTAAAAAACAGCAAAAACTTTTGGGGGGCTACTTTTTGCCGCACCCTGTAGTATAGACCTTGAGTCCTTTGTGGCCGGTGGTCTCGCGACGACGAAAGTCAGCCACAACAAACGCCAGTAGGTACGTGGACATGACGGGGGTGGATGCGAAGTCATCCTTGAGCCAGTAATCATCGCTGGAGCGCTCGTCATCGCCGGCCAACACCCTCTTGCTACTGACCAGAGGCATGTTGGACAGCGCCGTCAGATCTCAACCACATAGCACGACACATTGCATGCTCGGAGTCTCACTTCACTCGGTCTCCTACTCCTGTGATCTCTTTCTCTTACGCTTTCTATTGGTGAAATGAAAGGAAACGCTGAACAGGGCTGAATCTATACATATACTAATACTAGACAAAAAGGGACAAAAACACCAAATAGTGCTTTAAAGCTTCAAGCCTCTAAGTCTGTACAATAAGTTGTAACGGTATTTTTGACTGTAACGAAAGACAGGGATCTAAATAATAGTAAAAGTAGTACCTGAATCACAGAGTGGGGCAAAAATATGGTATCTTTTTGCTATTTGAGTTTGCTACATCCATTATATTTGCAATTTTTTTGTGTATTCACGTATGATTTTTACTGAATGAAGTCGTTCTTCGTCTGCCGACCGATGTAAACAAGTTTTGTTTTATGCAAATAGATTGCAACGTTGTCACGATGGTCGGACGAACTAAGTTCGATGAACGCTGTTTGATTCACAACACTGCCGTTTCGAAAAACTTACGAATATATTTTTAAATAAATAAGCACATCTAAATTGTGAATAATTAGTAGCAAATGTTAAAGTTGTTCAAGCAGTATTTTAAGGTTTACATGGCATTTTATTGAAATTGAGGCGTGTTGTTACTTTGAAAATAAAACAATCTGCGAATATGTTTTATTTTATATCTAATCACGACCCGAGATATTTTCTTTTTCGTACAGTATATACCAGCAAATATATACCAAACATCCGGGATAGCGACGACACAATGCATAAATCTGTTTCAACTTTTACTTACTTACTCACTGACCTACAGTGTACATCGTCATACAAGGCTACAGCTGAACAGAGTGGAGCCTAGAGAATATGAACTCAATGGTGGCTACCAGGCGGGTGAGTAATGGAGACGCTGAAAACAGCTTTCTTGTCGGGCTCGTCAAAGCACGGGAAGACCCGTCGCGCGTCGATCGACTGCAGTTGAGACGCCGAAAGAAACCTGCCCAGAACAGACAGACAGACAGATGCCATGCAGAGTGACTCTCGACAACCTGAGGAAGCAGAGAATCTGCCAGCTGGAACTGGCACTAATAATCACAAGCAGCTGATACGGATGGGCCCATGTCGACTTTTAACCGTCGCCAGACGTACTCATTACCCTGCTATCATACCGACCCGCTCATGCAGCGAATTAATGCATTCCGCGTTACACCGCAGTGAGGTCTAGACATATCGTCGAGTCAAGTTTCGAAAAACTTGAATCGATGAAGTGCGCAACTCGATACTGCAATGGGATTTGAGTTAATTGTATCGGTAGCTGTAACGACGGACTTAAATAGAGCTGAAAATCCACCTCAGCGAATGCGTTGATTAACGTCGAATAGTTGTCACAGTGACACATTTTATAAGTAGAACGATCGAAAGACCACAAGTAATCGCAAAATTGCAAAACTACAGCGTTATTGTGTTATAGTTAAGCTGCTAAATTGATATTTTAATGTTTAAGACTGAAATCGAAATCGTTGTAAACATTTCTGGTCAGCTGTTTATACGTTGCCGTTAACGATTTTTTCCCTCGAGTATGCGCTATATAAATTTACACTTTACTTACTTACTTCATCGCGTGCGAAATAATTTCGGAATTATTTGTTGTTTTCTGTTCTTATTTGCGCAGTTTTATTTATCGTTAATCCGAAGTTTCAAACTGTCATCAAGTTTTTCCCCGCTCTTTGTCGTGTCATTCGTTCAATTCCAGCAAAAAAAAACAAAAAAATTCTGCAACCAAATATGCCTTATTAGACTATCATGTTTTCATTCGCGAATCATCTATCAGTTCTTATAACATTTAAAAACTGGTAGACATGACATCTATAGCCTATAGACAAAGTGGACCTGTGGCGCACTGCATGACAGAGGCGGACGGACGAACAGATGGATAATACTTTACACTTTGCATGACACATCTGACATTTCACGGCGGGCGGCACGCGCCTTTGATGTCGGTATATAACTAGCAAGTGGGAACAGGTCAAGTTTTAGAACTGTCTTAAGTGCACAAAGAAGATCGTGGACCAATGGCAGATGTACCGAAAATTATTACGATAGTAATAGCAACAGTGATAATAATCTTCTGCGAAGACGTACTGGGTACGCTCAGAGGTGTGTGAAAAACTGTGAGTAATCGTCATCAGGCGCAGCGGCTCTACACTCGCGCACGGAGTGTTGAAATTACCTCCATCACATCACTCCGCAATGCATGTCGACGCCGCTTACCTGCGTCTTAGCACCTTATCAGTCGCCGACGCTAGTGCTGCTGCTGCTGCTGCTGTTTTCGTCGTCATCGTAATTTATCCTATAACTACGCGACGCACGCACGCACGCACGCACGCACGCCACTGGCCTCTCCTAGACACTTTTCTGATAGCAAGCAATGACTAAAGCGATGGCGAATAACATCTCTCACTCACAACGACAGGAAGGGGACTGACTGGCTTTTGTATTTTGTTTCCAGTATAACCATGCGCTACCCAGTATGAATTCATTGTTGTAAACGGTCAAACTGCGCCTTCGCCATTTCAAAACGTACTGTAGCAACAGTATTAAGGTGAGGTGGAAAAACTATAGTCGTTTACGTCAAGTTTCTTCGCGATGGTGTGTGCCAAAAATTATTAAAATTAGCCAATGTTTCACAAAATTATTTAAAATAATATTGGCACGTATTTGAGACACGGTGTAGATCTTATTACACCTACGATCTTTTCATGTCTTGCTCCCCGGGGTTTAACCACAGCCGTCAAACGTTCATGCTACCGCTAGCCTTATGCTTTTCCCATCAGTCACAACAAATGGTGGTTGATTGCCCCGAGCGTAGCGCAACTAGGTGATGGTTGACGACGTACCGTTGTTGACCGCGCTTGTCGCGGTACGTGCTGCGATAGAGGCCCCGCAGGTCGCTACCGATGACGCCGCGGTATTGTGAGAACGCGATACTGTAGCGACTGGATCGACGCAGCAAAGTCTCCGTCTCCAATATCAACAGCTCGCGAGAACGTGACTTCAGCAACCGACGTATCGCCACCGTCTCGCCTGCACCCTACATACACATACGCACGCTCCATTTGCCTCGATTTGTTGTACAAAGTGCTCGTCTACAACGACCAACTTGACAGCAGCTTGTAGTAAGAAACGACTTATTACCCAACTAATCGACAAGTGACAACAAATAGAAGTATAGTGGAGTTTGGGCGGGTGTAAGGCACAACAAAGAATTCGTACCTGCACACCACTAAATATTGCCAGTTTTTATTTTCAAGTTTATTCAAGTTTATTTAAGCCAGCTACAAGCTAACATTAACTCGACAATGTCGACAGTTGAGCAGACGATAAATGTGACATATATAACTGCAATTGTTGACATGCTGTAGGCATTTGATATGTTACAAATATATAACTGACGATTTTATTTAAAATATTACTTTCGTCAAGGAGATTGCTTTCACCTGTCGAATACAAGCTATAGGCAATTTTTCGTTATTTGTTTTGAAAAGTGAAGCAGTCGACTAGATTAGTGGGATAATTAAGATGCATCTCCGGTGACAGCGTATAATCTACGGCGGTGTTTAGGCCTACCTGGTGTGTAAGGCGAATGTTGTCGGTGCCGCCGACGTCGAGCGAGCTGGCGTGCAGCACAATCATCAGCGTGTCGTCGTTTACTGTCACATTGATGTCGACGGCTCCGTGGAACCAGTCGCGGCTTGGGTCGACTCTGAGCTGTAGCGAGTAGGACACGGGAACAACGGTACGTGGCAGGCGAATGTCGGTCCACGGCAACGGCGTCCCGTCGTCTGCCAAGTCGCTGAGAACGCGCCCTGGTCCGTCCGTTAGCTGGCCAGGCACGTCATCGTGGTCGACGGCGCAGGTCGAGGGGCGCTGACTCAGACGGATGACGGTGACGATGAGAAGGATGGCAAGAACGAGTGACAGTAAGACGAGGCCGAGCACTGCCGCTGTGTAGCGCGTACATCGACAAGGTAGACAGCGACGTCTCGGCCGAGGTCCCGCCGTCCCTACAGCAGTAGCAGCAGGCGAGGTGGTCGTCACTGCAGTCGACATCGGGAAATCGTCGATCTCTAGCTTTTCTGCTGCTGGACCGTTGATCACCCTCGGCTGCTCCACATCATCATCACCATCCTGCTTCACTGAACTTATATCCACCACCTCGACGGCGTCTGTCATCAGCCAGATCTTCACTGAGACTCAGCAGCTCATCTTTTGCAATGATCGACCGTCAGAACGCAGTACTGCTATCTGCACTGACCGGTTCGACACGGCAGCGCAATAGTTGAACATCACTTACAAAATATTTCCGATGACTTATGCGTACTAGTTGCGTGCGAGACAGTTAAGTTAATCTGTGCAGTGCAGCAGTAGAAAGCGATGGCGACAGCGAAACAAACAATCGCTGGTCCGATGATGCAGCGCGCAACTGACGCGAACGAAGAGGATGCGCTGCAGCAGCTGCTGTTGCAGCTCTCGACACCCTATACACGGCTATTATATGCGCGCTCTGGACTTAATATAGTAAAATATATGTACGGTACGTGAATGTAAGCTACATCAGCTGGCTGAAAAAAGACTATTTTGACCTCGAACTAGTACTCTAAGATCGCCTGGCTGTTCTCGGTTCACTTTTCAGTGTGCGCTGCCAGTGCTGTATTTCAGCTGCAGTTGATTTCCAATGCTCCTGTAGGCCTATGCGGCTACTGTAACCAGTGGCCACGCCCAGTGATTCTGGGTGTCAGCAACGCTCTTTAAAAAACTTACTTTCGGCTACTTAAAAATCACTTCTTGAAAGCAGCTGTCGACAACAACAACACGTGTAGGCCTACAGCCGAAAGACATAATACAAATATATAAATTGACTGACTTTTCGTCATACATAAACGAGTTCTGTAGCCTACTGCAATGTTGTATATCGTTCTTTAGGTTTACCGCTTCAACTGGTCTGATCGCAAAGTTACTGTCTTCGACGGCTTTGATGTAGACATAATGTATTGCCGCCATTTCAATACGTCACTGGTCAAAGCTTTGTTTCCATTACCCAGACAGATGCAAGCACATCTGTTTCTTATTTTAGGTTTTATGGTAAATCCAAATCTGCTTTTAACTTCAACTTTTAACTTTGTTGCTGCCACAATCTGTAATTGCGTTATTCTGTTAGGCGACTCTCTCGTTTGATGACCGCATCATACATCAGACTTTCTCTGTCCGTCATTCATTGACCACCAGCAACTTGCACGTAATTAGCATGCACCCGAACAGTCACCAATTTGACCATGTGACGTGCATCACAACGATAAGTGTAACAGTCGTCAAAGCTCAAGGTCAAAAGATCACAACGAATAGGTGTATCTTGGATGACAGGGAAAATAACATAAAATTATCATGAACTCTTGTATTACCAGCATGGGCAAAATTAAGTAGGACTCAAATATAACTTACCGATAGCTATACTTTCTTTTGCTAGAGTGTTTGGTTACGTCACCGTCGTCGTTGTTGTCTGCAGGGCGTCGGCAGCATTGCCAGCCATTGCTTAGATTAGCGGCCTTCAGCACTGAAGATATATAGGTTAGCGGGCTATACTAACATTTTGCTTTCAATTAATTTAATTTAATTTCCGCGGTTGACGATTTAAGACATATCTTTTCACCCGAGGCTAAATGTTAAGTTTATATTCGACAACTCGCACGGTGAAATCTGCGTATTCTTCAGGCTCCGATTGTACAACATGAAAGTCAACTGGATATTGACGACAGTAATCAACAAACTGCGTGAAATTGCCGACCTTGAAAAACGGGACTAAAAACCAAAGGAGATAATAGTAAGTGAATAAGGGCGGTTTTAGCAGAACTACGCACATACATATCTTTTCGATAACACGAACAAGAGTACCGTTCGTTATCTTTGAAAATTGGCATCTTTTGGTGATAGAATCGGAATGGACTCTGCTTGTCGGTTTTGCGAACCTCAAATGTGCACAGGTAAGTAGCATCGTAAACGAGAGCACCTAGCTGTTTCGTCTGCATAAACCATTAGCCGCCGACGTAGCATGGACAGCATGGTCTACTCGTTTGCAAAGAACAGACTAAACCTATAATCGTTTTGACGCGCTACAGCTATGCCATAGGCGTCTATGGTACGATGCGTCTGTCTGTCGTCTGTACGTAACGGATGTATTGTGATTGTACGGTGCGAGATAAGGCCTAGGTTGCTATTGATCACTAATAGGAAGTCGCATATTGCCTTTCAAATCACATTAAAATCATTGACTTTGGATGACCTCGAAGGTCAGTACTGCAACAGCAACTGTATAGGTTGTAGTGCGTTTTCCCTACGGACAGCTAGGCTTCTTGTCTGTTTGTAAGCTGCTAACGGTTCAACAGTGACGTACAGGATGTGAAGTGGACTGCATGTCCTTCGTCGGGTCTCCGTCACCCAGGATAACGACGTTGATTTTCTTTGATAAACGAACGACCGTCTTCTCTCTACTTTGAGGCTGAGTTCTTGTGCTAGTCATGTGTAGTGTAAGGACGCGTACAAAGCGACATAACTGAATCGAACTGACAAGATTTAGTTTTTGACAAACTGACCAATGGGCATGCAGGACGAAACAATTGTTCATTGTTTGACGAGTACGTAAGCGTAGTCACGTTGGCCACCGACGCCATTAGATGGTGTTTACTGTAATGCATTGCTGCTTGGCTATTGGTCAGTTCGTCAAAAACTAAACCATGTCAGTTGAGTTCAGTTCAGTTGCGTCGTTTTGTATACCCGACTTAAGCCTGTTAATTTACGTACGTCAAATGTGACCAATCTGTAGCATCATTGTGCTATGTTGAATTCGAATTAACAGCCGTCACTCATTACTTTGTTCGACAAGACTGTTCGACTATGGAATTCGTACAAAGCTGATTCTCATTGTATTGTCTAAAAATTGTTTTTGCACTGACTACTCAAAATCAGCCTCGACACTTGTGCTTTTTGAACGAAAAAAGATAAAAAAAATAACGTGGTAAATTAGATGTCTGAATTGGCATTGTCACGTTGATCTTTCGCGATTTGATTTGTGTTTGCTGTAATACCGCATTTTAAGTAGCTTCGTATTCGTGTATTTATTTTGTTCATTTCTAAAGCAGACATGACAGCGAAGAATTGGAGTGACGTTAATGAAGTAACAATAACACAGTCAAGTTAAACTAAAGTGGATGAATACTCGTATGACCGAATCTAGGCTGCGGAAAATAGCCTCTGGTTCTGGGCTTTGGTAGCCACCCACAACGAGGACAATCATATCATTTTGCACCCACAAAAAGAAATATCGGCCCCTGCGCCGTGGGAGACTGTACAGCAGTCCGTTGCAGTATGAAGTAAATCGCATTAGGGGGCCTATGGGATCGGGAGAGCTCATCTCATTATCCCAATCCAACGACTGCAGCAAAGCGGCCGGGACACGTAGTTTGAGCGATTGTTCTGTCTTCTGTCGATCTCGTTAGTGCCGCTGCTAGTTTGTCTATTGCCGGTATATACAACGTACGGTATGAACGGATCGCTAGGGACCAACTTAATTCACGATTTCACGGCCGTGACATTTTCCTTGAAATTGGCCTTCTTCCGTGAAAAACGCCGATTTCCGTGAAATCCGTGATTTTTCGTGAATTTTAGCGCTTTTAGTTTAATTTATGACAATTCCAGAGTTTTATCAGCAGCTTTTGTACGGATGTTGCTGTTTGC
>Ga0209671_1006671_pt1 | contig 11886 bp, 1 predicted proteins | sample WorMetHERISLAND2_2_FD_187401 | JGI IMG/M metagenome (GOLD analysis project Ga0209671, IMG submission 187401) | Marine gutless worms symbiont microbial communities from Max Planck institute for Marine Microbiology, Germany - Olavius geniculatus... | ecosystem: Host-associated > Annelida >...
CATAGCGTTGGCCCAAAGCGCAGTTAATTTAGGCCACAACGCTGACAAATACATCAGACTGTGCCGGTTTAGATAATTTTTCAAAGAACTGGCGATCAAATCGACTCATTTGGATCGTAAATCTAAAATATAAAACCCTGGTGGCTGCGGGACAAACTGTCAAGGGCATCACTGTACTGCACCGTCTGGGTCGCAACGTCGACCGTTACGTCCGGGCCTGTGTTGCCGACCGTGATCACGACCTCATCGGACGCTGCAGCGCCGTCGTCATCGCTGACCGTATAGGTCAGGGTGTAGACGCCGTTGTCGTAAGGCGTGAAGCTGAAGTCCTCGGCCGTGCCGTCAGCGATCTCCTGTCCGTTGTCGGCTGCGACCTGCCACAGGAAGGTGTGCGTGTCGTTGCTGCCCGGATCGCTGTACTGGCCGTCCAGGTTGACCAGCGTGCCTTCATCCACGGTCCGGTCGGCACCGGCCTCGGCGGTTGGGGCGGCATTGTTGACGGTGATCACGACGTCATCGGACGCCGCAGCGCCGTCGTTATCAGTGACCATGTAGGTCAGGGTGTAGAGGCCGTTGTCAAAGGGTGTAAAGCTGAAATCCTCGGCCGTGCCATCCGCGATCTCCTGTCCGTTGTCGGCCGAGACCTGCCACAGGAAGGTGTGCGTGTCGTTGCTGCCCGGATCGCTGTACTGGCCGTCCAGGATCACCAGCGTGCCTTCGGCCACCGTGCGGTCGGCGCCGGCATCGGCGATGGGATCGGCATTTTTGACGTCGATCGCCACCACAGCCGCGCTGCTGTCCGCCGTACCTTCGCTCGCCAGGTAGGAGAACGTGTCGGTTCCCTGGAATCCGGCGTCAGGAATGTACTGGAACGACCCATCCGGATTGAGAGACAATTGTCCACCGGTCGGCCCGGCGACCAGAACAGCCTCCAGCGGCCCTGTAGAGAAGGGCACATCGTTGGAGAGCACACCGCCGCCCGCCGGCACAGCCAGGACACCGCCTTCGAACATTTCGTATGGGTCCGTAAAGACTTCGGGAGCCGTGGCGCCGGGGGTTGGATCGATGCTGTTGACACCGCCGCCATCCACGAAGGTATTGCTGCCGGCCCCGCCGATAATCGTGTTTGAGCTCCCAACGCCACCACCATGGATAAGATCGTCGTCGCCGCCGCCGTCAAGGAGATTCACGTCCGGGCCACCGGTCAGCTCATCATTGCCGGCTTGGCCATAGAGTGCGTTGGGGCCTCCTCCCCCGACAAGGACATCATTGCCCGGGCCGCCGAAGATCTCCAACGGCAGCGTGATATCGGGATCCACGCTGATCGTATCATCTCCGGAAAGACCGAAGACCACGATTCCCGCCGTGGGCTCGAAGGGCCCCAGCGCCGGTTCCGAATCAAAGGTCACGTAGACGCTGCCGGGAAACAATGAAATCGTGTCGTCGGAGGTGCTCCCGCCGACCAGGAGCTTGCCGTCCTTCATCTTGGTCTTGGCGACGGTGACTTGATGCGTGGCGGTGATGCTCACGCCGCCATCCTTATCGGTGGCGGTCACCTGAATCGTCATGTCACCCTTCTGCATGTAGGTGTACTCCACATCGAGGGGGCTGAGCGCACCGTTGATTAGCGTCTGGTGGTTGTCACCCCAATCGATGACGAAGTCGAATCCGGCCGCCGCATCTGCCGCACTTGGCTCGTCAACGGCCAGCGCGAAGGAGAGCGGCTCACCGCGGACGGCCTCGGACGGCCCGCTGATCGAAACAATAGGCACGGTATTAATGATACTCAGCGTCGCCTCTGAATCAGCGGTCAACCCGGACGGGTCGGTGACCCGCAGGCGGATCGTATAGGCGCCGTCGTCATTGATAGCCGGGCTGAGCGCCTGGAGAGCCGCCCAGGTGACCGTCGGCGCCGCGCCCGTGGCATCGCCGAAGGTGCCGTCGTTGTTGAGGTCCCAGGTGTAGCTGAGCAGCGCGGCGTCACCATCCGGGTCACTGCCGGCACCGGACAGATCCAGATTGCTGCCTTCACTGATCAGGTACGGTCCTCCCGCATCGGCCGTGGGCGTTTCTGCGACGTCGTTCAGATTGATGGTCACGGTGGCCGTGCCGCTCAATCCGCCGTCGCTGACGGTGACCTCGAGCGGGAAGCTGGGCGTTGACTCAAAGTCCAGCCGGCTGCTGTCGGCCACCGTGATCCGACCATTGTTGTCGATGGTGAAGCCGCCCAAATCGTTGCCGGCGCTGATCTGGTAGCTGAAGCCGGTATTGGTGGCGTCGGCATCGGTGGCCGTCAACGTTCCGACCCACGTGGCGTTGGCCGAATTCTCGTCCACGGTGAATGTCGCGTCGGCCAGCGCCGGTGCGAACTCGTTGACGTCGTCCAGCGTGATGGCCACCGTCTCGCCGGCGCTGGTATTCACTCCGTCGGAGACCGTTACCTGGAGGGTGAAGCTCGGTATCGTCTCGCGATCTAGCCGGCTGCTGTCGGCCACGGTGAGCTGCCCCGTATCGGAGTCCAGGGCAAAGACAGCAGCGCCGGTGCCTCCGGTGATGGTCCAGCTTTCGAAGGTGGTCGGGGTGACATCAGCGTCGGTCGCCAACAGAGTGCCCACCGCCGTCCCGTTGGCGCTGTTCTCGCCTACGCTCAAGTTCTGATCCGCCGTCACTACCGGTGTGACGTCGTTGACGTCCGCCAGGAACACCGCGACGGTCGATTCATCGCTGAGACCACCGCCGTCGGTCACTCGGACCTGCAGGTCGAATTGCGTCTCGGTCTCATAATCCAACGACGCCGAGTCGGCCACGGAAATCTCCCCGGTGGACGGGTCGACGGCGAAGATTCCGTCGCCGCTGCCGCCCACAATGGCGTAGCTCAGGGTGTCGCCCGCTGCGCTGTCCGGGTCGCTGGCAACCGGTGTGCCCAGAGGCGTACCGACCGCGAGGTTTTCGGCGATCATGTACTGAGCGTCACGGATACCTGGGGACTCATTGACATTCGTCAGATTGACGGTCACTGCCGCGGTGCTAGAGAGCCCGCCCCCGTCCGTGACCCGGACATTGAGATTCACGTACCGGTCGCTTTCGAAGTCGAACGCCGACGAGTCGGCCACGTGGATTTCTCCACTCGCCGCGTTGATGGTGACGGCGGCGCTGTCAAGGCCCGGAACGATCGCGAAACTAAGCTGAGGATCCCCGGCATCTTCATCGTCGGCCGTCACTAGGCCCACAAGCGCGCCGGCGGCCACGTTCTCTTGGATGCTGAATGTTTGAGCGGCAATCACCGGCGCCTCGTTCACGTCGGCCAAATTGAGGGTGACCGTAGCCTGGCCGCTAAGCCCACCGCTATCGGTTACTTCCACCGTCAAATCGAATTGGGCAGTTGTCTCGTAGTCGAGCAGTGTGGTATCCAGGACCCGAATAGCGCCGGCGGCCGGGTCGATCTCAAAGGCATTCTGGCCGGTCCCGCCAACAACGGCGTAACTATGGGTATCGCCGGCATCGGGATCACTCGCGGAGACGGTGTCTACCAGGGAGCCGCCTGCAAGATTCTCGTCCAGTGTAAACACGGCATTATCTAACTGCGGGGCTTCGTTGACGTCGATTACGGAAATCGTCAGCGTTTGGAAGTCGTCCGGACTAGTGCCTACATCTGCATCGTCTATCTCCACGGTCACACTTAGCGACGACTGCGTCTCGAAGTCGAGTACCGCCAAGGAGCTCAGCTTCAGCTGTGAGTTTGCGATCTCAAACAGGGCAGCATCGTCGCCCGATAGCTGTAAACTGTTGGTCCCCAGCACGTCGTCGTCAACCACGATATCCGCGATAACCATACCGCCGGTGACATTCTCAACGATGGTAGCCGTTACATTCTCCAGCGACAGGCTGGGCGGATCGTTCACCGCCTCAAGGCCGTCACTTACGATGCTGACGTTGAGAGTGAAACTGTCAAATGCTTCACTGTCAGACAGCAAATAGACTATATCGACCACGCCATAGAAATCATTTTGCGGCTCAAAAACAAGGCTGGTTAGCATGTCATTCAGTTCGTCGGGGGCGCCGGTCAATTCCATCTCTCTTCCCTGTTCATCGCCCATATACAGCAAACCAAAATTGGTATCTCCAAGCGTGACGGTGAGGGTCAACTCTTCACCGTCAGCATCGCTGGCTGTGGGGCTCCCCAAAACAACAGACGTATTTTCATCCATTGAAAAGGCGGAATCTCCGGTTAATAACGGCAGGTCATTGACTGCGGTCACATCAATCGTTACAGTGCCGAGGGCTTGCGCTCCCGCTTGATCGGCGACCGCTACCGAGAGCACTGCCTCGCCGTTGTAGTTTTCAGCCGGCGTGAACTGCAAGTTACCAAGCGTGGTGTTGATTTCGCTAATGTTAAGTGTTGTAGACAGGAAGTTGATATTAGAGCTCGAAAGCGTACTGAACGTCCCCTGTGAATCAGGCAGGCTGATGGTGAGAACCCGCTGCTGGGCTAACGGATCTCCATCGACGTCACCGGCTGTTATGTCCGGTATATCTATTATTAAGCTGTCCTCCGCAGTTGTCAAATCTACTGTCGCGGGAGTCAGCGTGGGGGCGTCGTTGACCGGCAGGACCGTCACCACCAAGTCATCGGTGATACTCATGCTGCCGTCATCGACGGTAACGGTCACTGTCACATCGCCGCTGTATTGGCCGGGCGGGAGCAAGGTGATGGTGCCGGTTAACAGGGTGTTCAGCGCGGCAATGGTGTCAGTGACGGAAACTGTCGCCAGTTGTTGGCCGTCATAGAGGAAGGCGCCTTCGCCGGCGTTGAGGGTTAAGGCAGCTTGATAGCTGTTGTTGTCATGGGGGCTGTAGACAGAGACCGCATCCAATCCGACGCGCGTATCTTCATAGCCGGTCAACGAGTCCGGCACAGTGAGATTCAGGTCTTCGACATTAAACCAGAGCTGACTGCCATTATCACCCACCGACCAGATATCCAGGTCGCCGTCTCCGTCGAGATCAGCCACTTCGAGTTCCCGGTTCTCTGTCAGACCGCCGGACCAGGTGGAGCCCTGTGCAAAGCTGCCCGCCCCGTCGTTAAAGTAGACCGTCACGTCCTGCGGGCCCAGGCTTAAGAGGTCGATATCCCCATCGCCGTCAAGGTCGCCAAAGCGGTTGTCGCGTCCGGCCACGGTAAGCACCACGCCGGCTGCCGTCCACTGGCCGCTACCGTCGTTGAGGTAAAGACCGCCGTTATCAAGGAGATCCAGATCGCCGTCGCCATCGACATCGCCCAAAACCGCCCGGTCCAGACTTGCCAGTGCGCTTGCCGCAAGGAAGAACTGGCCGGTTCCGTCATTTAGATAAACCGTATTGCCGTTAGCCGCGTCCAGCAGGAGGTCGGGATCATCATCGCCATCAAGGTCCCCGGCAACAGCTCCCGCGACACTCTCATTGCCTATACCCAGGCCGTTCTCCAGCGACAACTGCGGCAGGCTGGTGAAAACGCCGCTGCCGTCATTTAACCAGATGACGTTGCCGTCACCGGTCATCTCGCTGCCGGCATGGAAGAGATCCACATCACCGTCATTATCCACATCGGCCAGGATAAGATCACTGGACCGGTAGAGCGAGTCAAGTTGTGAACCCCAACCGGTGGCGCTCCCTAATATCAAATAGGTTTGACCGGCGCTTATTCCGCCATCGTCGTCACCAGTAGCGCTGATAGCAAAATCGTCAAAGCCGTCGTTGTTGACGTCCCCCACACCGGATACGGCCCTGCCTGAATTATCACCTGCATCCTCGCCGATAAACGAGACTTCAACCGTGGCGAGGTCCGTGCCCTCGGACCAGGCCCCGGTGGCACGCCCTAATAGTAAATAGGTCTGGCCGGCTGCGTTGCCGCCATCGTCGTCACCCATAGCGCCGATGACAAAATCATCATAACCGTCACCGTTGACATCCCCCACACCGGATACGGCATAACCTGAATTATCATTGGCGTTCTCGCCAATAAACGAGGCGTTCGCCATGGAAAGGTCCGTGCCCATGGACCAGAGCCCGGTGGCGCGTCCTAATAGCAAATAGGTCTGGCCGGCGGATGAACCGCCGTCGTCGTCACCAGTAGCGCCGATGACAAAATCGTCATAACCGTCGTTGTTCACATCCCCCACACCGGATACGGAACTGCCTGATTTATCATAAGCGTCCTCACCGATAAACGAGGCGTTGGCATTGGAAAGGTCCATGTCCATGGACCAGGCAGCACGCCCTAAAATCAAATATGACTGACCGGCCAGGGATCCACCGTCGTCGTCACCAGTAGCGCCGATGACAAAATCGTCATACCCGTCGTTATTGACGTCCCCCACTCCGGATACGGCCATACCGGAATTATCTCGCGCATCCTCACCTATAAACGAGGCATCGGCCAATGACAGGTCCATGTCCATGGACCAGAGCCCGGTAGCACGCCCTAATATCAAATAGGTCTGACCGGCATCTTCACCGCCTTCGTCATTGCTATTAGCGCCGATTATAAAATCGTCATAACCGTCATTATTGACATCCCCTACACCGGATACACAATGGCCTGCAAAATCCTCAACCTCCTCGCCGATAAACGAGGCATCGGCCAATGACAGGTCCATGTCCATGGACCAGGAACCGGTAGCACGCCCTAATATCAAATAGGTCTGCCCGGTATCTTCTCCGCCATCGTCGTTATAGCTGGCTCCGATAGCAAAATCGTCATAACCGTCGTTGTTTACATCCCCCACACCGGATACGGAAAAGCCTGAGAAATCATCCATGGCTTCACCGATAAACGAGGCACTAGCCGTGGACAGGCTAGTGTCCATGGACCAGGTAGCCCCCCCCAGAATCAAATAGGTCTGGCCGGCATAGGAACCGCCCTCTTCGTCACCCACGGCGCCTATTACAAAATCATCATACCCGTCGTTGTTCACATCCCCCACACCGGACACTGACCTGCCCGACAAATCGCCATCATCCTGGCCGATAAACGAGGCGTCGGCATCTGACAGGTCCGTTTCCACGAATGTGTCTGCAGACCGGAATGCCTGACTGCTTTCAGTGAACTGCCCTTGTACGCCGCCCTGCGCGCCACCCTGGTTCAGCCAAATATGTATGAAGGTCTCAGAGGAGCTGTCCACGGCGTAATCGGCCACCACAGCATCCAGGTCACCATCACCGTCGAGGTCGCCCATAGTCACGGCGCCGCTGAGGCTGGTGCCCAGGCTCTGGCCGCTGTCGGTGAAGTTGCCGTCGCCGTCGTTCATCCAGAGCACGCCGGCGGTTCCGCTGCCGTCTGCCGTATTGCCGTAGACTACCCAGGCGTCAAGGTCGCCGTCGCCGTCCACATCCCCTAGGGCCACGTCATTGGCATAGGAAGCGTCGCCCAGGATAGTATCGATAAATGCCCCGCCTCCGCTGACGGCGCTAAGCTCTACCACCGCACCGTCCGAGGTGCTGCCGGAGCCAATGGTACGGGAGACAAAGGGCGCGGTCACGGTGGTGGCGCTGCTGTAAAGGCCCATTGTCGAGGTTACACCCGCGCTTACCGGCGCCACTGTGCCCTGTACCACGTAGGTAATGGAAGCGCCCACCGGCAGATCGACGGTATCGGTCAGTCCGTTCGTCAGAACTCCTGGGGCAGCTGTTGTGCCGACCGTCAGCCCGCCGGTTACAGCGTCAAAGTCCCAAGCATGCACTGAAGCAGGGGCAGCGGCATCGTCGTTCATCACATTTACCACATCCGCGTCAGCCATAACACCGTTAAACACGCGCACATCGTCAAGCAGCCCTTCGAAAGAGCGTACCGCGTTAAAGGAAGTCAAATCGTCACTGCGGTAGTCCTCGGGATTTTCCGCTTCGGCCCGTCCCAAAGTCGAGAAGACAACAGAAATAACGTCGTCACCCGCTCCGCTGCTTGTTGCCTCACGGACACCGTCTACATAGACGGAAATATTGTCCCTGGAGCGGCTAAGGGCCACATGGTGCCACTGTCCGTCATTGATTGCCGTCGTGCTGGTCGCGATCACGCCGCCAACTGACAGGCTTATTTGCCCGTCAGGCTGCAGCACGCCCCAGAACATGTCGGTATTTTCCACGGTCCGCGCGTTGCCTGAATTGTAACCGGTGATGGCCGGCAGCCAGGCGATGCCACCGTCTACATATTGCCCGTCAGCGCCGCCGATGTCGGGGACCTGCGTGGTATTTATCCAGAAGGAAAGGGTGGTATATCTTTCGCCCAGAATTTCACCCAGATTCACCCCAACGTCGAGCGCGTCCTGGTCCGCATGCAGTTCGAATGGGCTCCCATCCGGGTTGGTGTGGAATTCTCCGTCCAGATTGAGAAAATGTACCGGCCTGTCCTGAGCACCCGGCGCGTAGCCGCTGCCCGCTGTTGTATTAACGCTCAGCAACTGAACATTCATCAAGCCGTTAAAGGGATCTTGCACCACCGCCCCCACGGCGTCGGTATCACCCGTGTTGGTCACCGTAATCGTATAAGTCACCGTATCGCCTTCGCGTACTGTGACGCCGCCGTCCGACTTGGTCACTGTCAAGTCAGCCTCGTAAACATCCAAAATGTTGATGGGAATAACCACCTCGTCGGTGTTGGTGGCGCTGGCGCCGCGCACCGTCAGGGAACGAACGGATGCAAGTTCATGGTCCAGGGCATCACGGTCTGCGACGGTAACCGTACCGGTAGCGGGGTCGATGGCAAAGGCGCCGTCATCGTTGCCCGATACTATGGAGAAGGTGTCGCCCAAATCAATCCCGGTTATGTCAAGGCTAGCCGCCAGAGTGCCGTCCGGCGATGACTCGTAAACTGCGCCCAAGTTTACACTGACGATCTCCAGAATCTCCGGAACGTCTGAAACCAGGACCTCCAATTCTCGGGTTCCGGTGAGTCCCTCGCTGTCTGCAACTTCAAGCGTCAGCGTAGCTACATAATGTTCGGGGCCGCCGCCCCACAGCGGCGTGGTTTCATAATCCAAAACCGTGTTGTCCACCAGGGTAACGGTAACCGACTGGGCTCCGGGACGGCCCAAAATCAGGTAGGTCTGTCCGGCTCCTGAGCCGCCGTCATCATCACCCCAGGCGCCGATAATAAAATCGCCATAGCCGTCATTATTAGCGTCCCCCGCGCCGGATAGGGTACGGCCTGAATAATCATTTCCGTCTTCGCCAACATACGAGGAGTCCGCCGTGGACAGGTCTGTGTCCATGGCCCAACCGGTGGCGCGCCCTAATATCAAATAGGTTTGGCCGGCGCTTGTTCCGCCGTCATCGTTACCATAAGCGCCGATGATAAAATCGTCATACCCGTCGTTGTTGACATCTCCGGCCCCGGATACGGCATAGCCTGAGCGATCAGACCCATCCTCGCCGATAAAAGAGGCGTCTGCCGTGGATAGGTCCGTGTCCATGGACCAACCGGTGGCACGCCCCAGGACAAGGTAGGTCTGACCGGCATCGTCTCCGCCGTCGTCGTCACCATAAGCGCCGATGATAATATCGTCATACCCGTCGCCGTTGACATCCCCTGCACCGGATACGGCATAGCCTGAGCGATCAGATCCATCCTCGCCGATAAAAGAGGCATCCGCTGTGGAGAGGTCCATGTCCATAGACCAGCTGGCACGTCCCAGGATAAGGTAGGTCTGACCGGCATTTGCGCCACCCTCTTCGTCACCATACGCGCCGATGATAAAATCATCATACCCGTCGTTGTTCACATCCCCCACCCCTGATACGGCATAGCCTGAATTATCATAGGTATCCTCGCCGATAAACGAGGCATCCGCTGTGGAGAGGTCCATGTCCATGGACCAACTGGCACGTCCCAGGATAAGGTAGGTCTGACCGGCCGAAGAACCGCCGTCATCGTCGCCCTGAGCGCCGATGATAAAATCATCATACCCGTCGTTGTTGACGTCCCCCACCCCTGATACGGCTCGGCCTGAATGATCATCCGCATCCTCGCCGATAAACGAGGCATCGGCGCTTGACAAGAACATGCTCCCGACCAGTGCCCAGTCAGCGCTGGAACGCCCTAATATCAGATAGGTCTGACCGGCCATACTTCCGCCTTCAGAGTTTCCATAAGCGCCGATAACAAAATCATCATACCCATCGTTGTTGACATCCCCTACCCCGGATACGGCAGTGCCTGATTCTTCCCATAACTCTCCGACAAACGTGGCATCGGCCGTGGACAAGTCCATATCCATGGACAAGGTGGCACTCCCCAAAATCAAATAGCTCTTTCCGGCATAGTCTGCAGCGCCATAAGCACCGATAACAAAATCATCAAAGCCGTCGTTGTTGACGTCTCCCACATCGGATACGGACCAGCCTGCCAGGGACTCAATACTCTCGCCGATAAACGAGGCGTCCGCGTTTGACAGGTCGGGTCCGGCTGCGTGGACGTACTGAACTGAGAAGGCCCCGTTATCATTGCCGGCCACGCCCTCCAAGGTCGCCTTGTCGCCTATGGCAAACTCCGGATCAATATCGGAAACGTCATAGGTTGCTATCACCGTATGGGCCGTGGTGTCCTCGCTCAGTGTCAGGCTGTCCGTGACATTCCCGTCCCACCCCTGCTGGCTCGGGCTTTGATAGAGGTCTAAAAGGTCGATTGTTACGGTAGCCGTGTCGGTGAGGCCGTCGTGATCTTTGACCAGGACGGATAAAACGGCGTTTCTGTTATCCACATTTTCGTAGTCCGTCTGAGACCCGTTGGCAACGTTTATCCGGCCGGTTAGTTTTTCCAGAGAGTAAGCCTGTCCTGCCGTGTTCGACCCGATAATCGTGTATCTCAACACCTCGCCGGGATCGGGATCGGTGGCCACCAGCGTGCCCACATAATATCCGGTCTCACGGTTCTCGTAAATGGTAAAACCGGTGTCGAGCAGGGTCGGTCCTTGCCCCAAATCTGTCACCATCACGGTGAAGTTCGCCGAGGAAGAAAAGCCCTCCTCGTCAATGACGTCCACCACAATCTCGTAGTAGGATGTATCGGTGAAAAACACCTGATCGGCATCGATGGTCAAGACCGCCGTGGCCCCATCCGCGCCCGGGACGATCTCAAACAATCCGTCCGAATCGTTGGCCGTGCCGCCGCCTCGCAGGTAACGGGTAACGCCGGCAATCGTAAAGGTGAGCGAATCGCCGTTGACCAGATCGGCATCTGTCGCCGCCAAATCGAACATCGGGGTGTCGGCCGAGCCCTGCTCTACGACGGTGCCGACCTCAAATACCGGAGCTATTTGCGGGGTGTCCGTGTGGGCAGGATATCGAGCAGAATTGTCTCCAGACCGCTGCTGAATGAAGGCCCAAGCCCGCCCGCATCCGTAACTCCCAGGGCATGGACCAAGGGACCGTCCAAAGCCAGGAGGCTGGGGTCGGCGCCGGCATACACCTCGAAGACAGCCGGATCGGCGGTGGCACTGACGGTTATTGTACCCGAGAGCCCTACGTCGATGGTAAAAGTATCACCTTCCTCAGGATCGCTAACCGTAAAGGTTCCCAAATAGTCACCGGTCTGGCGGTTCTCGTAGAAGGTCAAGGTCTGGGCCGGCAGGATGGTCGGCGCTTCGTTGACGTCGTTGATATCGATGGAAACTATGTTCGTGTCTGTATACCCCTCATAATCGGTTACCTTCACCGTCAGGTTGTATTGAGCCACATCTTCGTAATTCAAGGGCCCGGAGCCGTTGTAGGAGACCACGCCCGTAGCCGCATCGATTTCGAAGAGCCCCTGGTTGCCCGAGATGATTTCAAACAGGGCCAGCCCGTCACCCTGCGCTTCGTCCGGGTCAGATGCGACCACCGGCCCGAGGTCCGTTGCCGCCGAGTTCTCATCGATAG
>Ga0209671_1006672_pt1 | contig 11885 bp, 4 predicted proteins | sample WorMetHERISLAND2_2_FD_187401 | JGI IMG/M metagenome (GOLD analysis project Ga0209671, IMG submission 187401) | Marine gutless worms symbiont microbial communities from Max Planck institute for Marine Microbiology, Germany - Olavius geniculatus... | ecosystem: Host-associated > Annelida >...
AGCATAAATCGTGCATTATTTAAATATTATTTAGGTTATTTCTTGCTCTGTCCTTTTTTACTTATTTGTTTTTCGCTCTTTTCTCGTTCCGCAAGGTTGCGCCTACACTTCAAATTTAGCGCAGCAGGCTCCCCGAGCGAGGTTCGTGACAAATTTTCTAACGCAAACCCATTTAGTGTGCACTTAGAGCCGTGAAAACAGACAGCAAATGGCGTTTTCCAGTTTACTAACCAGTTTTATTCATGAGTAGGCCTATTCGGACTGATTCGTGGTGAATGGTGAGAGCTGGTAAAGCAACTGAAAAGCCAAACAGACGCAAATCCAATCAGTGAGGCTTGACGCCGGCTTAATAATTCCATCAATTTCGTCGCCCGCAGTGCCCGTCTTTGTCCGTATTTATATTCTTCAGTATCTACGGCTTATTTCGCCGAAGATTGAGGCTTAGACCAAATACCGTTTTAGGCGTTTGTATAGCTAGTGTTGCTGCTATTCAACAACGGCGACGATGGTGATAACAATTGCAAGATAGTCTTGCTGCTAAGTTGGCTTTCGCTGATTTATTGAGCTGTCGCTGATACAGCTCTATAAAACCGAGCAGAGCAAATCTTAGCAAAAGCGTATGTCTGTCTGTCTGTGTTTCCGGCGTCGGGACTGCAGTCAATGAAAGCTGACGCCCCCGGCCTTTATTGAGACCGCCCATCCCAACACCCCGTTCGCCGTGCTATGTGGACCCGCGCAAGTCAACTGCGGCCTCAGTCTCGATGCATGTTAAATGTTGATTGTTGATGATCTACATTTCATCTGTCGTAATATCTGTTGTAGTACTCTTATCGGATATCAGACACCATCCCTCGCCCTAGCCCCACTTGCTTTGATTTATCGTGCAACGTATGCAGTACAACAAAGTCCACGACAACGAAGTAGTGGAGTTTGGGTCTTACTCTTAAATTAATTTCAGTCGTGGCTGATAGGCATAGGCCTACTAGCTTGACGTTTAATGGCGACGAAGTTTATCAGCCTCTGTGGACCGACAGTGCGTAAGTATAACTAGAAACACAGGTTTCTAGTTATACTTACGCATTGTCGGTTTTTGACGTGCTACTGCCACAGCTATTCTGTATAGCGCGTCTATGGGACGGTTGTCGTCTGTCGTCCGTCCGTCCGTCGTCTGTCTGTCACGGATGTATTGTGGCTAAACGGTAAGTCGTAAGGGGTTGGCGATGGTACTATCGGATAGGGTGATGGCGACTTCTTATAGGCTGTCTCGATTTTTACGCGCTACAGCAGAATGCTTCGCGCGTCTTAGCCATCGTCTAAGCGTTTGTATGTCTCTCTGTCTGTTCGTCTGTCCGTCACACCCTGGCACTGTATCAAAACTGTGCAAGCTAAAATCGCAAAATCTTCACTGTGAAGACCACTTTGGTCTCGAGAACTTAACATCCATGCTTAAAACACAATTGACCTAAAAGCATTTAAAGAGCAGAAACTTTGCCACACGTTTCATTATTGGTCGTTTACTTCCTGGGTCCCAAATTTACGTCTTAATGACTGGCTGCAGTCTTGGCAGCGACGAGCAAAGAACTGACTGTGGAAGAAAATGAGCGATGACGCTGTTGCTGGCCAATGAGCCAATGGATGGACGGATGGATGTACAGATAAAACTGACAAATAATAACGGCGCCACTGCAACGATTCTCCAACGAATAAGAATTTCAGAGCTCTGTTGTTGAGAAACGGCGGCACATTAATTGTGAGTCATGACTAACGACAACCGAAAATTTTGATAGAGATGTTTGTGACCAGCAATTAAACATGCGTTATTAGTGGACTAAATCTTGAAAATGTGAAAGGACGGGACAGGTGTACTAGGCTTACTTGCTAAAACGTACAAAGCGACAGAAATGGACTGAACTGAATTGACATATTTCATTTCGGTTTAGTTTATTTCGGTCGCTTTGTACACACCTTTCAATGCACATTCTTAAAAGTGTCTATTACCTGATATTAATTTTATTGCTTGAATCGATTCAAACTGCAAATTGGATACCGTTCATTGTTTTCCCTTTCAAAGGAAGCACAGGCGCAAGTTTCCCATTGAATACGCCACTAGAAAATCTATAAAATGCATTATACACTGTGTCCCAAAAACATCCCCGACATTTTCGACTGCAACTTAAAAACCAATTATCAGATTTTGATAATTTTTGGTGCGAATATTTTTGGTACAACTTGCAATCAAATGATTTTTCTATTTTTTTTATTTCAACTATCGTTTTTTCTGCACTACCTGGGAAAACACAACCAGCAAAATATCACTTTTTTATCAAATGCGATATGATCGTTTAATTAACATAACGTGTAAAAACACATTTTGTTTACATTTTTGGCACTTTGGCCGACATTTCATCCAGTTGTTTATTATTCAACTCCTGCAGCAAAATTGCTTCAAGTGTTGGCTCACTATGTGAACACAGACTTTCTCCATTTATTGACAGCAGTATCGATAATGTTCTGCTTCAGACCAATCCAGGCTGTACCAGTCGCTTCTTGATTTCACAAAAATTCTTAAGCTTCATCTGGTAGACACACTGCTGTATGACAGTCAAACCTTGTAATAATAGTCTGGCTGTTGGGGCCCACAGATTATGATAGATGGAATTTATTGACTTTTTTCATTTATTTCAACACGCATTATGCTTCGTCTGCTTTCCCCACGTAGTGCAAAAACAGACGTTGGGTGAGGTGGAAGCTAAAAGACTTATTAAATAGTCAGTTGTGTCAGAAATATTTCTGCCAAAAATTATTAAAATCTACTATTAAGCTACTATCGATAATATCGGGGATGTTTTTTTCAGGTTTTCTGTTCACTTCAACACATATTGCACTTGATCTGCTCTTCCTAGGTAGTGCAGAAGCATACATTAGGTGACGTAAAAAAAACTGGACAGTCATTTGATGGCAAGTTGTATCAGAAATATTCGTACCGAAACTTTTTAAAATTTGATAATTGGTTTTCAAGTTACAGTCGAAAATGTCGAAAATGTTTTTTTTTGGGGGGGACACAGTGTATAATTGCGGGAGCAGGTCAATGAGTTCATGCTGTTGGCATTACTCATGTTGAAGATGCATGGCGGCGGAATGAATCTGTTGGCGGCGAGGAATCTAAGGGACGAAGTCATCAAGTCGAGCTGACGCTCAATGGTGAGTAATCAAGTACAGTGTATAGAACTATTCGTCTGTCGCGTGTAAAAGCGTGTACAAAGCGACAGAACTGGACTGGACTGAACTGGCACTTCGTTCGTTTTGTACGCGCCTCGATGTTCATCCAGTCTAAATTGAAGTTCTAAGCTATTTTCGGAGATTGTCCGGTGTCGCTGAATGGTGAGTGATAGCGTGTAACAGACTGTGTGGTCTCTGGTTGCCTGCTGCGGCTGGCACGCCGGGTCTGCCAGTCATTAGCTCGAGATACTTCGTGTCGCCGCAGCACGCAGAGCGCCGCTCGCTATTTGTACTACGACTGCTGCTGCTGCTGCTGCTGCTGCTGCTTGGTGCTTGTGTGCCGTATGTCACGAGAGGACGGTCTCTCACAGCGCCTACACCATCACCTGACACAGCCGATCACGGGTTGTCAGGATATGGACTTTTGTGTGTATACTGTGTATATGAGACTTTATGGTCAGAATATCGAGTGTCAGATCAGTTGTGTTGCAGTTGAATAGCCGGGTATGTCAGTGGCCAGCCTTTCTGCAGTGTTTGTAGTGACTGGTGGCATTTTGTACAGAGAGAAAGGTTTATTGATGCTGCTGCTTGGTGCGATATCCCGTGTTATGATCCGTCGTGCGCACAGAATCGCCCAGCGATTATAGGTTGATGGAATTCCAGGAATGGCGGATCAGATGTGACACTGAGGATTGCGAGTCGTTGCTGCTGTTGCTGTTGCTGTTGCTGTACGCAGCGGATGTCGTGTTTCGTCGTTTCTTCGTGACTGCGGATCGCGTGTGTGCGACTTCTACGTCCCGGGTTGATTTAGCTCCACTAAACATGCGCAGCCGCCGCCGCCGGTGGTCCATTTACGGCTTTCGCGCTCTCTCGGACCCGCTGTACTTTCACGCATGAGAACTTGTTCGCCGTCGATAAAATATCTCGACGGCGACAGGGTCTTTAATTATTAACGCAAGAGCGCAATCTGCGGCGCCTCACTGCTGCAAGGGACGTCCCAAAATCGGAGTTCTCGTTGTGGTGCTGAAAACGTAAGTACGTATAACTTATTTTTCCGTTTCTTGCAAAAAGAATTAGGCATTAAAATTTTTCGGTGGTTTTAGTTGCAGTCTAAATAAAAAGTGGACAGGAAATACTTTTAAAACTTTTTTCTTATTGCATGACATTTTGTGTAATATTGCACAACATCATTAAAAACAGTGACACCTTGAATAGTAAACCTACGTGTCAGCACTTCAGCACTAAAATAAAAATGTTGCTGCATAACAGACTAAATGCAAACGATTTTGCTCTGGTAAAACTTTGAAAGCAAACAAACAACGGCACCGATATTTTACCCGTCCAATAATAAATTTAGGGACGGAGGTATTGAAGACAGATGACAACTGGTAGCACAACAATTTCTGTACGCTTTGTCGGTCTGAAACGATGAAACGTTGCATTTCTTGTGCTACATCGTATAGTGCTGAAAGTAATACGGTGAAAATTACAGTGTGTCAAGAATTGCGAGCTTATTGCGAAGTGATCGCGACATGCACTTAGTCGCCACGACTGTCACGCCACATGCTTATTGTCTGTCCAATGCAATGCATAGCATTGGGCAGAGTATAAAATCACCTTTGTGTCTGTCCGTGCGTGCGTGCGTGCGTCCTACATTTCTTAAGCTATCCTCCTTCCACCTTTTCTTTCCCTTTTCTTCCTCTTTCCGTTTTTTTCTCCTTCTGATTCTCACACAATAGAAGTAGCACTGGTGTAACGGAGCGCAGGGTGAAATACAACGGCGTTATGGATTTAAGATGTTGTAGACAAGAAGTTGTGACAGACAGCTAAAAAAACTGAAAGAGAAAGCATGGGTACTCAAAATTTTAGTTTTGCCCTTAGATTTCCCAAACATTGTGATTTTTGTCCCTTAAAATTTCTTGCGAGAATCGGATGTTTCGATAGGCCAGAATTTAGGGAAACGGGCAACTGCCATCTGCCACAGTTATGACGCCACCACTGAATTGTGATTTTATAATTAGGTTTAAAGCTAGCCTACGCCCTTAAACTTACAATCGCCGATTTGTTAAAAATGAAGCAGAAAATTCATACAGTGATGTTCGTTTTATCATGACAGCGTTTAACATTGGATGAAGATTGATGGCTGGTGGCATTTGTTCGACGTGGGGATTATATCGCACAATGCCATCGACGATCACTCCACGGTCCCCAGACAGACAGCTATAACTGCATGCCTTCTTATCGTGTTGCTTTCTATCGCGTTGTTAGCTCCTGCGGCGGTGTGAACTTGTTTTTCTTTTCTTAGTAGTCACTAACAGTCGATACATTACGCGAAATTTATGATGTGTGCATTTTCAAGCTATGCATTTTGAGACAACGTGGTAGAATAAACGTTTAACGTAGCCCAGTACAGATAAATATGCGATCGACTGGAAGCGCTCAATGCGTGCAAATCTTTGCCATGGAAAACCGAATTCATGCAGGAAATTAATTTATATATTCGCGACGACTTTCTCCTTACTCTCCAAGACAGTATATATAGCTTATTGTCATCAAGTCTACTTCGTTTAATTGTTTCACATATTTTGTCATAGTTTGTGAATTTTCGAGTAATACCGCTGATAATCCCACAGAAAAACGCAAAAATAGTAGGTCTACGTGTTTCATGGGTCATGCGGATGTAGACATTAACTGGAGCGGACTTATTATAAATCTACGTGCTGCACGTTACCTGCGCATTCTGTTAATCGCAAGCTTATTTCGCATTAATCATTTTCTCACAGAATGACGACGACTTCAAACAGATATAGAAATGCATGAAAACTTAACTATACCGGTATTAGCTCTCTACTTGGATTTTACCCTAGACTCCGCTAGGAGAAGCTTTCGACCCCCAGACCTAAGAACTCTCCTCAGTTTAGATTCAAAGTTACGCCCTTACAGTTTAAAAGAAGCGCCATGTTGCGGTGGTTGAAGGTTTGCATGGCGGAGATGCATCAGCGGCAGCAACAGCAGTCGTGCGAGTCGTCCGGATACAAAGTCGTCTGGAAGAAGATAAATAATCACCACCGTCGCATCCTGCAGCGTCCGATTCTGACGTCACCTGCAGACAGCGTCTTTATGCCGCCGAGTGGACGATGCACCACGGCAGTGATGAAACGGGTTTGAGCAACGCCGTATATTGCACTTACATCGATCATTATTACTGACTGTGATGTTTTAGCACTGGCAGCGGCATCCTATAAATTGTGGTATACTATTGAACGACACTGATGCTGTTATTTATCTTCTTGACCCAAAATTTCTTCGGCCGCGATACGTAGAAAGTTCGTACCGTCTTTGATAAAACTTTTCGGACATAGGCCCTACGGAGGTTCGAACGGTTTTCGCGTTACTGGTAGTATTACATTTGATCACCCATGGAAGAGTTCTCCGATATCAAAATGCAACCTGACAACGTGATTCAGTCCACCGCACAGTTATCCGCAAAATTTACGTAGACCTACTTGCTTCTCGTTTTGTCTCAAATAGGCCCACAACAGCTAGAAACATACGTTAGTCCGGTGCCAGAAAATTACGCGGCCGTCCTCTTGACTTTTAACACATTGAGCTAAAAACTGGCAGTTGGGACATCGGTCACTCCAGCCCCGAAGAACGTTCGCACCGATTTTTTTGTCATTTATATAGTTTTCGACTTTGAAACCCGTACGGAACAGACGGACAAACAGACAGACGAATGGACGGACGGGCGAGATCCGTAATGCGGTTTATTAGGGCGACCGCAGAGAAAGCGTGATTGGCAGCTCGGTGCGGCAGTTGTTGTGGATACGGAAGCTGCTGAAATGATGCCTGAGATTGCTGTGAAGACAGCTCAGTAGGCTAGTCGCTGTAGTCGCTACTGATCCGGTCACGTCTCTAGGCCTACTCCACGGCATGAGAGAGATTAGCCGAAGCCCGCCATGCAGCATGAGTCGAGTCGGCTTAGACGAGAACGAGACGGTCTGTCTGACGACTGAAAAGCGACGCCAGTGGAATGGATTGGAATGGATTGAAACATATTAAGAATTTATTGTACAATCAGCATTTAACAGATATTGCAATATAGGTATTTAGAATGTAATAAGAAATCTGTTAGAGTGTATCAATAGTCCTCGGACGACTGAAAAGCCGAGGCCGATGGACGCGAAGGAACATTGTACACAATAAGCGTTTAACGTATGATAGTATAGATGTTAAAATGTGATACGAAATATGATAGATTGTGACCAATTTAATGTACTCCACTGACGAATGGACTATCGGATTGGAAAGCTGAGCCGATGGGTGAACAACTGTAGCCTACAATAATCGTTTAACATATACAGCGTAGTATTAAAATTATTACAATGTATTAAAATGGTATTAAAAGTAACAAGAGGAAATATTATGTCAGATTGTGACCGATCTTGTAACGTACTCGTCTGACGACTGGAAAACCGGGGCCGATGGATGGCCGCACTGATGTCCGTCGACGGGCGACGCCTTCGTCCAATCGAACCCTACTCGACCGCGAAAAATGCCGACGCGGTCCATCTGCTGCAGTGGCAGGCGTGCTGGCGAAGGGGGCGATTCCTTACCCCCTAAATTTTAGACTGTCGAAAAATTTTCCTTTTGTCGGAAAATCTTCTTTTAAAATCTAAAAAATGTGCTAAAAAATGGGCTGAAGATAGCACATTTGCGGAAATTTTGGCAAAAGTCAAAATTCTGGCGTGGCCTAATAGTGGATGAAGCAAACGAGCGACTCTGCGACGTCTGAAGTACGCTTTTGCTGTTAACTCCGGTTACCTAAAGCCTGCTTTCCATTCAACGCAACAGACGTAACGGACGCAACGTAAAGGTAGGTACAGAGCGACAGAAATGGAATGAAATGAAAGCCGCGCGTTCATACTATTATAAATTATTTTATTTAATTTCTGTCGCTTTATACGCACCTGAAGAATAGACACCGCTTCTATCTTTGCATCTTGGCCGTTGCCTCGCTCACGTCAGCTGAGTCAAAGAAGTACGAAAGATTGCGTTGGATGGAAGCTAGGCTTAATGTGAGCGGCGCTTCTGCTCTGCGGCGTGTTGACTATAAACGAGAACTACGGAACCGATGCACTGGATAAAACCCCACTCGCTGACCGTACGACTATACGAGCCTGCTTGCTGCTGCGAATTTCCGGGTTAATTTCGCGGCAAGCAGGGGGCGTGGCGCAACATCCACCTCGGCGACAGGGACACATTCGACTTAAGTACATGGCGTGACTGACGTTACACTTTCCACTAAATGCAGCGTCGATATGTAGAATCCAACATTCTGGGACGAAGAGCAGCAACGGTGTGGGTTCTGGGGACGGGGGGAACTCCTATCTCCAGCTGACTAAGGGGTCTAGCGCCTTAGAGAGGTCTGGGATGTAGCCCAGCTGACACACGTTCGTTCGTTCCTTGCCTTAAAACGACATTTCTGACGTTAGAATAAGTAAAGTGTAATTCCAAGTCACTATTTTTCACTTTCGGGAGAGGCAAGTCACTGTGTAGCACATCCACCCAAAACTTTAAAGGGGAATGTCTACTGCCTTTCACGCCCCGACACGTTTTTCGTGACGATTTATGCTCGTGCTATTTGTTATGTCGATTGAAATGGTGGTGAAACCACGCTATGCTGCGTTTTTTGCTGTTTTAGAACGAGCGTTTGCTGCGCGTCTTCGACATCGTCGACGGCCAGTCAGAAGGTAAAATCCGTTTTCCATTATTCAGAAGAATATGCTAAAGCAAGTATTCGTATAGAAATGTAAGCGTAAATAGTAGGCATCAAAGCTAATACCAAGTTCGGGTTATCTTGTTGCTTCAAGTTGTTGCAACTCGCTGGCTGATTGACTGACTGGTGTGGCTTTTTTCAGAAAACTAAAAACGATTTTTGTTACATTATTTAAAAGTTGGATTTAAACCTAGAAACAATTGCTTAGATTTTGCTGGACAGCTGGAATAGGATTTGAATCAGGGAATTACTGTTCACTAAATGGCACAGCACGAAGTTATTCTTATCGTCGTATTTCACTTGTCTTGCTGAGGTATCCAGTCAATACAGGCATAGGTCAGCTTCCACCAACTGTCTTGCTAATCGGCAAACAGGTCGACATTTCCGGTCTATACGATGCCATAGACTTTGCCTCAGCAGTGTTAATTCTTGAGACGCTGCTGCCTGAAGACCGACAGTGACGGTGCAGAGGTAAAGTGAGATGTGAGGGTCTGTGTTTGACCGTCAAACGCAGACTCTTACATCTGACAATTCACTGGTGTGGTTCTAGAAATAATGCTTTACTTCAGGCCACTCTAAACTACTCCATGACGATCGTGATTGGTGACTGGTCACTAGTCCGATATTTGGCCAGGTTTCTGTCCGCCACAGCCAGGGCCGCCGTAACCAAAGTCCGTCATATTCATTATCTGCCAAAGCCAAAGATGTAATCTATTCCTATTCTTGGCCTTACCACTAACCATAAGCCTGACTCTCGCATTGATCGGACTCGTGCCCCTTCTGACTAGTGAACTGTCCAATGTCCTCTCGTAATCATGGTATAATCTCATAAATTTGTGAAGCTACGAAACCGAAATTTGTCAGTGTCCATAGTATCTGCGTATATGATTGCCAGAGGTTAAACGATAGCGCGATGCCGTTACGGTGCTATGATTTGCGTCGTAGCCCCAAGGCGCGGCGCCGCAAGTGTAACGTAATTGAAAGGCGGTCCGCGCGGCGTCGTAATGGGTCGACTGTTGATGCTCTCTCTTGATATTCTGGTATCACATAATGGCGCTGCACGCTCACTGAGCACATCGCAATGATGCCACGTGGGTAGTCTCTATTGTCTGCCAGCGATCCATTTCTGCATTCCGCTCAGTTACTGGCATCGTGACAGGGTAAAGGGGAAAATCCTCACCCCGTGTAAAATGTAGCCTGTCGGAAATTTTTCTTTCTAAAATGCGAAATTTTGGGCTGAAAATGTCCAATTGAGGGGAAATTAAAAGAAAAATTGAAATTTTGAGCACCCACAATTTCCCAGCTGCCACTCCCTATAATTTAACCTACCAGAAATTATTTTGGTCAGAAAATTTTTGTTCCAAAATTCATAATTTGTGGCTGCAAATCGCCAATTCTAGGGAATTTATGGGCAAAATTGAAATTCTGTGCTCCCATATTTTTTTTGTCGGAACTCGGAAATCTGTAGATGCATGTCGAAAAATTGTAACTTTCTGTCTCCCGATGACGCGCCGCTGCGTTAAGTCTCACACTGCGTTGACGCGACACGTCATCGGTTGCCATGACGTAGTGGATATTGACGGCGCGTTGCGTCGTGGGGGGACGGTAGATATGCGACTGTGTACCAGACGATTCGTGGTGGCGGGTATCAACTAAGCGTCTTTTCTACTTTCACTGTTCCGCTGACGCCAAACTATCCGTCACTGGCGTAGCATGGTGGGGTACTGGGGGAATGAGCCATTGTGCCCCCTAAGAGCCTACTCAGTTACTCAAAATAGTGCCATAAATGCACCAAAATGCTTTATTTTAGCACAAAAATGGGATTTTTTTGGAAACGGGGCACAGCTCTCCCAGACCCTTCCCCTAGTAGGAGGACACCCCACCCATCAAGTGCCCCCTCTACATCCAGATCTTGACTACGCCACTGCTATCTATCTATCCATCCATCCGTCCACAGTTTTGTGTGCAATCGGATTTGTTGAAGCCGCTGCCGCCACAGCTCGGGTATCTATCTTCCTGCGTCCGAGCATCCACCGATGCAAACAATAGCAGCTAATATTAGCGGCCATCAACGGCAGGCCGGACTGGACTCACGCCGGCAGTGGCGCAGGGAATTCGTCGTGTAAAACAGGATTTAATTTCATGCTTGACGCACTGCGGACAGCGTCGTACAGACAGCTTCCAGAGCAGGCCAGGCCTATTGCTGCTGTGCGAGATACGATAGAACGCAGGAGGAATGGCCACCTGGTCACTGCAACGTTCAACGTCGGTAGTTAGCCACGCTGCCGTCGGCCGGGCGAAAAAACGTCGATTTACGATGTGACAGCCGTCGATGAAAAGAACATTACGCAGCAGCAAGTTCTGACTGTCATTAAACTTCGTCGTCGTTAGCACTGCAATCGTAGCAGCGACTTACGTAAAACAGTTTCAGTATTGAGACGTATTCTCGCAAAAATCTCGTGACTTGCTTAGAAGTCACAAGAGGCTTCAATAATTTAGCAGGAAATAGTTTGAAATGCAAATATTTGAGGTGCAGTAAATGCTCCGTTTGAAGAAATGGTGGATTGTCGGGGGTCCGACTTGCTGCTTTAGAGAGTTTTCCGGTAAGACGTAAGTTACCGTTTAGCCACGCTGCAGACAGACGACAGACAGACAGACAGACACAGCATATTGCCATCAGCGCGACGGTACGGTACGGTGGGCTATAAAGACGCAGCTAATGGCAGTCAACGATTCTTGCAAGTCACATCCGATCATGAGAGTTGCAGTCGCGTTGCTATATCTCTGGCCGCTATCAGCCGCCTGCATCCGTCATCGCCGACAATAATGTCTGCTATTACAAGCCAGGTCACTCACCGGTCCTGGAAACAGCGGCGTCGTGCAGGGG
>Ga0209671_1006673_pt1 | contig 11885 bp, 10 predicted proteins | sample WorMetHERISLAND2_2_FD_187401 | JGI IMG/M metagenome (GOLD analysis project Ga0209671, IMG submission 187401) | Marine gutless worms symbiont microbial communities from Max Planck institute for Marine Microbiology, Germany - Olavius geniculatus... | ecosystem: Host-associated > Annelida >...
ACTCCACCCGACCCAGGTACAGTTAAACCGACAGTATATCTAGTTCTCAATTCGTTTCAGTCACTATAATCTCCTATATAAACTTCGATAGGGGCCTAGTGTTGTTTGAAAAGTTAAGTAATTTATATACAATTTTGTAACTTATACAACAAATAATTTCTCCCACGTTACACGAAAAAAATTGGGTAAACTTGCAATAATGTGCTTTTTGCTTTTCGATAATACTCTGCGTTTACTGTTATTTGCATCTTGAGTTAAGTCCACAAAAATTATCAAGTACCAATAATTTGAAATACGTGTCGGTATATCGTTATACAATTTTATTCGTGTATCAAGTACGACGAAACTTATTTTCTACATGGTGCTATCATCATCAACATCATGATACAATTTGAAAGTATCATACCCATTGGTGGCGGTGTTGGTCTAGGTCTAGGTTTAGGTGTAGACGAAATGGGTAGCGGTGTTGGTTTAGGTGTAGACGACCACCAGCAACCTGACGTCGTTCCGTACAAGACGCTGAGTACGAACAACAACGCAGTCCAGAAATTCATCACGTCTACAGAATGAGTATGCAGCGTGTACATAGGCCTAGCTTTGATAGCGGAGCACGAGTCAATACTACCGGTACTAACGGCAGAAATGAAATACCGGCAATTATACCACGGGTTACTTTGCAAAAACTTCGCTGAAGCCCAAATTCCATTACGCCGACGTTGCGACAAAGTTTGGGACAAACTCCTCAAACTTTGTCGTCGTCTTTCCCCGCGACTGTCACGGACTCAATTTCATTAGAGCGACACAAATGGATTTGTCACTTTGTAGTAACCATCTCGACATGTTTGAAAGCCCGAGACTTCCACCTGACATTCCCGTTTCATCGTTTGCGTCCGCCACTTTCACCGAAACTTTTCCGAGTTTCGATAAAAGTCGAAGTAATGAAATTTGGGCTCAACGCGCCACAGACTGAGCACGGCCTACTGAGTAGGCCGTGGACTGAGGCTGTGGCTATTGTTAGTGTAAATGCAAAGTCATCGCAGATTCACTTCGCTCTCCGCTGACAACCGCGCGGTAGCTGACGCCACATTGCGACTGTATAATGGTTCACTGCATGCCGAGTACAACAGTAGAGGTTACGCAAATTACGCAGTCGAGTCTTGTCGACGTATTGACATGATAATGTCGCCCGCCATTCGCGCCCTTAGGTTTTATTTTAAGCACAGGATACTTGACCGGGAACCACCTTGAACCGCCGTAGCCAGTATGCACGTGCCGTGCTCGTAGCCCGTAGGTAGGCCTACAGATTAAGCCTAAGGCCGTCTACCGTGTCAAGGTCATTCAAGGTCATTAAATACGGCGCCAATCGAGAGCCAGTATACGACTTCCTATTAGTGATTAATAGTAACCAGGCCCTATCTCGCACCGTTACTGAGATACAGCGACTTATTGGCCAAAAATCGCAAATTTTGCCCACACCCTCTCATTTAGCGCCCTCGTTCGGGGTGACCCTCTTCGAATTTATGGAAAAGCTTTACGGTTCCTGAAACTAGAGTCTTCCAGGCAGCCGACGGTGAATATTTGGTGATCCTAGCTCTCACCGTTTTTGACTGATCCACCCCTGTGACAGACAGACGGACAGAATAATGCGATGGCTAAGACGCGCTGAAAGCAGTAGCTGCTTTCGCGCGTAAAAAGTGAAGCTCTCAGTTGGCAGAATTTAACCTAGATGCTATTTGACCGGCTGCTGGCCAAATAGTCAGTGCGTTTGGGTATTTTACGGTTGCACTGTCTTTCGCTTACATTTTGTTGCTTTACGTTGTATGACATGTCGTTAAATTATACGAGTGCCGCCATGCGTTACTAACCAAACGACTAGGTGCCTGTTCGCTTCCAAGCCTCTAACGTAACATGCGGGCAAATCGCGTAGGCTATTTCGTTCAGACGTATAGGTCTACTGGACGTTAAAACTTCACAACAGTGTGCTTTCGTATCTACCGAAGCCAATGGGCAATATCCAAGCAAGGTAAGATATTGATTGTAGCGAATGTGTATTGTTGAAGCGTGGGCCTATGTTTTTCGAAAAGACTAAGCGTTGATTATATATAGGCCTATGTCTAAAAATGTGACATTCACGCTGAATGCGAACACTATGCGCCAAACTTTGCCAACTTAGGCTTAGGCCTACAGCACAACGCTTGAACTGAAAATTTATTACAAAGCGACATTTGTGGCAAGATGTATAGGCTATGCATAAAAAGCGTGGCTATAAAATGACCATAGCCTATAGGCCTATATTGAAACCAGAGATTGCTAATTAAATCCAATTGTCACGTGACCGACAGTGTCACGTGACTCAAATATAGTGACATCTTGATTGCGGTCGCTGTAGTAAACCGTCAGTGGGTTGTAAAAATGTTAACTAAGAGAGACGTAACTGAACTGAACTGACACGGTTTAGTTAAACTGACCAAAAAGCTAGCAGTGCGAACCATTGGTCACTGGCTGACGGGTACGTGAGCGTAGTCACAGGCCATTGGCGCCGTTAAACGGTGCCTACTGTAATGCATTACTGCTTGCCCACTGGCCAGTTTGTCAAAAACTAAACCATGCTATAGTTCAGTTCAGTTGAGTTACGTCGCTCTGTAGGCCTACGCGCTTTTAAACGCAGCATAGGCCTATATAGCCTAACATCATTGGAATCTATACGTACTTCGTTCCGCAGAACGTATTTTTTACGTTTTAATCCAATTAGTTTAATATTAAACTGTTTTTGTTTTTTTTGTGCAGTAACAAAGAGCCAGGTCGAGAGTTCAGCGTCATACGCTCTGCGGAAGAACTGAAGGTTGGCGATCACGTGTCGGTGCCGATGAAAGGTATGGGCATGTTCCAGCACCATGCCATAGTGGCAGATGTGACGGATGATAACGTCACATTTTGTCACGCAAACCCCGATATTGAGGAACGCAAGGGGGATACTGAAGAAAAGCGCTTTTTCAGCGGCTTTGGAAGTGCGACAGTTGGGGAGCAGAAATATGACTTAAAGGAAGCGTTAGAAAAAGGGCATGTGCGCCGTTACAAATACGAGAAGAACGAATGCAGAGAACCGCTGGATGTCGTCGACAGGTGCCGCAGCAAAAAAGGCTTGTTTCACTACCATCTTTACGACAACAACTGCGAGCATCTAGCGCGATGGTGCAAAACCGGAATCAAAATATCGTATCAGGCGGAAGATGAAATTGCCGTGAAACCTTCAAAAGAGCCTATAAAGGGACAGAACTGAACCGAAATGAAACAAAACAAAACGAATTGAAGTGACCTGATTCTATTTCAGTTCGTTTCGTTTTGTTTCATTTTAGTTCAGTTCAGATCCGTTGTGTTGTACGCTTTTTAGAGTCTCTCCAGACTCTTCAGGACCGTCCTTGGCCCTACACGTAACTCCAACGCTTACATTTAATGATCGACGACTGTCTTCATTTTTACTAATAACAATTTAAGAAGTTACTAACATACAAACATAGTAAACGAATGTACTATCAGCGGACTATACTGCTTATGCTATATAGCTTTTAATATGCGGCCGTCCGGATGGACATTACGATCCTTCCGATTCCGTTTGGTTTGAAATGATGCCTATATCATCCTGCGTGTTTCGGTTATTACGGTTAGAGGAACGCACGCTGGCCAGCTTTCGCGCGCCATGCAGCGTTTTTGCCCACTGCACACTAGGCACTGCAGTGCAGTGGACGCGTATAACCCTCGGCACCTATAGAGGAATGGACGCATGCATGTCGACAATAAGGGTGCTGTCATTTCTGCTCGTTTCTGTCAGTAGCAAGTGCGTGCTTCACGATTTGCTGAGTAGCTATACGGCGAGGCATTATTACCGGACCCAGTACGGTAGCAGCAAATGGCAAAACTTTGTTACTATGCTGTTTTCCACAACCACGGGCGCGTTAAGTTACTCAGCGCTAGCTTGCAGCGCTGTCGGCAGCAAGAAAGCGCTCAGCAACTTAACGCGCTTCACGCAATAGCCCTAGCTATTAGCTTTATCGTTCATTCATTACTGCCCGCGGAAGCAACGGCAGTGTTGTTTTCTGCATCGTCGCCGTTTTCTTTCTGTGAATGTCATGATAACTCGTATAGGTCTACTGCTGCATATGCAATGAGGCCTACTTGATAAAATACTGCATGAACATGTACCATGACAACTTCTAGCATTCTACTGAATATCAGGGCCATATTAAGTCAAAGGTCAAAATCTGGAAGGTTTTTGCGTGTTTCTTGTGTGCATGATATCCTACTGCTTGAATCAGTTCACCTGGATTCACGAAATGTCATTGTGAGTGTGAGTTTCCACGCACTAATTCCGGTCCGGTGTCAAAGTAAACCGAACCGGAAGTGCGTGGAAACTCCCAACTGTCATCTACGGTGTACTTAGGGTGTATTCGAGGTAGGCGGATGCAACGGTCAAACTCGTGATCCTTATCTGCTCAAGGCTAGAGAAACGGAGGTTTTAGAGAGAGGGGAAAAAGGCGCGAAAATAGGGCCTACGACTCAGAAGAAAACTTACACACCGCCACATGATAAAAAACAAAAAGCCCAGCTGTCGCTAAGATAGCCAACCGTAGTGGTTGTCAGTGACCTTTAAGGTCATCCAAGGTCAATGATTTTCATCTCGACTGACAGGGCGTATGCTAGTTCCTATTAGTGATTAATAGTAACCTTGGCCGAGTCTCACCATTTCCGAGATACGGCCAGTTTTCCGGTGAAAAACGCACACAGGGTGACCACTCTCCAGACACTCTGAAATTCCCTGACATTTCCCTGACAACGCATGGCTCCAACGTCCATGTTAAGCAATACTCATAGTATGCCTGTAGCACTAGTGTTAATGCAAATAATCAGAATATCAAATTCATCATGATTACAAAGGATAAAACCACTATGTATATATGTTGCTGTGCACTGCTTTTGAAGGAAATGCCAATGTTTTAGTTTAGGCTACACGCAAACATTCAACTAGTAATGAACAGTTTTGGGACACTTTTCCCTGACAAGATTTTTCCCCTGACATTTCCCTGACACGTCTCAAATTCCCTGATATTTCCAGGTTTTCCAGACAAGTGGTCACCCTGCGCACATTTGTTCTACCCCCCTTCCCTTCAACCCACAATTTGAAAATGTTCCTTTTACACTAGATCACTGAGAGTTTGCACACCTAGGTTTAAGGCACATGACAAGGCTAATTTTCCCCTACGACCTAACGTTTAGCCACAATACTTGTCATGTATATCTGTGCACTACAAGCCTGTGGTGGGATAATGTTTTTCTCATCTACTGAGACAAACCACTATACACTGTCAGCCAGAAACCCAGTCAACAAAACAACAGGCCCTACTGCCAAAACACATGAAAACTGCTTTATTCAAGTATGTATTAATAATCAATAATTATAATTTAATTAATCACACCAGCAAATCACATCGGAATCTATTGAATGAATTTTATTAGCACACCAGATTTGATAGTGTTGATGGCCATTATGAAACATCATGGGCAGCCGCAATTTAAGTCTTGCATGAAGTGGGAAACGTGTATTTTTGCCTTAGTAGTTAATGCATCACTCACCAATACTGATTTCAGCCGACATCTTATCTAACTTAACCAACAGTGAAAACTAACAAACAGTGAGCCCAAATATTGCACAATGCACACACAAGACTCATCGTAATTGCATTGGTAATGTTAAACAGCCACAGGAAAAAGCAACCAACGAAAATGTCAGACTGACATTAATCGATGCAATATGCCCATACAAAGCAATTTGTTATAAATTTCTGACAACTGATAACAAACTGCTATGTATGGACACTGCAATCACAATTCAAAACTTACTTGCTGAGAATGGCATTTATGAAAACCAATCTGTACAAGATGTTTTGTGAAGAAAAATACCGAAAAATCAAGCGTGCTTCTTATGATGCACAAACGTTTTCTTAATATGACAACTAAGATGCTGCAGAGAAATTACTGTGCTGCGTTCCATAAAACTGTGAGTCTTAGAAATGTGCACTTTTCCTATAATGTTAGTTTTGAACACCAGTTCCCAACTTTCGTGAACCACATATAAATGCATAATGAACATTTTTCCAGAAACATAAAATTCCAACTTCCCCACTCATGTCATCCCACACAAAGACGTCAACAAACACGTCGACCAATCACCAAACGATCTCAAAAACTGACACAGCACCATTTGCAACAGACTCGAGAATAAATCAGGTCAACTTTCTGCTATCGTGCAGTGCAGCCAATCTTTCTCCCTGATATCAAGGATAGAATGGCAAAAACATTCTATCTGCTGTTGCTGATGTATCAAGAAAATTGGAAACAAAATGTCTATGCCACACATTTTTCAGACTTACCCCCCCAGTATTTTTCAACGTTGTTTAATAATCTGTTGACAATAAATAACGCCCAGATTTGCTTGCTATATATCATATTTTAACAAAATAAATATTTCAGTAGCATTGTGAGGAACTTTGTAGCCTGTAGTTGCGATGTTCTACCGTATGTAACTGCAGATATGATGCTTTGCCATTCTACCCCCGACAACACCTTTGTCCCAACATCCCCACTCCCCACGGACATTTTTCAGTTTCAGTTCTGATTTCACCACCATTTCCTGATAACAGTGGTCCTCAACCGATACAACAGCATGTACAGAAGGACAGCTATGGTCAGATGTGTTAGATGAGCAGTTTCTCAATAGCTTGATGGACTGTTCCAATCTGCTGTTTGATCTGCGATCCTTCTTTAGATACGACAGAACATGCCACCACCGGCCGTGAAACTCCACATGCCCGACCCAGAGCTGAAACGCATACGACGCACACAATTCCTCCATTCAGTGGTGAGAACCCCTAAATTCTGGGCTATCAAAAAATTCTTCTTTTTGTCTGAAGTTTTTGTAGTTTCAAAAATATAAAATTTGGCCTGAAAGCCTCAATTTTGGCAGAATTTCCGTAAAAATTTCAATTCTGAGCATCCACACTGTGAGTAATGTCCCCCATCAAAAATTTGTAGTTGTCTGCCATAAAACTGTAACTTCTTAAGGCAGCATCTCTTACTTACTTTCTTAATGCACAACACTACCGGTACTGATTCCAATTGCTCTCCAGCCAATCTGAGGTTCTGTGGTGACAGATGACTGGGTTGACTGACTGAATAACTTGGTGACAAAAAAACAGCAGACCCACAGCAAAGGGGTTTCAGAAAAGCTCCCCTCTCCTCAGTCAGCCGACACCAGCAAGCAGTGCATAGAAATAACTAAAAACATATGACCATCGACTAAATGCTGTTTTCCAGCTCAAAATGTCTCTTTTCCTCTGTTTTACAGAGCTCTCCCGGAACCTGTAGCTGGATTAAGGAAGACCCGCTTCACAGTCAAAGCAGTGGTGTTAAACCATCTTTTGGAGAAGTCTGGGTATAAGCATAAAAACCAACACTTTTTCACTAACAGCATATCAAGAACTATTCTGGTATTGATACTCCGCACATAAAAAAAGTATGGCAAGAGTGCCACTGCCCATCGTATGTATTTTAACCTTGCATTGTTTTAAGAAAATCTATACTTTTCTGAATGTATTGAATTATTTACGCACGACTGAAACGTACTTAAAGTAAATGCCTACAGGTAAGGCACATCCAGTTTTTAGAGTATCATACATTAATTCCAGTTCAGGCTGAAATTCTTCAGCAATAAATGTCAAGACATTGCTTAATGACCTACCTCTCAAACCCAGTACACAGCATCAAAGCACAAAACACACAAAAAACAGAAATAATTATAAGTTAAAAACAAATGATATCAGTAAATTCAATAACCCGAGTTACTGACTTAACAATTCGTTATGCTGATTATTAGACTAAATTCACTAAAATGCCAGTAGAAAGACTTGCCTTGCTTTGATCGTACAAACACATAAGGCACATTCTGCAACAACAAAAACAAACACAGTCAAACTGATACAATCAACTGAACCGTTTCTGTTTCAGTAATTATTCAACATTGATCATGGGCTTTCATACCATCAGTGTTTTTGTTCCTAAATTAGAACATGCTCTAAGTTCTATCCATCTATTTGGGAGTATTTGTTTTCAGTCATTTCTTTGGCTTTCTTGCATGTGGGTCTTTATTTTCACTTTCTTGGCAAATTTCTCATGATAGTCTCACTTTAGTTATATGGGCAAGCATCATCAACCTTCCTTTGCTTGGGATCAGTGTTTAGTGTTTTAGCACCATTTTTCAATGGCATACAACTTATCCATTCACTAGCATTTATTACAATTACTAGTACTCCTGTTTCAATGACTATTGACTAGCACATCAACTCCATTTATTAGCAATGGTTTAATACCAGAGCATCATTTTCACTGGCAACGTTAATTTGAGTATACATGTAGGAAATCGTGTCTGACAAAATAACCAAGAACTGTTTTATAACAGCCTACACTGAGAGAAATACATTTACCACAGCTGTCAAATTACCGTGTTAACATAACACGTTAATAAATTAATGTGCATTAAAAAATTAATGAGTGTTAAAAAATCAAAATTATAATTACTTGACGATCGAATGAATTCAAGTAATTAAACTGTTGTTGCCATTCCATCACTACTGTAAATAATAATATTCAGCTAACACGGTGCGATTTGGTCCTTCATTTTCCAGCTATTGCAATTTCCAGTCATTGTTTTTTCATAGTCCATCATTTTCAGACCCTGCAAATTCAGCACCCAGAGCAATATTAATGCTGCGTTATTAACGCGTTAACGCATGCATTAACAAAATTAATGCTTCGACAGCTCTAGCATTTACTAGTTAACACTTCTGAATAATCAAAATAACATTAGTCAAAATTATAGATAACATTACATAATTTTATGATGAAAGATCTGACCTTATCTTCACACAGCAGAGGCAGATGCAAAATGATTTCAAGTGGTTCTGCATCGGCAGCCATGACGATAAATTCACATATGCCTCGGTTTAGTGTCTTTGTGGCTAAATAGACAAAAAAAACAAGGCGATAGTTAAAAACATAAAAAAACATCAAAGGACATTTCAGACACCATGACATAACTATCAGAAGCACTGATATAATCATTCTAAGCATATCAGAGTAGAGTGACTGTTACATAGACCAGCAAGAAAAGTTAGCAATGAAAGTTAATTCATTACGTTTCTAAATACACCAGCATGCATACATTTAAGTAGACAATAACAGCGAGTGAGTGAATGAGTGAGTAGGGTTTAATGTCCCACCTGACACAGTATAGGTCATCTTGGGGATGGCCTTTACAGGCAAAGCACATACATACACATAACAATGAAACAGTAAGTTTAATCTTTACAGAAAAACCTAATATGAAACAGAAAACACAGAAACGACCTAAACCATCAAGCCAGTGCTGCTGTTGCTACTACTGCTGTGGCTGTGCCAGTTTTTTAATCGACCCAATACATTGCCGTGTCCGTGGACACACAGACAGACAGACAGACAGACATACGCTTTTTGTTAAGATTTGCTTAGTTTTGAAGAGCTGTATCAGCGACAGCTCAACAACATGATAACCGCAAAGCCCAAAACCACGAATGGAGTACAATGTTTTTCACTACAACACTGAACTATAATTACTGAATTATTGATTCTGTCACAAACATTGACAGTTAAATGAAGGACGACAACAGTTATAAGCAAATTGTTTTAGCTCACTTTTTATTAACTTTGTCTCACACTTTTGATCAGTATATAATACTAAAAATTATCTAATTGAGACTGGTTGGTCTTAAAATTGTTATAAGAAAACTAACTGGCTATAAAAAACCAATGCAAAAAGCACTCGATCACTTTGCCAGTCTAAAGAATGCAAACAAGAAGGGAACACAAAGTACCTTCATTGGCACCTTTTCGGAGCTGCTGGTAGTTCAAAGCCTGTTGAACCAACTCCAGTATTTTCTGTGTCAGAGCTGGGTCTGCAAGTGGGTATGCCTTTGGATTCACTTCATCTGCCTAGACAGACAGACAGACATAGAGTGGTGAATAATAGCATAACATATGTAAAACTGTGAAAAGAAGTCACTACCATGTTTTGCACCACTACTTGCAGTAACAAGAAAGCCTAGCTAACACAAAGGGGAACGCGCGACAGCAGTGCATATTTGAAGGCCCACTGCGAACAAAATCTAAGCTCACCGACCCCAGCAACTGACATTGGGTACTTAAGATGCATTCACATACGCCAGATGGTGCCACCGTCTCGCATGGCTGCTGCTGTTTGAACGGCTGAATGCGAGTATTTTGAAGAATGTACCCAAGTTTGATGCCCCGGTACAGAGACTTCCTTAAACACAGGGGAGCAAAATTGAAACTAATGAAAACTAGTTTAATGCTAAAAGTATCATAGGCAGACTGTCCCGGTCTGTCTTCAGTGATTTTGGCGCAATTCGCTCTCGAACTGTGTCTCAGGCAAAAATTGACAAACAATCCACAAAACATCTATATTGACGTTCAAGGTCATTGTTTCTGGTGCCAATCAAAAGCCAGTTAAGTCTTCCTATTAATGATTAACAGTAACCTAGGTCCTAATAGAGCGACTTATTGGCTAAAAATCACAAATTTTCCCCACCCCCTTTCATTTAGTGCACTCGCTGTGTGTGACTCCTTTCAAATTTATGGAAACTAGAGCTTTCCAGGCAGGCGATGGTAAAAATTTGGTGATCCTAGCTTGCACCGTTTTAACTGATCCACCCGTGTGATGAACAGACTGTTTACGTCACGTGCTCTGTGCCACAAGGTTCGGTATTTGGCCCGCGGTTGTTCATCATGTACTCTGCTGACAGACAGAATTGCAATGGCTAAGACGGGCCATAGCAGTAGCTGCTGTCGTGCGTAAAAATATAAACACCACAACAGTGTAAGTTACCAGAAGTCAGCATAAAAACAGTATTAGTTTAGTTTTTTTGTTGATATTTGTGTTAGAGTCATCTACATCGGATGGAAATAGAGGCCTTTGGCATGCTTCCAGCTATCCACTGATGATGACAATGATGCCGTTCCAGCATCAGCAGCCAGTTGTGCATTGTATTGCTGAGAGATCAAGAAGTGGCTAAATGGGTGCTGCAGTGCGTAATTGCACGAAAGAAAAACATGGATATGGAGTGGACGTGATCTATTTGGACTATAAAAAGGCTTTTGATACTGTGCCACATGCCAAGCTGAAAAAAAGTTGAGATATTGATGATGATGATGATGATGGACGAATAAACTTTAGCATGACATTAAGTCCTAAGACTACAAGGACACGTAACAATAAGCTTAAACAGTGAAGTCACGTAATAGTAAACAGTGCAATGAGACGTTCTTAGTCATGGCTGTAAGACCAGGCAAAAGTTCAGTTTTCAGTCTGCTGCAGAAAACTTGCAACGACGGAGACGACCGGACCGACTCCGGCAGACTGTTCCAGACCGATGCAGCAGTCACTAGAAAGGAGTGATTTAACAGAAACATTTAAAATTATTAATGGTTGTTATAATTCGCAATCAGATTTATTTTTTTTACATATGATGAAGGTCAAAAAAGAGGTCATTCAAAAAAACGCAGTAGATTAGATATGAGAAAGTTTGTATTTAGCGGGTCGGTTTAATCTGCTGAGCTGAGCTGATCTATTTTCTCAACCTCTGATTGGTCGGTGACGGTCACGTGATCCAAATTTAGATCAGCAGATTAACAACAACAACAACAATGATTTTGTTAAAGACTAGTCTGCCAGAGTGTCTTTGATAACAGTTGTATATTGATAATAATTGCATTATTGATAA
>Ga0209671_1006675_pt1 | contig 11884 bp, 10 predicted proteins | sample WorMetHERISLAND2_2_FD_187401 | JGI IMG/M metagenome (GOLD analysis project Ga0209671, IMG submission 187401) | Marine gutless worms symbiont microbial communities from Max Planck institute for Marine Microbiology, Germany - Olavius geniculatus... | ecosystem: Host-associated > Annelida >...
TAGTAAAAAGGTAAATGGTACAGGTAATGGTGGTTTATAGCACTTTATAGAAAACCCGTCACAGAGCCACGGATCGTCGCGTGCCATATGTCACCTTAACAGTGTCCCCGCTTCCAATCGTTGTCTGCCATATGCAATCACACAGTGTGGTAGCTGCCACCCGACACAGGTCCGGCCTTAACCCCAGCCAGACGGGCCGGTACTCGTGGCTTGGTGGTGTAACGGGAAGATGTCGATCGGACTTACGGTTTACGCGGGTTCGACTCCCGGTCAAATGGCTAGTACTCGGATGAGTGACTGTCGGTGGAGAGGTAAATCATTTAGATATATAAGCAATACCAAGGTGAATACGGAGGTCAACTCAGCTTTTTATCCCTCCAGGTAGGTAGATCGAGTAGGTTACTGGATGGTCTATCTGGCTGGGGTTAAAACGGGGCGCGTTTTTCTGTGATCCTATATGGCAGGTGACGCTCCGTAGCTCTGAGATGAGTTTTCAGCTAAGCATATAACTAATCTAATCTAATCTGATCTAATTTAAAACAATTTGATATAGTGCCATTGTCACTTTTCACAATGTACGCGACCGTGAATCAGAAGCGCTTTGTTGGCGCCGACTTGTTCCAGTTGCGGTATAGTCGGAGGTGAAACCAACACCACCGGGTTAGAATTTCTTTAAAAAAAACCGGATATTATTTTTTCAACGCTGGAGTTGTGGCGTACGTCTGGCAGGTGGTGGGCAGCGCGTCAGGTCTACAAGGCAGCAGTAGCGTGGCAGCGAGTGATGTCGTCGACAAACTGTCAATCGTCTCACAGGCGTACGACGCCAAAACGACTCGCGTCGGTCAGTCCAACTTTGAGCCATAGCTACTGAGTGGGTGGCCGATTCCCATTGTTTTTCCCGTCCTTCTTACATCCCTATCCATTCCTTCCCTCTCTCTTTCCTCCCCGTCTTCCTTTTGGCCTCCTTCCTCATCTCTTGAAGCGGGGTCCGTTTGAGTGTCACACAGAGAGTTACGCAGAATTATTCGTTGGGGGGCTCAGATCCAAATGGGGGGTGTAAGCTCTAGGGGTAGAGGATGGGAGTCAGGGGGCGAAGCCCCCTGAAGCTGAAACACTTGACTTTTGGACGTTTAATGGATACCTCAAATTTGCTATCTTTTCTAAAATTTGGAAACTCAAAAAGTCAGATTTTGCCCCTGTTTTTGCAAAAAAAAGTTTAATAGACCGCAGTATGTTACAGTCTGTGGATTAATGAAAAGTAATAAAAGCAATATGCAGAAATAACATAGGTTTCACCAAATACATTTGGTTTCAACCACAACACCCCTGGTATCTTTTTCGTAGGGGGTGTCAAGATATTAATGGGGGTATACACCCCTCCTCAGGGAGGGCTGCATAATTCCCTGGTGTCACACCCAAAAAATTGAAATTCTACATTGTTGTAGGTGAGTTTTAGAGCATTTTGAGGTAGTCTACGTGTGTAAAGTTGATAGGCTATATTTTGTTAACACTTTCGTCGTAAGAAAATATGGAAAAGTATTCATTTTCTACGTTGTATTACTAGGGTAACCACTAACCAGACGAGTACGTGACATTTGGGCGCTCAACGTTTGGGCGCCGGGACTATTGGGCGCTGGGACGTTTGTGCGCCAAGCTTTGTTACTGGCACGTTAATCAAATTAATTTGCATATTATCGTTAGAGTTAAAATTGTAATCGTAAGATGGCAAATACGATTTTATTGGCTGTATAATAATAACTTTTTGCTGTGCTTAGTAATCATTTTTTGTTGTCATTTGTTCTCGTTCGTCGTCGCGTGACCTCATTGTACACGTACGTCGGCACTGTGCGTTGACGTCACGCTTCGCGTCGTCCGTCGCATCTTCATTGACGTCTCGCTTTTTCTTCGTCCCGCGTCGTCGTCGTTCGTCATCGTCGTCATCACATGACGTCATCGTATGTCGTCTTCGCGCGTCGTTGTCACCCTTCGCGTCGTCGTCGTCGCGCTTCGTCGTGGGTTGTTGCGCGTCATCATCTTTTTACGTCGTCGTCGTATGTCGTCACGGTGCGTTGTCGTCGTCAAGTGACAAAGCATACGGTTATTTTCTGAGCAAATGCTCGGGTGAATGTTGCGTAATCTGCCCGTGAATCACGCGTTATACGCTGGCCAATATTATGCATAATTTTCGAACCCTATTCACGGCGGGATCATGACTTGGCGCCCAAACGTCCGGCGCTGAAACGGTGGGCCCAAACGGCGGCGCCTAAATGTCCTGTTCCAAACCAGACTACCTCTAGGCTCTAACGGCCATAGAATACCGAAAAAAATAATCGATCAACTTATTTGGCCAGAATGCCTGGACTGAATGGGCGATTTGGCGGCCGAGTGGGTGAGTTTTCGCCCAACTAGTTTAACGTAACTTGCCCCATAATCAGCATCGCCCTCCAAAACTCTGCGAACTTAGGGTCGGTGCTCATCTCCTCTTATAAGGCCCTGAGCCGGCAGTGAGTGCAAATACAACTCAGCTATGTGGACGTTAGGCCACACCTCTCCCATATGCTGCCATTTACCTTCCCGGTGGTGAGGCCGGTGCCAAATAATTATTACACCTTGGTGACAGTTATCTGGCAGTGCACCGGGCGGGAGTCGAACTTGCAACCTCGGGGTTACCAGTTCGGCACGCTACCGTTACACCACCAAGTCACACTAGTTTACGTCTAAGAAATAATGTTCTGTCGCAGGTGACATTAAGCAGTTCCGTACATCCTGTTACGCGTATGACGTGGACATGTTTACCGCTCTATCCACAGCCACTGCGACCTCGGCCAACGACAACGACGATGACGTCATGAACTGAACACTGCACAACATCAGCATCATGGCAGTGGGTGTGGCAAGGAAGCAAATAAATCGACCCATCTGTGGTAAATTTTCGAAAGTTGAAATGCAAAATTTGGGGCCGAACCCCCCCCACATTTTGGGGAACTTTTTGGCCAAGATTAAAATTTTGAGCTCTCAAAATTCTCTGTGTCTGTAGTTCAGCGACTTTCTGTCGGAATTCTGTCGTAAATTTGCAACTTCCTGCCTCGCTTACTTTAATCCACGACGGCACGACGCCTGGCAGAGAGAAGCAATTGCACCCACCCCCCGCCAAATTTCAACCTGTCGGCAAATTTTCCGAAAAACTCCACCTCATTCTGTCGTCAACTGTGATACCCTGTCTGCATTTATATCTAGGTTGGCATCTCACTTGTTCAACCCACTACTGCAGGGTCCCAAATAAAGGACATCTATTTTGATGCTACATCATAAATACTGTAAGTCATGCAATAACAGGTTAATATTTCGCATAGCTAACTTGCCTGCTATCCCAGCGCCTCTGAAGCTACTGCATTATGGCTCTATACACAGGGTTCCGACTGTAGTCACAAAATAAAATTCAAGGGTTTTTCAAAGACTTTCAAGAACTCCCGACATCAATTTTTCAGGGACCAAATGTTGACATGAGGATTCACCAAGTATATAATTGTGGCTGCAACAACAATAAGATGCGAGCGTAGCGAGTGAAAAAAAATTTTAAAAAGAAAATGTGAAATTAGATCGCATAGTGCAAATATGGCTAATTTTTAAAATTTCGTTAATCTTTTCCAGTTTTCCCTGAATAAATTTCGGGACTTTCAAGAATGTGCAGGAACCCTGTGTTTTATTATGAGGCCTATTAGGTTGCTATTTCTTCTTGTCAGAAAATTATATTCCAAAAATACAAAATCTGGGCTAAAAATCTTCCATTTTGAAAGAATTTAAGGACAAAATTTCAATTCGAAGCCGTTTGTCGGAAAACTGCAACTTCAAGAACGTCTCAAGTACTTGGCATGATCGTGTGATTTTTTGGCATGTTCCAATTTCTGTATTATACCTGTTATACGGTATGTACAGTAATATTATTGTAATACATCGCGGATTATTTTAAAGTTTTAATTTTCTCAGCTAGAGAACGAATTGTGGAATGAAATTACAAACAACTGCATACAGAGGCCGAGAAGAGAAATTTTCATGCCCGTACTGGAAACATTTTAAGCACACTTATACCGCTAAAAATAGCCGCCGGTTACATGGATTTTGGTCTAACACTTGTGGGAACGCATCCATTCGCTGGAAAGTAAGGGGAGACCGTTCCCCCCGCATACCTGTCCCATATTACACTCCTGCTTACAGGGTGCACACAACTGTTGGTAGCTAGGCTATATAGCACTAGCAGTTTCACTACCGTTGCATTGTATTGCCATAGTCCTTTATCAGCAGCCAGTTACTTCTCCGCTGATTTGTGCTTTTATTTATTCGTGTTCTTGACGTACGTAAACCAGTGGTGTATTTAGGGGGCATGGTTCGATGACCCTTATCACAGGAAAACGCAAATGGGTTTCTGCATTAGCAAATTTCCGAAAAGTGGACAGAATTGAAATTTGCTGCCTCTGCTGAACGTCCAATAAGTCTTCTGTGTCTCCTTCCTTCCAATCTTTTCCCAGTCAACTTTCCCTGGCAGAGCTCGGAATATAAAGCATAATGAAACCCGGATTACGCATTAATTTGTGCATTTCTTTGTCATGGCAATACGCTCTGGTCAGCATCATGAGTGCATACAAAACTGCAAAGATTCAGCCAATGGCTGACAAATTTAATTCAGTACAGAAGTGTTAACAAAACTGTGACATTTTGACACAGGCACTTTTCAAAACTGATCATATACACTGGTCTGACCAAACACAGGGTTCATAGCAAACTGAAAGGACAAAATTCAAGGACTTTCCAGGACCTAAAATTGCAGTTTTCAAGTACCAAAAGTATCGATAAAAAGACATATCATACTCGTACTACGTCAAAATTTACAGAGAGAAATATATACGAAATAGAATACGTAACACACAGTGGGAAGTTTTGTTAAGCAAGCAAGTGAACTATAACCAAGTAGGCCTAGTGGTGAAATGCCAAATTTTACCAGAATTTTTTCTTCAGAATTTTAATATGCAAAAATTTAAAAATGTGGAACATTCATATCCAAGGACTTTTCAAGAACTTTCAAGGGCCTAGATTTTTTTTCAAAATTCAAGGACTTCTCAAGGACCCTACGAACCCTGCAAACTAAAACAGATAGCCCAACAATATCTGTTCTATCTGTAATTTGAATTACTTCGTGTCAATGCACATTGTACAACAACACTTAAGTTTCTACTTCTTACACAAAATTACTTGAAATACAGTGTGTGACAGGCACTCAACACTCACAACACAATTTCACACAATCACACAACCAAAAAATATATATTAACACCCACATTACTGAAACCAACATCCGGAGTCGAAAAAATAGCCCCAATCCCTAACTTGTGTGCACAAAGCATTGGCATATTTAGAAATGTCAAGGGGGTTGGTTAGGGCTGCCAAGTTACGATACCGCCAATGCGGGTAATAATTCCCCTCCCCGCTCTTCCATTCCCCCTCCTTTTTCCTTCCTCCCTTTCTCCTCTCTCCTTTCCCTTAGAAGCAGGACCCCTTTAATTGAGCTAGGGGATGTTGGGGAGTGCTGTGAACTCTCTCAGCAGGGTCTGGAGCAGAGCCCCAATCAAACTCGAATTTGGTGGATTTTAGCCTGAAAGTATGACATCTGGTGGCAATTATTTTTTTTAGCAATTTGCTTCAGAATCAACTGATCAAATTCTGTGCAGCTTAAACAATAAAAGCAAACTGGGATCATTGCTGGCGGGTGATAATTGACGTAGCTCGGTGATCAGGTGACAAAGTTAAAATTGCAGATGTCACTTGGCAGGCTTGAGTTGGGTCATGAGTAGGGACCACAGTTTTCCGCGGTAAATTCTGGCAAATTCTGTGGGCCAGTTTGCAAACTTCCGCGGCAAAATTGTCCAAATTCTGTGGCTTATCTTGGCCTTCCATTTGTGCGTAAACTAAACTTTATTCTATTTAAAAAACTTCCGTTTTTGGATGCTGGCATGGCGCTCAGTTATGCTTGCAACATACAAAGAAAATTATTGACCTTTTATCTTTTCAAAAGTGCAATTTGTCAATCAGTTGCATTATGTTAATTTATGATTGTGCCATATACGATGGTAATTATTAGTAGAGATGCAGTATTAGGCAGTTCAGTTTGATTTTTCTCCGTGATATAGTTAGTTTAAAGCCGACGATTGTATTAAACATCGGTCATTTCTTAATTTCTGCAAAATTCCGCGGCAATATCAAAATTCCACAGAAATGGGTAAATTCCACGGCTCAGATTGAAATTCCGCGGCCTGCGGAAAACTCTGGGCCCTAGTGATGAGTGTACATATTTTTTGTTAGCCCCGGCCTGCTCCATTCCTCCTATGATGAATTTGTGACCGTAATAAATTATCTTTTTGTTGAAATATTCACTTCTAAAACAGCAAGCCCAGGTACAAGGCTCCCTAAACACACCCCTACATAGAAGACTCACACTGTAGGATAACCAAGCATTTACCTGACTGTCAAGGAATACTATCGTCACACATTTCAGATGGCTTTATACCAGAAATGAGTATACAACTGCAGCAGATACCTGACATTACCTCTGTTACTCACGTTTTATACACACATCCAATAAACACAACGACGACAGTGGTGAAAGGAAGCAGAGATCAGCGCTGCCCTATACATGTAGGCTTTAGGGCTCGGGACAGACTTTGCACCTTTACGTTTTACTTAAAACACTGATATTTTGTCACATGCCAGACATGTCACTCCAGCCAAAACACTGTTTTTCAATGTACAACATAAATACAACAGCGTCATTGCACAATGTAATATGCAAAGTGTCACTGCAAAGAATAGCACTCACGTTGTATAAATCAACTTTCAAAAATAAGCAACTGTTCAGCATAACCGTATTTACAAACACAAATGCTATACAGTCATCAACCGAGGTCGTAATGCAAGCCACTATCGAGTCAGTGATTGGACAACAAAAACCTGACAGAAAATGGCTTCACCATTTAATGCAGCCGTCCTAGTAAACCACATTACGAGTATCACCCGTCTGTCCGTCCATCTGTTCTTCACTCCCACATGGGTTCCTAATTAGAAAACTAAGATAGAGAAAACAAAAGGAAAATGGTGTGACTGTGTCCCAGTAGCCATTGTGTCATTTTTTCAGTTCAAAGGTCAAAGATCAAAGGTCAGGCGAATGGCTGCATAATGTGCACACTAGACTGACATGCATTTCTAGTTCTCTCCTATGCTATACGTTTTCCTCAGTCTCGATCTCGCGCATCTTTGTTACGCGCTTCGACTCCCCGGTCGCATAGTTCATCTGGAAGTAAGTTTCGACGACCATTGGTCGAAATATGCCCTCAGGCGTCTGTACAGTGTCGATCGACTCGCTCAGCCGAATATTGATTATGTCACCTTGGTTGGGACACGGATTGTCTACAGCAGCATAACAGACCAATACAATTACTATCTGCAATGGGTTTGATGCCAGCATTTTCAACGACAAGGCCAAAGCCAGTGACCTTCGGAGCCAAGACCACTATATAAGCAAGCAAAGTATGAAGCCTAAAGAGGGGCTGCCTAATAACCCATCTGCACCAAATTAAAAGTGCACTTTCAGATACTTAATTTTGCATGGTCACGGTGATATAACAGACTGCATATATCCTACAAATGTCATAAACTTACTGCACAGAACACAGTCATTGCAAGTGACTAGAGGCAGATATCTTAAGGACCAAGGGCCCAAGGCCACAATCTTTTGTCCTTGAGCTGTCTTCAAGGTCAGGGAAAAGTCTTTGCAGACCACATCCATGATTATACAACATTGCCACAATTTTCTACAGCATCACTTACAGGACTGAATGGCAGCGCTTATGAGTTAAACAGTGATTAAAAAATTAAAAAAACATCCTATGATGCATTACAGAATACTGCAATGTAGATTTTGAGACAACTTGATGACAGCATTATTCTATGTCAATATGGCACAATGAGCAAGACGACAGATAAATGATAGACTTCTGTTCAATTACAAGATAATGTTCATATGAACACAGTCCAATGCATTTCGATAGTTTACAGTATATGTCCGTATAAATATAATCAGTGAGCTGTTTAGTTGGGAAGGAAAAGGGGATGGAGAAGAGGAAGGGAAAGGGGTGAAAGGAAAGATAGAAGGAAGAGAGCTTAAGAAAAGTTGGATGCACGGACATACAGACACTTAGCTGATTTTATACTCCGTCCAATGCTATACATTGTATTGGACAGACAACTAGCATATCTGCCATTGAAGTCTCAAAAATAATGTATTGTAAGAATGATAAAACAGAGTAACTAGGTGTAGATATGTGCAGAACTTGCCTCGTGAGCCAGCCATGAAGCCAAGAATCAATGCCTTCTCTGGCCTTGTTACCTTGTTCGATGTCCTAAACATTTCCTGCGCCTCCATCATTTGTTCTTTCTGCATCAACAAACAGCACAGCATAAGTGCTGGTCAGGTGACATAATTATATATTACACGTTAGACCAGCGGCGCAGAGTGTCTGGTCCAAAACATCAAACAGAAAAACACAAGAATGTACATACAGAATTGTTAGTGCTGTCAAGGCATTAATTTTTTAATGCATGCATTAATGTGTTAATTAATGCATTATTATATTGCTGACATTGTATGCAGCAGACTACATCAAGAGGGTGACTGAAACTCGTGCCTGTGTCGCAGGACCGTGACAGTAGTGATGAACCATCAACAGAACAATTTGTAATCACTTGAATATCATTCTGTTGTCAGTTTAATAGAATATTGGAACTCAAGCTTCACAGAATTAGGTAAATTTACGTATGTGCTTAATTCGTTTATGCATTTAATCAATGCATTTATTAAACAGCTGTAAAAATCACATGGATGGTTGCACTAAATGTAAACAAACTTGCACACACTATGTGCCAGTAAAGCAGGAAAAAAGTAAAAAACGTTCGAGCTGGAATCTAAAACTAGACAGAGTACATGCTACCTTTAGTACAATACTTTGGAAAAAAATATGCAAATAGACGGCATGATTAATGCATCACAAACCGTTAATGAGAGGCCCTTCTTAGGCTGGCCCTGAACACCGGCAGCTGGTACAGGTCGTACGATAGTGTTTCCTATGCCGGCCTGGGGTAAAGGCATAGCAGCCGGTGGGCGTGGCTGTGTAGTTGCTAACAGCTGGGGGGCCGGAGCTCGCAGCTGCTGTAAACCTGCAGGACGTTGTACGATAATCTGTCGAACGCCGGCCTGCGCCAAGCCTCCCGCGTGAATGATTGGTCGCTGCACAAGGATGGTACCCGGCTACAAGATACCCACATTGGACAATAATTACGCGTATAAAACCTATATCCACATTTCAAAAATGTTACTTGCTCACAAATTATAACAGCAGGTCAACTCGGCTTGGCCATCTCTCTGTGGGTGGACCAAGCTGAGTTGACCTGCTCTGTGGGTGGGTGCAATCAGTACCAGCACAGCAAAAACTGGGATGTAAACAGGCACACCGCACGATGCACTAGCCCTGTATCCATGGTCTCGCACTGCAATGTAAATTAACTGTCAACCGACTGACAGCTTAAAAAATGGAAATCAGCCTTATGGCTCACGAAAGACTTTTACATAAATAATAGCAACAGTTTTTCAATCTGACATACAACTACTGTTAATAGGTTACAGCTATAACTGCCCGTAGTAGTGTGTGATCAACGCAGTATGAAAAATGAAAGTGAAATGCGCCACATCATTTTCTGCCAGCCTGTACAGTGATGAGGTCCATTAATGACCAGTTGCTGGTACGAGTTGACTTGTACCAGTAACTGGTCAGCGGCCAGTACCAGATTTTTAGTGCAAGCGCTAGTCGCCTGATGCCGGATTGAATAAACATGTTCAATTCCATGCTGGTAACTGGCACCAGCAACAGGAGCAAGAAAACTGGCCAGTGTGTCATCAGCATAACTTGTCGAGTAGCAGCATGAGCACTCCGCACCTGATTCAGCTGGACGCCAGAAGTCGTGGGTGCAGCAACCAGCGTGAGTGGCTGCCCAGTGCTGCCACGTATGGTCAGTGGAGCCGGCAACGCCAGCGTGGTGGGCGGTGCTGTCGTACTGGCCGGTCGTAGCTGTATCACACTGATAGCTGGCCGGGGTCCGACAACACCACCTGCGGTGGGCTGAATCGATGACTGCTGGGCTGCAAGTTGAACCAGCAGCCGTTGTTGTAGGCCCTCGGGGACTGGGGTAGCTACGCTTGATGACGGCAACGTGACAACTGGAGACACTGCAGGAACTAACATGTTAGAACAACACAACAGATACAATGACCACAAATGACTTCAGACGTTGGCTGAGCCAGTTCGCTGAGTGAAACCAAAAGCTGGACGCTAAGTCTGTACTTGGACCAAAGTTCAACTAAACTTAGGTCTAAGTATGTACTTAGACCCAATACTTTTGGAGTTAGACTTATGCTGATCCTTTTCGCCAAGTGGACTAAAGTATGTACTTAAACTTCACCTAATTAGTTACCTAATGTATGGTGGATGTCGTGGTGTAGTGTTTACCACATAGTTTCTCGCCAACAGTTGTCCTGTACTGGGCCCAGTTACTGCTTAGACGACTGACAGCCTATACGCAGCTAAACATATCTCAGTATGTAACCAACGACCCGGGTCAACTCAGCTTTCCTGGGTTACTAAATCGAGTACTGGCCAGCTGGGCTTAAGGCAGGGCACATTAGCCAGTGGTGGATGGCTCGTAACAATGTGTGATCACTCCATAGCAGGCTCTGAGACATTTCCTCGTGGAAAGCTAAATGCACAAATTAATGCATTTAACTGGCACAGTCGATGAACAGTGAGTACTTAAATTTTAATGAATTTGAAAAAAACCATGTTATGCACAAAACAGTAAACATAACAACCTATCTTTTGCATCACCTCATTTTTATGATATTTACAAAGTGATCTATCAACATGAGTGACTACATGAAAATTGACAAAACTTTCAGTCCAAAGTAATTAGGGTGTTGTATACAACAGCAAATATAAAGTGTAACAAAAGCAGCTCTAAAAACATGTGAAGCAGCAATTAGTATGATGACATCGGTAAAGTAACAGGATAAATGAATTTAAATTACAATAACAGCAAAGTACTTCAATAATAAAACTACTCTAAACTTACCAGTGGGTTGAATAATGCTTGTTGTGACTTTCAGCACAGGTGTGGGTGGAACGGGTGCATCAACGGCCATGCTGCTGCCAGCATTAGGCACGTATGACGGAAGGCTCGTGGTTGCCACAGAACCAGCAACGTTCTGCACAATGCACAGTATCAGTGCACACATTGTAAATACTTTCGATTTTAGTTTTTTTCTTACCTCAGGCTTCAGTCTGTTTCTAGATTTTTATGTTTCACATAACAGCAACTCTATCTCAGTTGCTCTCATTTAATGTTATTCTTAGCCCACGTGCTAGATTAAATTGACAGTCTGTCTGACAGTTTTCAAGTGCAAACCATTATCGTATTATATTGTATAATGTATATCCTCCTCACATAGTGGCATCATTTCAGTAAATCGTTGGGGGATCTCAGTGATCCTTGGGGGTCTGTCTGCGTAACATATTGTTTTTGCAGCAGTAACACTGTTTCAAAGGTACGATTTAAAGGAAAAATCTAAAATTGCAAATCCTTGGGGGGTCCATAAATCCCTCTAGCCCCCCAAATGATGCCTTTGTCCTCACAGCTTCGTGGCGACATCTGGTGAATAACAGCAATGCAAAGGTCTCAGCCTAAGGCCTTAAGGCCGGCCATGAATTCCATAGACCCCTCCAGCCCCCCC
>Ga0209671_1006676_pt1 | contig 11884 bp, 8 predicted proteins | sample WorMetHERISLAND2_2_FD_187401 | JGI IMG/M metagenome (GOLD analysis project Ga0209671, IMG submission 187401) | Marine gutless worms symbiont microbial communities from Max Planck institute for Marine Microbiology, Germany - Olavius geniculatus... | ecosystem: Host-associated > Annelida >...
TATATGTGACTTTGTGTAAAAATAAAAATTGGAAAAATAGATGTGTGACAGTGCATTAATATGCGTGTAATAATTTACGCACAAATAAGGTAAAGAATTTACACATCAACAATTTCAAACTGTATACCATTTATTTTTCCCACGTAAAGGGCACACGTATAAGGGATGAAAGACTACTAATCGCTGTAGTGCCGCAGCTGATGCCATTTGCTTTGCTTTTTTTCTCGAACTGTTTCGCTAAAATATGGTAGGCCTACTAAAATACGATTCTGCTGCCGCTGAACTGCTATTGTTACTCTGGCGCCTAAAACTGTCTGACTATTGTAATCTATAACAAAATTGTCTAACATTTGTACTTCATATGCTGATTTTATTTCACGGCTGCCAAATTACAACAAAAAATTGTTATTTTTTACTGTAATGACTTATCAGTCAATTAATCAATTAATTGAAACACGCAATCAATTAGAACTTCTTACTGTAAGGGGTCTACACTGTGTTCAGAAAAAAACATACCCTTGCGTTTTCTTTTATACCTCCGTAAAAATGTTTAGATTAACACAAAATTTTCAGCAAATGTTTAAAAGAAAACTAATATTCCATCAGTACACAAGTTAAATATTCTTTGCTAACGATAACGTCATGCTGACGTCATATTTTTGTGCTTGTAAATAATGGGTTTTATCGTTGAAGAGAGACATTCGATGAAATGTTAAAACACATAAATTGGTCACTGTGATGACTGAACGTGAAATATGCTAATCCGTCATGCAGTTTTTCATGTGAACTGTTTCTGTGGTTTATATTCTTGGCCGAGTGCGAGATCTTTAACTTTGTTGATGTTGGCAGTCGTACGCGCACTGCGTCACTGCGTGGATGACCACTGGCCCGCTATCAGTCAAACGGCTTGATACAGCCGGACATGTAATTTTTTATTTAAAAGTTTCATTTCATCAATTTTGAATTTTCTGTCCATTGTCCAGAAACATCTTGCACAAACTTGCGGCTTCATAACTCTTGCTGACTCACAAACATTTATCAATGTGTATATACCCAGTACAAAATAAGCAAAGGGCGCCATGAATTATCTTGCCTCCGAGCTCCGACGACAGAGTTACGTCACTGCTTCAGTACATGGTACGTTTCGGATGACTGTACTGAACTGTTCGTTGCTGCAACGATTGCATCGTGTAAAGAAAATTATTCAGTTTGTTCTCACCAGTGAAACATGAGATCGACACGTCCTCCTCATGTACACAGTTGTGCTGCGCCAAGCCATCGTGTCCACACTGAGTGAAGTCAGTTTCTGACCCCTCGCACGCCAAGTTATCCAACCAGATCTCTCCCTCGCCTGGGCCGTAGCGGCGACGTAACGATCTCCCCAACCGCCTATTTAGGACAGCATCATCGAAGTAAGCCTATATCAATCTTATACTGATATCACAATAGTCAAGAAATACAAAGTAAGCCAGTTGATGATACAGCGGATGGTATAAAACTTTCGCAAAACATTCAGTGAAAACTGTCGTTAAAGGTGTACCACAACAATTGTACACAACTATCACTGTAAACGCTCCACTCGTACGAGTTGTAACTAACAGTCCGTACACTGACATATTATACGACCGTCTGCTTAAAACTGTGTGACATTTTGGGGTTATTTCCGTCCCTGGTACGTCCAGACGTACGCGAAGTCTTTCTTGTGACAGTGTAACTGCAGCTTTAATAGGCGTCCAAAAGTACACGTTTCACCATGGTCTAAAGTGTATTTTGCGATTTCGAGGGTGTAAAACACTTTAAACCGTGTTGAAACGTGCTTATTTTATGACTGTGATCCACGGCGTGTTCTGCCTCAGTGGAACGTGCGCGTTTCAACCGTTACGCCCCACTTGAGTTAGATTATGATCAATTACAACACTGCAGTAACTGTGGTGAGAGATAGAAAAACAAAGCAGGTCGAGAAATAACGAATACAGTTACGGGTGGATGTAGACGTAAGATTTTCGATCCCCGGTTATTCCGCTATTCCAGTTAAACTCGTTATGAAAAGTAAGCCTAAGCCACTTTTGCCCAGGACAGAGTTGTAATTACGTGGCATTTACCCATAGCCAAGCATGAAGCAAGCGACGCCAGCATCACGATCGTCAAAAAGATCGTCACACACCGTGCCCCATTTCCCGCCAACTTTGACCTCCAAACGACCTTCGCGGGCCATATCGCTTCCAGTCAGTCGAATGTCTACAACGACAAATTTACACCCACGTGGAAGAACTTTATGGCACAACTCTTTTTATGATGCTACTGTTTGTCTAAATTTTCAGCTTATGCGTGCTGCATGGTAATGCATATTCTGAGTTCGTAATAAAATACTGCGGTCCTAATTTTAATTTTAAGTTTTGTTGTTAAACTAACTCGAAACAGAAGATTTACTGCATAAGTTGTGATGTTGCTAATTCATCCCATCCATAAACAAGACATTTGAAAAAAGCGGTTTTTGAAACTATCAGCTAGGGAGCCAAACAATAGTAGGCTAAATAAAAAATATCTTCTGAAACATTTTGGTTTACGATTTTCGGATAACGACCCAGTGTTAATCTGGACACGCATCTGAATACCAAGTAAAACTTCATTGACTGGTCATTACTTGTGCTTCGAATACGCTCCAAAGAATTTATCAAAATTTCGACGTAAGTTTTTAAAGAGATCTAGCTGGCAGAAACTAAAGCAGACAAACAGACAAAAAACAAGCGGACATAATCTCCTTATGTGACGGATGTAATAAGTTACAATTTTATGTTACGCACTATGACCGGTACCTGTGATATCGAGACTATCAAGGCACATAACGGACACGTCTTCGGTATGCACGCAGTTGTGATCGCCCCACTCCGCGTGCTGGCAATCTGCCAGCGAAGTTTCGTTGCCGTAACACATAACGTCATCCAACAGAATTTCACCAGTTCCCTCGCCGAAACGCCGGTCAAGCAACACCAGACCGAAAGTCCTGAATCACAAAACGTCAAACCGCATACACTGTCGGTTAAAAAGATAAAAAAAAATAAAAATAAAAGTCCGTTACTTACTTGCCAAAATGATTTCTTGCATTAATCGTAATAAGCCGCATTACAAGTCCAGCGCGTCCGTCCGTCCGTCCGTCTGTCCGTTCTCCTGCGCTTTGTCTTTCCTGTATACCAACACCTAATTAAAAAGCAAAAATGTAGAAAAACAAATTCGGTGTAAAGGTTCATTGGGGCAAGTCAAAGTTCAACCTTCAAGGCTGCGTTTAGGCTAGAGTCACGCAGCTTTAAACGGACGGCCGCATAGTACGGTCAGCATTGAGACAACATATTTTTTCTGGTTGATTTACGATAAATTATGCACTAAAATGTGCCTTTAAAGTTAAATTTTATTTGTTTCGATTTATCGAAAATATTCAGCAAATCCACAACAAGTCCTCAGGAAATCGAAGCAAAGTATAGTTTCCACTACTTCAATTTGTTGCAGGTTGCAGACTCGGTGTACAACTAGAGGTATAACAAGCTGTACACATTTTGGCACTCGAAACATTGCAGATTTGCCACAGGCTTTGATATTTTGTGAATTTGTAGCACAGGAGTAACCGCATGACACAACGAAATCACTACAATGCGATGAAGTGGAGATCGCGCCTTACCCGACGCCAAGCTGTCGACACGCAACACCAGCTGCAACGTTGTTGAAACCGTCGTCACACACGGTGCCCCAAACTCCATCATAACTGACTTCCAAAACCCCTTCGTTCTGCGTCTGACCACCAACGAGTCGCAGACGGAAACCGATCTCTGACAACGACAACATGTTGGAATGTCATCGTTCAATCTCTTTGTGATTACTATTACAACAGTGATCATAAATACTTACTTGCCACAGTAACAAAAAAACAGAACAGACAGCGACAGACTAGGCCTACAATACAACTTACAGCAGAAAAAAAAACAGAAAAACAAACATAAACACATAATTCAGTCCACTACTTTAACGTAGACAGTTCAAAATAATAATTGAATCAGTTTAGCGTGACAACTTTGGGACAAACGACGATTTCCGGTGACTTAATTTATTAACAAACAAACGGGAAAAAACAAAATCCCAGGCAAAAATTAATGACCACGGTTTTGTTTTTTTTCAAATATTGTAAAAATGTAAACCTGCCACATTTTTAAAGAGGCTCGGAATAACTTATGTGTTGCTATACTTTTGCCAACTGTGCTTTCCCGTTTGTCGGTCCACGGACGACTTGACATTGCCGAGTCGTTATCCAGCTTCTGTCAGCGACTAAAAACTTACCTGTCCACGAAGGCTTTTCTGGCATTTTCCTGGACTGGACTGGACTCCATCTATACCCTACCTCTAGCTGACCTAGCACTAGCAGTAATCTGTATTGACAGAGTTGTGGCTATGTGCTTACCGGTGGCATTATCACACGAGATAGACACATCCTCTGCGTGATCGCAGTCGTGGTCCGCCCAACCATTGTGTACACAGTCAGCCAGACTCATTTCTGATCCCTCGCAGCCGACGTTGTCCATCCAAATCTCGCCTTGGCCCGAGCCGTACTGCCTGCGTAGCGTTCTCCCAGCACGCCTGCTCAATACAATAGTGTATACAACAAATAACCATAAATTTGAGAAAGCCACGACCAGTAACCTAAGTAATCTATTCGTTGAGTCTAAATATAATAAACAAGAAATATTATTAGATTGTGACCAATCTAGTGTACTCCTGGAGCGCATCATTTTATTTTGTATTCTTCTAAGTACTTTTTCGTTTCTTTCGACTTTATTAGAGACCCGGTATCTACTTGAAACTGGTTTAATATGATACTAATTGTGACTGGCGTCGAGGTCGTTATTAAAAATTGTCTTCCCGAAGTTCATAAAATATTGCCCGTTTTTAGGAACTGAGGGGAAAAAATTTCCAATAACGGTTGCTGACGCTAGTTGCCATTTGTCTTGCTATACCTCAACGAATGCGTCTATCTGGCACTGTTATGGAGACACGGCGCCTCAAGGATAACCTTAATCTTTTGGAGTTACGTGACGTCATCGGTCACGTGACCATTCGACTCCCGGCGGTCGACTTCTTATCTGTGGTCCATTGTGACCATGCGTCTATCTGGCACCGTTATGGAGATATGGCCGTTTGAAGTTCTTCCAGGAATGCTTTTCCAGGAACAGAGGTCGGTCGTCGGTCGGTCCTCAATATTACACTGATCTCATATACATTTTTCGCAACCTTAGGAACGTAGCGCGCGAGGAGTAAAAATACTTTAAAAGCGCGAAATAACGGCTAGAACTCTAAGGCTGCGAAAGCAACGCTTGATCCCTAATGATCAATCGTTGACGACTGCTACAATTAAAATTTTAACGACAAAGCTGATGCTATACTTTGTCTGTGTTTCATATGCCTGTAACGGCTGTTTTGCATAAAAATAGCTAATCAAATAAAAACCGATGATCACTTCTTGACCGTAGGCTAAACATTTTAAAGAATCATTTGTTTAGTGCAATTTTGGTCAATAACCATGACGCCGCAGCAATAGATCAAAGCGTCTTTTAATAGGGTGTTTTCACGAGCCAGCAAACGTCCAACAAACTTCCAGCAAACGTTCAGCATTAGCACGTGTATTTTAAATACATTTTCTGGAAGTTTGCTGGACGTTTGCTGGATCGTGTAAACACCCCATAACTGTGACGCATTTCTGATGGTTGTTAGTTGAATGGCTGATAAAGTTTCCGACCTGCGGCAATTAGGTCTACCACTGCCACTTTTTAATCGAAATTAACGTTTTGTAAAATCGTTAATTTTGGCACAGTAAACTATTAAAATAGTTTTTATCGTTATCACTGTGGGTTTAACACTAGCCACTAGTTTAACCGTGTACAGCAGGCAGCAAATCACGTACCCAAGACCAAGCATGTAGCAAGCCACAGCGGCATCCCTGTTGTTGAATGAATCATCACACACTGTGCCCCATTTTCCGGCAACTTTGACCTCTAAACGACCTTCACCGGCCAACTCACTCCCAGCAAGTCGTATGTCTACAACGACAAAATGACAAATTGAGCGTTAAAAATTACGGTGTTTTTAACAACTGTGTCGTTCGTCATTTCGTCCTCTAAAAGATTACCGTCCCTAAAATTGTTATTTGACGCCTCAAAAATATAAATGCGGTTTTTTGTTTGCGTTGAAAGTATTATGAAAACAAAACTGTTTACATTTATATGTTACGGTGCAGTTCAGTTTATCCAAGGGTTTGTGAGTAAATTTAAAATGAAAAAAATATTAAGTTAACAGTAAAAATCAGTGCGTTACACAGTGAAAACTAGTTAACACAACAGTTTTCCACTGTTAATAATATTTAATTTAATGCTACTATGCACAAAACGCTACAAATTCCACAGGTTTCGGTTTGTAGTCTAAATTGCCTGTTACCTTAATCTAAAGGCATATAAAGACCAATATTGCTCAAAGCCAAAATCAAAGATTTTAAAGGCCAAAACCAAAAATAAAACCAAAAATAAAACAACGTAACTTTGTTTTCGATTTGTCCTCGAATTTGAGGCATGTTTGGCGGCAACTTGTGAAAACAGAACCTATATACGAAAAGCTCCTGAAGAAAAAACAGATCGCGTTTATTACCGGTGATAGTTAAGTTGTCGACGCAGACGACGGCGACGTCCTCAAAATGTGCGCAGTCGTGGTCACCTATTTCAAAGTACTGACATTCTGCCAGTGAAGTTTCATTATCAGCACACTGGACCTCATCCAGTAGAATTTCACCAGTGCCCGGGCCGAAACGGCCGTCGGCCACCACCAACCCGTGTGTTCTGCATCGCCCAGCAAACAACACGAATAAACTAGCGAACTTCAGAAGTAATTCTGCGTTTTGAATAAATATACTTCTACGTTGAAACGGTGAAGTACCAAGAATAACAAACCCGTAGGCGATGGGGCTTGCGACTATTAGCGATCGCAGTTTTGAAGACAGACTGGGGCAGACAGACAGACAGCGGATGCAGAGACGCAGACACCAACTGCAGACACGCTTTTGAAAACAAGGGTCGCCTATTGCAATACAAAACAAGTGACATTGGATGCCGTCGTTTTTATTGAAGGCCACATGACTAATGAATTCGGCATAGGCTTATGTGGTTTCCTATTCGTGATCAATGACGACCATGCGTCTATCGGGCATATATACGCGACCTCAAAGATATTGGGGTCACGAGTTTGATTTTTTCGGGTCACGTGACCGTTGAATCGGCTTATCCAGAATAATCAATAACCCGAAGTCAATCTGATGCTCGGTTACTGAGAAATATTCGTTTAAAGATGCCGAACTCTGGACGCACGCCGTGCGCGTGGCACAACGACACGTTGTCTGAAACTAAGGTCTTGCTAAGCTGAGCCGTCGCAAGCCATGGCACTATGCGTCTTCGAAAAAAGCGAACTCAGCTTGAAAAGAGGACAATTCGTTCGCTGCGGCAGAGAGAGAGAGTATTTATTTGCCAAAAACACAAATACAATGTTGTCGTACAATACTAGGCAATGTAGGCGGGCTACCAAAAAAGCAATTGCTCATCAACGCTGACCGCGGCAACCTCTAGCGGCAAACGGATATCGTTCCAAAAAGGCAATAATTGCCCAAAACCTCAGCAATTTAACCAATAAGAAATGCATGTTAAATGAATTAACACAACTTGAAAAAAATTACTTTTGACTAATCTCTAAACTGATTTCAGTTTCTATAAAGAGAATTCTTTGCGGTGTAAGCTTATACAGTTACTACACTATGCTGAAACGTACTACACACTATTACAATGTCGTTTACAATATTTAATAATACGCACAACGCAACATAAATATTAATATACACACAAAAAGTGCAATAAATTTAAAATTTACTTTATAACTCATTAGCACTTTATAACAGATGCAAAAATTAATAGCTAAGTAAAAGGTAAATTTATATAAAACAAACGCATAACGTTAGAAACCTCTAACGTGTCAGTCACATTAACTGAGCAATATTGTTCAAAATTAAAATTCAAAGGCGAAAAATAACAAAAATACTAATTTTGTTTTCGAACATAGTCGAATATATGCATTTTGTGTTACCCAAAATCGAGCTGGCGACAGACGACACCGGCAGCAACGTTATCGAACCCGTCATCACACACGGTGCCCCAAACTCCGTCATAACTGACCTCTAAACGACCTTCACGCTCTGTCTCACCTCCGACCAGTCGCAGGGCGTCAATGCTCACTGAAAATCGATATTGTTTTACTGAATGATAAGCAAGCAAGTCAATAATTCATACAACACGTAAACTCAAAAGCGTTCGGTTGCTAGTGAGGTGGTGTCTCGGTAGTCTAACGGTAACGTGTCGGACTTGCAATCCTGAGGTAACTCAGAGGCGCAGGTTCGACTCCGCACCGGGAAACTGCCGGGTAACGATCTTAGGCAAGTTGTTCACACACATGTGCCTCTGTCACCAAGCAGTATAATCTGGTACCGGCTTCACCGCTGGGATGTAAACAGGCACACCGCGCGATACACTGGTCCCGTATCCGTGGTCTCGCAGTGTAAAGACTGGTGTCTGGCTGAGGGCCTTAGAAAACGGAGATCAACGCCGCCCTATGGGCAGTAAGGCTCGGGAAGGACTTTACGTATTTTTGCTAGCGGGGTTGAAGAAACAGAGCAAGTACCGGCCTGTCTGACTGGGATTGTGCCCGGTGCACGTTCACCTGTATCAAGTGGCAGGTAACACTGCGTGATCCCATATAGCAGGCGACGCTCCGTAGCTCTGACAGATGGGTTTCGTATGAAGAACTATACCAGTTAACTTGCTGTCGATTCGCTGTAAACGTTTCAATTGTCGTGCATCGCTTTTGCTGTAAATCAGCTAGTTTTGCAGCGTATTATACTATTGTGCAACAAATCGACAAAAAATTAGGTAAGTGGAGTTTAGGTCGAAGCAAACGTACAGGTTATGTTGTCACATGATATGGACACATCTTCCAAGTGATCACAGTTGTGCTGCGCCAAGCCGTTGTGTCGGCACAGAGTAAGGTCAGTTTCTGATCCATCGCAAGCCATGTTGTCCAACCAGATCTCTCCGTCGCCTGGGCCGTAGCGGCGACGTAACGATCTCCCCGATCGCCTGTTTAGTACACCGTCAGGCATAAAGACGCGTACACAGAGAACAAAAAAACGAAACCAAAATCTCAGTTCAGTTCAACGAACGAACAAACAGGCAACAGCATGTACCAAATATGCAGCAAAATTTTGCGTTTGGTGACAACATCAATTGCTATTTTACTGCAAATTTTATATCAAGTTTATCGGTGAAATGCTGTTTTGAAAATCGACCAATATCTGGCGAAGATGCCGACAAGAGTTTGTTGGCTTGCTCGTTTACTCACAATTGAGAATATTGCACAATAAAATAATGATCGGCATTGAAATATTGACAGACGACTTGTCCCATGCTTTCAAAAGACCGAGAGCGGTCAGATCCATTTTTTCTAACCTCTTTCGACCGTCAGGCTGCCGTGCATGTAACCCGAAATTTACCGACATTTATCACATTGCACGATTGCATATCCTAACACAAAGGTTATCTTAAAGCAATGAAACCAGAAATATTTGGGAGTCAAAATTATAACAGTAAAAATACAAATTTACACTTCACCGTGACAATTATAACAGCAAAAACGCATACCCAAGACCGAGCATGTAGCAAGCGACTGCAGCATCTTCCTTGCTGAAATAGTCATCACACACTGTCCCCCATTTCTCGCCAATTCTGACCTCTAAACGACCTTCACTGTCAACCTCACTCCCAGCCAGTCGTAGGTCTACAAGGACATTTCACTGCATACACCGATGTCTCGTCAACGTAATCCGGATGATTTCTACATAAGCCTAACTGACCTTACAGTTACAAACACTCGGTTTCCGTTTAATATTGCAGACCGGTTTACTTCTACTGTAGGCCAGTTCTTAACCATTTTTACCCAGTGTACATACATTGTACAAAAGTACAAAACACTGATAACATCCGAAAGTAAATAGTTACTCTTTCGACACGAACAGTTTAAATTTACTGTTGCACTTGCACTACTGGTTTGCATAGCAAGTTGTTTAAATATGCACATTATGGGCTGTTTTGTCTGGTGATTCCGACACTGTAGAAAAGTAAAAGTACAGCATACAGCACCAATTTAATTGCATATACCTCTATCCAAGCAAGGCGAAACAGTTTAGTTGCGAGGTCTAGTGAGCTGGCTGTATTTTTCAAGAATTTCGTAACACATTCTGATAAAATTTTGTAAAGTAGTTAGGCATGGCCCAAAGAAAAGGCGATTAGGTTTCGGCGGCGATGCGGGTTTGTTTTGTGCATTCTGAATCATTATCAAAGATTCATTACAGTTAACTTTTTTCAATCGCCAGCTGGCAGCACTATTTTCGTGAAGTTTTGAGATCTTTGATTGCGCTTGGCTTGTTTTCAATTACTCGTTACCTGTGACATGTAGGCTGTCGAGACACATGACGGACACGTCCTCGAAGTGCACGCAGTTGTGTTCACCCCACTCCGCGTGCTGACAGTTGGACAGCGAAGTCTCGTTTCCCTGACAATGAACGTCGTCTAGCAGTATTTCACCCGTTCCCGCGCCGTAGCGAACGTCGTACAGCGCCAGACCGACATTTCTGCAGCGCAGGCAAAAACAAAAACGTCACGCACGAGCAAGCTGGCTCTATCAGCTGGGCCAGCTTTCATCTTGTACTATCGCGTAAACTTAATAACGATGCATATTGCAACAAAAAAATTGAGCTAATACTTACGAGACGCGCGAAAGCCTATAGCAGTTCCAGTTCACGCTAAGTTAATATACAAATACCAACGATAGTAGCGTGGCGCCATCTTGTGAATGATATAGACGTGTGTCACGTGTCGCAGCCCGAAATCGCCAAAATCCATAAAACCCTATATTTTGGCGTTCAAGGTCATTCAAGGTCATTGAATTCGGCGCCAATCGAGAGCCAGTGTACGACTTCCTATTAGTGATTAATAGTAACCTAGGCCCTATCTCGCACCATTACTGAGATACAGCGACTTATTGGCCAAAAATCGCAAATTTTGCCCACCCCTTTCTCATTTAGCGCCCTCGTTCGGAATGACTTTCTTCGAACTTATGGTAAAGCTTTACGGTTCCTGAAACTAGAGTCTTCCATGCATCCGACGGTGAAGATTTGGTGATCCTAGCTTGCACCGTTTTTGAATGATTCATCCGTTTGACAGACAGACGAACGGACAGACAGACAGATAAAATTGCGATGGCTAAGACACGCTGAAAGCAGTAGCTGCTTTCACGCGTAAAAATGTAACGAGGTGCGCTCGTCGTTCGCTCGTAGAGCTGGCTCTAAGAGCGCACGGTCTCAAAAAATTGCTTCGACAAATGCGGCATGAGCGGGCTGCGGCATGCTTGGACTACATGCTACATGGCTACGTATGATAGTTGCAAATTTTCCGCGTTTTCCAGACAAGAGCTCAGCATGTCAATTGCAACAGTTACTGAGATTTGTAGTGCCACTACAACCATACCATTATAAAGCTATGTCAATGAAAAGGAGCGTAGTCTGTTATAATGTTTATCAATACCCGAGGTCAAGCTGGCGGCAGACTACACTGGCAGCAACGTTGTCAAACCCGTCATCACAGACACTGCCCCAAACTCCATCATATCTGACCTCTAAACGACCTTCACTCTCTGTCTTACCTCCGAGCAGTCGCAGACCTACAACAACAACAACAACAACAACAACAACAGTAATAAT
>Ga0209671_1006677_pt1 | contig 11883 bp, 10 predicted proteins | sample WorMetHERISLAND2_2_FD_187401 | JGI IMG/M metagenome (GOLD analysis project Ga0209671, IMG submission 187401) | Marine gutless worms symbiont microbial communities from Max Planck institute for Marine Microbiology, Germany - Olavius geniculatus... | ecosystem: Host-associated > Annelida >...
TTGTTATATTTTATGTAGTGGAGAGCAAAGGGAGCAAAAAGATACTTATATGAATCAACCAACTAAAAACGTGTAGAAATCTCCTAACCCACCACGTTTGGCCTTTTTGCAAAAAAAATTTTAAAACTCCAAAATACCACTTACTTACTTAGCACTTAGATCATCCCATCCTTAACAGGACAATGGGCAGCAAGAGTTCGCCATCTGCTTCTGTTTGTAGCCACAGCCCGGACGTCCAGGTGGCATCCTGATGATATGGCCTGCCATCCGAAGTCGTCTCTCTGCTACAATGTCCTGTAATCTTCGCTGCCCAGTCCGGCTTAGCGCCTCCATGTTAGTCACGTGGTCCTTCCGTGTAATGCCCAGAATCTTCCGTAAGTTCCACTGGTGAAAGACGTCCAGCTGCTGACATATTCTAGCTGTACTCTTCCAAATCTCGCTGGCGTATATGGCTGTAGAGACAATGAGGGAGGCGTAGAGGTCCAGTTTAATCTTGAGGCTAAGCGTGCTGGATCGCCACACGTTGTCAAGTCGTCGGAAGACTGCTGCTGCTTTTGCCAGTCGAGTGTTGATATCTGCTTCAACATCTCCATCGCTGGATATTACACTGCCCAGGTAGGTGAATCTTTCTACATATTCTATGTTCCCTTGTGCAATGGCTACAGCAAAACCCATAAAACCCACCAAACTGGGCATCAAAAAACCCGGCGTTTGCTAGCCTGAATTAAATGCTTCAGGTTAGATGACAAAGCACCTTATGAAATGGAAAGAACTTAAATCATTACCTTAACACTGAGTGGGATAACAGGATACTTGTACTTGACTATCCCAATCTCATCCAATCGGTAGCCACTCCCCGGCAGACTGTCTGGCAGCTCCTCATTGGTCAGGTCAAAACCATAGATATACTGCAGGATCAGCAGACACTCGGCATAGATAACGACGATTGGCGAGAACCGGAGACAACGAGCCTCCTTCTGTGGCATTATCCACAGGAAACAGGCGGCCAGCAGGAACACGAACGTCAGCCAGCTGTGATATGTTATACTCCAGATCTACGCACATCGTCAAACAAAAAGCTCCGCTACTGCTTGGAAAACAACGTGTTGGTTCCACGAATTCAGTTTCATCATAATGCTGTATAAGAATTTGCCCATTTTTTCATCCGATGTTTTCTATACATTACGTTTGGCTTGTTGGTAAATACAGTTAGCAACAGATATGAGCAAACACACCGATTTTATAAAAACTCACACCACAACGCTCTAGTGACACAAACCAGACTCAATGCTGAATATTTCTGTTGAAAACTTTTATGATAACTTTGGGCCAATTTTAGGGGGTACTACCAGTTGTGGTAATTATACGAGGGTCGTTCCACAAATAAGTTACAAAACAGCGTCATTTGGTTAGTTATCCAAATATTTTTAAAATCCGAAATATACGTTTTGTAGGAAATTTAATTCTGGTTATTGTCGTGAGTTTTATTATGACGACGTCATTTATAAACAATAAATGCGGTGACGTTGCCAGTGAAATTGACCCGTAATGAACAGCGTGACGTTATTCATTTTATGAGGTCAAAACGTTTAATGCAGATAAGATTTACTCCAATATGTGTCCAGTATATAATGTGTTTTACAAAGCCAAGAATACACGCTTGGTGTAAGAGAATGCTAATGGGCAGGCCGAGATTTGCATCAGAAACCGAGGTGCAATCAGTCGTTTGTCAGTGGCTTCGACATCATTCTTGCGTCAGGCATTCTGAAGCTTGTTGACACCTGAGACAAAATGTTTGAACAAACTCGGATGACATGTTGAAAAGTGAAACATTAATGTCAAACATTTAAAGAGGTAACATTTAACTTGCTAAATTTATACGTTTTTTTTATTTCTATGTTGTTTGTCACTTGTCACTTATGATGGGTTACTGGTGGAGAAAATAACACAGAGATAGACTGTGCTCCATGAACAGATGACGTCACAATAATGACGTCGTCATCTGAAAAATTTGTCCATAATTATGTTGAAAATAAAATTCTTTACGAAATGTATATTTCGGATTTTTCATATTTAGAAAACTAACAAAATGATGCTGTTTTGTAACTTATTTACGGAACGACCCTCATACTATGAACAATAACATGCATTCTAAAGTTCAAATAGTTATAATTCTTGAATAAAGCCAACAATTGTAATAAAATGTGTACTACTACTACTGCTGCTGCTGCTGCGACTACAACAACTAGACATTACCATCATGACAATCAGCATAGCGATGTAGGTCTGTTTCATCAAGTAAGCACTGATAGAGTGGAGCAGACTGCGTTCTCGTGGGGGCAGACTGGGCGTGGTTCGACTCACTCGGCCGGGAGACACTGGACCTCCGTAGATCGGAGAGTCCGGAATGACAGATCCGTTGTCTCGAGAGTCCAACGATGCACGGTGATGACTGGTTGCTGATAAACCCAGCAGCACCTGTACAAACACAGAGTTAGAGCAGGGACCATAGAGTTAGAGTCGTGACCACGAAGTCCGGAATGACGGATGTGTTTTCTCGGAAGTCCAACGATGAAAGGTGAGGATTGATTGCCGACAGACACAGCAGCACTTACGCCCATAGAGACAATCATACAAATATGAAGTGACCATAAAGTACAACATTTTGAGCGAATGCTCATGAGAAGCGCAAAAACCTATAGCAGTTCCTGTTCGCAAATTGCCGTAGTCTATCTCCAGCCATTTCGTCGCAATTCACTCTTAAAGTGTGCGGCGCAGCCGAAGATTGAAAAAAAAACAATATAACCCCTCACTTTTCGAGTTCAGGGTCTTTGATGTCATCGACGCTGATACGACTAAAAAGCTCGTCACTAGTGCTTGTTGTGATAGGCAGCATGCCCATGCCTATCTGCAACCACTTTCGTGAAAGACTGGCCAACAATGGTAAAATAATGACTTTTGTATGGGGGTACCACTCTTTGATGCTCTCATGCGCATGTTTCCATAAACCTAAAAGGTCGAGATTTAGACCATTGAAATCTACGTTCAATGCTGAAAATTTCATATGCAGCTTGTCCTGATCTATCTGTAGTGAATTCGACGCAATTCGTTCTTGAAATGTGTCTCGCAGCTCAAAATCACCAAAAATCCATAAAAACCCCTATTTTAATGATCAAGATCATCCAAGGTCATTGCTCTTGGTGGCAATCGAAAGCCTATGTATAACTTCCTATCAGTGATTAATAGCAACCTAGGCCCTATCTCACACCGTTTCTGAGATACAGCAACTTACTGGCCAAAAGTCTCAAATTTTCCCTACCCCCTCCAATTTCGCACCCTTGCTCGGAGTGACCCCTTTCAAATTTATGGAAAACGCTTGACGGGTCCTGAAACTAGAGTCTTCCAGGCAGCCGAAAGTGAAGATTTGGTGATCCTAGCTTGTACCGTTTTTGCCTGATCCACCCATGTGAGATGCACGGACAGACAGATAGAATTGCGATGGCTAAGACACGCTATAACAGTTCCTGCTTTCGTGTGTAAAAAGCAGTGACCATAGAGTTTAACTTGTGACCACAGATCCAGCAGCACCTGCGCCCACACAGACAAACACAGAGTTATACCCATGACCATAGACCGGTGAGTCTGGAATAACTAATCCAATGATTTACAATCTGATACAATCTACACGTTGCTGGCGGGAACAACAGAGCATATATAGCCAACCTGTTGGACGTTGCTGGCAAGCGGTCGTCGTGGTGATGTCGGCTGCTGCTGCTGTTGGTGAACTCTGACGTTGCCATTCAAACGCTGCACGATGTGATAGAAGCAATGTAAATATCACAACAACAGTAACTATTCCTTGAAATTCACAAACACAGTCCCAAGCTAAACTCTAAAAATCACTCCTCAGTTGTATTACCTTCTCAAAATACTACTTGCGATTGGTCAAAAGAAAGCACTAGATTGCAAACACACCTCTTTCTTTGAAAGACATATGCAATGCAGAATTTGGCTGCGCTTCCGAAATCCAAATCTGTCCCTTTCCACTTAATATACATTCATTTGGAAAAATGGACAAAATGAGTGTAGTCAAGAAGCAAACAGCATCTTACTCTGCAGATGGCTAAAGCAGATGTAATAGACAGACAGACAGATCAAACTGCGCCTATATCTGTTGCAATAGCCAATGTCACTATCAGCAACGTTGCCTAACAAGTATAGAAAGTGATCAGAGTGCAATGTTTTGTACTTTTCTTCACTATATTTCATCGCCAATTCAAAACCTCTTTCTATAAACCAGCACTCAGGTCATCTCAGATTCGACACAGTGCCAAATTGAGATGATTCGACACAGTGCCAAACTGAAAATGTGCAATATGTAATACATAACTGTAGATGATGTAGATGATGATACAAGCTATAATTCGGCACATTAAACAGGTTTGCACATAAAAAAAATCATTAAACTATCCGCCACTGCCATACAATTGTAAAAAAGTTGCTAAAATTTGGAAACGGGCAAAATTGTTACGTACTGTTTTACCACAGTACCTGTACAATGAACAAATGAACTGTGTATAGACCTTGTGGTGAGATCGTCTCAGTTCAATGGTAAGAGTGAAGTACAAGCTGATGAGCAGGCAAATGTTGGCGTAAGCCGTCCACTTCACATTCGGCACGGACGACATTCTCCACGGCTCAGCACAATTGAACTGCACAAAGTGCGTTATGCCCAGCAACCTACAGAAGACACATGACACGTATGACATGACGCACAAACCAACTCAGAGAAAGACAGAGACACGGAGACAGACACAGAGACAGAAAGACACGCAAAGACAGACAAGACATGGCAAATCATCATCAGCTGTCGTCTTCTGATGCAGAAGGTTAACATGCTGTCCGGACACAGGCCCTGATCCATTTATGTCTGTTTTGTGCAATATTTTTAATTTTTTCATACGAGTCCAAACTCATCCAATGTGTCCGATGTGTCTATAGGTTGCTGGGCAAATAAGTTGGGTAAATTCATCAAAAAACAGTTAAACAACCCTTTTGATTGAACAACTGTTGACATTTCGGCAACCACTGCTGCCTTCTTCGAAATGACTGTCCACCAGGTGTCGCTGCGGCAGACCGATGGATCAGGGAAGCAATACGCATTAGAAAAAAAACAAGACAAGTCGATGAACTGAGACAAGGGGTCCTAACAACTTCTACACGTCTTTCTGTCCACCGCAACGACATCTGGTGGACAGTTGTTTCGAAGAACGCAGCAGCAGTTGCCAAAATATCAACAGTTATCCAATTAAAAAACTGTTTTTTAAACAAATTTAAGTAACTTATTAAGTTATCGTTTCAACCTGTAAGTCTGTTCAAAGACACAGGCAAACATAGCAAACATTCTCCATGACTCAGTAGAGCTAAATTGGACAAGTGAGTTACGCCAATACCAAGCAACCAATAGACACAGACAGGCAGACAAACCAAAATCATAACAAGACCAACATCAGAGATCATAAACCTGAACAATACCTTCATCAAACTGATGCTCAGAAATAGAATCGTGTAACAATTTAATCACAGACTTCACGCTTAAAACTAAAACGGGACGTACCTCATCAGATCATTTAACCATCTCCATCTATATATGACCAAAAAAAATTTAAGTCACTTACGCAATTTTTTTTGCATTTAGTGTATTTAGTGGTGTAAAAACACAATTTGAATATTTATATTGCAAAAAAAGTTTGTGCAGTACTTTTTTTCCGGAACACTATGTAGGCCTACATACAGTTTTTGTTACAAGCAAGGGAGAGCTAGCATAGCGTGTATTAGCTATGGTAATTCTGTCTTGGTGTCTGTTTGTCACAACCCGTTACCGATTGGAGCCCAGGTGAGTTGGAGACTTCTGGTTTTCACTGTATGATAGCTTAGTGTCTTTAGTATTTTGTGACAAAGTTTCACGCCACTGGACGAACAAGGTCCCTACGAACGAGGGGAAGAAAAAGGAGCACCCCCATTAAAAAGGTGTTATTCTACCGTTATTGGCTCGTGTAACGTGAAAATGGTTGCAGATAGGCACAGACATGCTGCTTATCATAACAAGCACTGGTGACGAGTTTCTTAGGAATGTCCTCATCTTTGACCCTGAATGACCTTGAAAATGGAAGGTTTTAGTGAATTGTTCGTGATTTCAAGCTGTAACACACATTTCAAGAGTGAATTGCGCCAAAATGGCTGGAGACAGACCAAGACAACCTCAGTATGAAATTTTCGGCATTGAATGTAGATTATAGCAGTCCAATTCCGGACCCTCTAGGTTCAAGAAGGCTTGCGCATGCGAGCATCAAAGACGAGGTTCCCATCTATAAAGTGGATACTTATCAGCTGATGGCTTGTCTAATGTGAAAATGGTTGCAAATAGACACAGACATGCTTTTAACATAACACGCACTGATGACGAGCTTCTTAGGAATGTTAACGTTGATGACCTTGAATGACCTTGAACCCCCAAAATAGGGGGTTTTCATGATTTTTTGGCGATTTTTCGCTGCAAAAGAGTGAACTGCAATAAAATGGATGGATATAGACCAAGATGACCTGCGAACAGAACTGCTATAGGCTCTTACACGTCTCATGAGCATTAGCTCAGATTTCTCGTCTCACAGCCCAGAGTCACACCAAAATAACCTGGGGCCCAAAAGTCAAAATTTGGGCAACTGTTATGGCAGCAATTTTTGTACATATGCCCAATTGGCAGCATCAACAAACAAAATAAACTTCATGCACAGAGAATTAATAATATCAACAACAAATATACCTTTCGACGGTTCCTCCAATGACAAGATGGTCCTCAACCCATAAATGTTGATGTGCAAACGGAAACTGACAAATATAAATCAGAATCAGGTAAGCCGCGGTGTACAGCAGCAGTAGTGCTCGAAGTCGCTGTAAGCCCCGCCCACTCCCCACTCGGCCACCAATCCGCAGTGACCATAGTGTCACAACAACCAGCGTTGTCACAAAGTAAAGCGTGTTCAGTAGCGACGGTTGGACAACACCGCATGCTGCGACGATTGCCACGGTCAAAGTTATGCTGACGGTTTTACACTGAGTCGATGTCAACGTCTGCCCACCAGTGCGATGACTACCAGGGATTGACCTGAAACTTCCACTGTGATGATTCTGGGCAACTCCGTCACCGGGAATTACCCGATGTAATGTCAACACGCGGCAGCATACAAAAGTGACGAGGGATGCAACGAATGCAACGATGTCCGGTAATAATGTCTGAACCGCGTACACGGCTTCGCTGCTGTCAATTCTACATATGCAAACACACAGCAGCAACTGTATTCAACGTATATCATACATGCACAGAAACTCAAAACATTCTATTTTTCAACGTGTAGCCATGTCTAGTGGCCCGCCTCACTCCTTACCTCAGCGCCTCAGATTCAGTGAATCTCTCGCTGACATTGTGCGCTTTATAAATTAAATTTACTTACTTACTTACTTACAGACAGTCTTTCAGCATGTCTGACAAACTGACTGCCTTCTATCTCAACATGAGACTGTGGCAAGTTTGGAGAGAATCATCAGTGCATGCTGGAGATATTACAGCGAGAGAAAAAAACAAAAATAATGATCATTGAACCTGTGCGTGACCTTGACATGTTCACCATAAAACCTAGCAATTTAGACTCTGTCTGTCCCAAAATGCACCACAAAAAAGCTTTGTGAAAATCCAATCAAAGCATGAAAAAGATATCACAGAAATAAGATCATTACGCGTGATAGCAGAATGCTTCATGTGTCTTCTTCGCCATGGCTTGAATGTCCGTCGGTCTGTCCGTCCATCTGTCACACTCTGCAACGGCGCAGCCCTATCAAAATGGTGAAAGCTAAGATCACGAAATCTTCACCGTTGGCTGCCCCAAGGTATCCAGTTTTTCGTGACAAAATTTTGTGCCCCTGGGTGCAGAGGTTCCCTTCGAATGAGGGCGTCAAGGAGGGGTACCCCTAAAAACGTTATTTTGCCGCTATTGGCTCGCTTAGTTTAGGTACAGACATGCTGCTTATCATAACAAGCACTGATGACAGGCTTTTTAGATTTATCAACAATTAACAATGATGACCTTGAACGACCTTGAACCCCCAAAAAGAGGTTTTTAGTGAATTTTTTTTGCAATTTTTGGCTGCAGTGCACATTTCAAAAGTGAATTGCAACAAAATGCCTGGAGATGGACCAAGACAACCTGCATACGAACATTTCAGCATTAAATGCAGATTTTAGCAGTACAAGTGGCGACCTCCTAGGTTCAAAGAGGCCTGCACATGAAAACGTCAAAGAGGTTATTTTACTGATATTGGCTCATCTAGCATGAAAACAGTTGCCAATAGGCAAAGACATCCTGCTTATCTTAACAAGCTCTAGTGACGAGCTTCTTAGGGGTGTCAACATCGATGACCTTGGGGTTTTTAGTGAATTTTTCATGATTCCAAGCTGCGATGCACATTTTAAGAGTGAATTGTGCAGAAATTGCTGGAGATAAACCTGGACAACCTGTGTATGAAATGTTTGGCACAAAAAGTACATTTTTAACAATCTTAAGTTTTGACCTCTTAAATTCAAAAAGTCTTCCGTAAGGAGGCCTCAAATTCAAGTAAAACTCTTCCAAGATGCTTTATTGTTTTACTGCGGTGCGTTGATTGCCAAGGTAGCAGGACCACTGCTATCATGCATCATGTGAGCTCTGCTCAAATTACTTGTTCTGACAAGATGAAGACATGGTATGCTTATCTGGAAGTACCAATCAGTACCCAGTAATGGAGAACACAATATCTGTGGCAGGCTCCGCCTAATGACAAAAAGTAAAAAACATACAGAAAATAACGACATAAGAACTCAATTAAACAACAATAGAAGCATTAAAAACAGAAAACAAGTGCTAACTGTTGTAGACCAATCTGACGCAATGTTGACTCAAGGGTTGAACCTTCAACACACAACAATCTATCAATCAGTAAAACAGGAGTGCCTGGTGTACTAACTGGAATCAAAGAATTCATAAATACAGCTAAAAATGTGTTGCATAAAAGCCTGTCACCCTTTTAACGTTTTGAGCCGATGATGGCAAAACCTAATAATAAGTAAGCATAGAGCCCAAGTGAGGTGGATGGCTGGCTCTAACAGCCAGTGCCTCTAACCAATGGGGCCAGTATACCAGCAGTCCCTGTAACATGCACAACTCACTATTTCTTCCTTAGTGGTAGCAGTAGCCATAACAATTGACAGTACTTATTCTGCTTACCCACAGGGAAATGGACAGGTTGAGTTTGCATGGGAGGCTGGTTAAATACCAGGACGGTATAGCCACAAATGGTCACGCATCTCAGTACAACCTGGCTCAGTGGAAAGAAACTTAGCTGATGGAACCAAAAATGTTATTGCTAAGCTAAGCACTTTCTGATTTTTTGATTCAATTATTTATTTGGCAGGCCCACCCACAACTAGGGCATTGCATTAATAGGCCGTAACACTAGTCACCTGACACAGGCTGTGGGGCGTAATCTGCTATGCACAAGTAAGTAAACATGTACCTGCTAAACCAGGTGAGTCAATTGACAAACAGCCTCAAATGCACTGATGAATATCCATAAAACTTTCTTCCCCAAGCCATAAAGCAAAGGGTGGCGCTGACCTCCATGTCCTTAGACAGACACCAGACACCAGACACCAGTGCACACTGCGAGACCATGGATATGGGGCTAGTGCATCTTGCGGTGTGCCTGTTTACGTCCCAGCTTTGGTTGGTACTCACTGCATCCACCCACGAAAGAATGGCGAGGTTGAGTCAATCTGAAAATATGCAAGAGATATGAATATGTAAGACTTACTTATATTATTTTTGCATATAAGTTACAAGCCCTGTCAGTGATAGATCTACAGGTATATAATAGATATCTGGATAGCAGGAACTCACAGTTGCCAAGGAATGAGTTGAGGTCGAGACCTCGTGAACTCTGCACGAGTAGATAGAGCTGAAATATAGTCTGTGAGGCCAATGTTAGACTCGTCAGTGTCAGACATGCTGCCAGAAACCGACCAGTGTGACCTGCACATAACATACGCAAAACAACTACTTACTGCAAGCTTAAAACAAAGCTGAAAACAATCGCCAAACTCAAGGAAGCACTTCGGGTTATCTGGGACAACCTGCCACAGGGACCGATCGACAAGGCTGTAAAAGATTTCTCAAATAAGGCGACTGGAGGCTCCAGCTGGTGTTTTAGCTTGGAGCTGGCGGTGAACGCTTCGAACATTCCCAGTGACAATGGAATTCTGGCATCTGATCATTATTTAACTGTGTTGTTTCAACGATGTTATTAAATTGGTGTAGTAGCCGGAACATTTTTTAAATGCTGAAATATCGGTAAGCGGTCATGATAAAAAATCTATAACTTTGTCATTTTCAACAGAATCACATTTTACTTGGCAGTTAGATGTAGAAGGATTTAGTAAATAAATCCGAAAAATTTCAAATTAAAATTCCAACCGGCTGCTGAGAAAACGGCAAAAAACTTTAGGGGTCCACTTTTTTTGCCCCACCCTGTACATGTGCGTGCAGGCTACAAGGTAAGTCAACACTGACCTTTGACACTGGAAGTTGAAGGCTGACTGAGCAGTGGAGCTATAAGTGTTAGACATCCATAGATCAGAGAGAAACCATTGAACCGAACCAGCGTTGCTACACACACACCAGCTCACACTAATACATAATGCCCACAACAATGGCATCTTGGAAGAAAAATTCCCCCCCCTGTTTAATTTCAGTTTTCTTCTTGTTGAATAATGTTCTCACAAAAACACATGATTCGGGGCTAAAAGTCCCCCATTTTGCAGGAACTGAGGGGCAAAATAAAAATTTAAGCACCAATCTTTTCTGTCTGAAATTTGGAGTCTCTGCTGGAAAAATGCAAATTCCTGCCCCCCCCCAACTTTTTAACCCACAATGCAACTGGCTCATACTATGACATCAAATATTAGATCAAGATGCAACTATAGTCTTTCCCAAGCCATGTGGCACACACAGCATGGTTAGTTAGTAACTAACATGACAACCAGTAAAAATATACATAACAGTTTATAGATCTATAGATGAACTCGTGCAGCACTGACTATTAAAAATTCAATCAATGTGCGATTATGCAAACACAACAATCTTAAAGAGATGTCAGACGAATGACAAAATTGGCCGATTTTCTCTGCCGACAAAATCGCCGAACAAAAATCTGTCACGTGTCATACAAAAATCGCCCGACAAAATCGCCCGATTTTGTCGGCCAAGATAGAGCATGCTCTATCTTCGACAATTTTGTCAACCGACTTTTTGTATATCGGACAAGACATTTTGTTTATGTTGCTATGGTAATTGTTTACAACGGAAGATGAATATTTATTTCAGTTATTTACTGTGTTTGTTATTATTTTCGTACATTAGATGCAGAAAAAAGTGATGCAAATATTATCTTGCGATCTGCATTCAGCTGTTGTGCTAGTTGATATCGTACAAAGTAGCAGACAAAAATATCGGCCGTGTGTCATGGTTCACCGATTTTGTCGGGCAACTAAACCACGTGTCGGCCGACTTTGTCATTCGTCTGACATCCCCTTTAGTCAACTGCATGGTCCACCCACATCTCTAGCCTGCTACTAAAGTAAGTCAACATTAAACTGTTTCTTAATTTGGCCAATTTTACCAAACTTTCTCCAGGTCAGGCCCAGTTACAGCTAAGAAAATCTGTAGACAGATGGCTGCTGTGAGAAAATTATGAAAATAGTTACTAAATATCAATCTTCACTAGTATAAACTACTT
>Ga0209671_1006678_pt1 | contig 11883 bp, 9 predicted proteins | sample WorMetHERISLAND2_2_FD_187401 | JGI IMG/M metagenome (GOLD analysis project Ga0209671, IMG submission 187401) | Marine gutless worms symbiont microbial communities from Max Planck institute for Marine Microbiology, Germany - Olavius geniculatus... | ecosystem: Host-associated > Annelida >...
GTCATTGAGTTCAGCGTCAATCGATAGCCAGTGTATGACTTCCTATTAGTGATTAATAGTAACATAGGCCCTATCTCACACCGTTTCTGAGATATGGTGACTTATTGGCCAAAAATTGCAAATTTCTCCCACCCCTTCTCATTTAGCTCCCTGCTTGGGGTGACCCCTTTCGAATTTATGGACAAGCTTTACGGATCCTGAGACTTAGAGTCTTCTAGGCAGCCAACAGTGAAAATTTGGTGATCCTGTCTTGCACCATTTTTGATTGATCCACAGATGTGACGGACGGACGGACAGAACTGTGATGGCTAAGATGCGCTACAGCAGTAGCTGCTGTCACGTGTAAAAATTATACGACAAATATAAAATACAATAAAAGGTATAACCAAAATACAAAAAAAAAATTACCAACAACAGACAGCGACTTGAAGTTGGTATACTAGTTCAGCTATATTATGCATATTGCACAAAGCACCAAATTTTTGCATTAACAAGTGTTACTCTTTGTGCATCAGTACTTTGAAATCATTAGAAGAGAAGACCATTCGGCACGTACATAATCCAACCAAAAAAATTCTTCTCCGCTCTGATCATTTACTAGCAATCACAGATGTTCTAAAGCACAGCACATTTCAGTATATGATGCAGTGTAGCAGATTTCAACACTGAAGGACTTTTCGTGGAGAAGTCAGAAGCTTGGACGTACAAACAGCTGGAACACAGTATTGAAAGCATAACAAGGCACAGTAAAACAGAACAAGAAAAAAACAGATCAACTCACATCTTCAACTACAGAGTCTTTGTCAGTCTGCTCCGGCATTCCCGGCAGCGTCATAAAATCAGAGGATTTTGACTCGAGTAACCTCTGTGCCACGAGAAATGGACTGATGAGTTCACATTCAGTGTTTGGAGGTGTAATGTCATAGTTATGACACGTCAATGTTGACAGCCATTTCATCATTGTACAGAAATGAGTTAAGACCAAAACACGCAGTGCGTTGTCACTTATGAATAGATGTCAACAATATATTCAGTTAATAAGAGCACACTGTGATTTTGGCTTGAGAAAGGAAAAAGTAAAAAGTTAACAAAGTACAAAAGTAATAAGTTCATACAATAAAATGTACATCATTCTCAAAAGCACCTTCACGCTGTATAGTGTGGAATTTACACACTGCAGTGTTGAAATTTCATGCATGCATGAACTATCTGACAAACTGGTAGAATTAGCAATCAAGTGCTACAAGTTCTGCAAGCAGGCCATGCCTATTCAACTAAGTGCAACCCAGCATTAAAATAAACACAACCAACTGCAGACAAACATCTGAAGTGTGTGAGCACTTATGATTATAAGATTATCAGTAACTCTACTAGCTCATGTAACATTAATAGTCAAGGATATGACTTGTCATCTTTCTCCGTGTTAAAAATAGTGGGATAAATAAAATTCTGCTTGAACTCTTCAATCTCATCCTGAAACAGCATTCAAGCAAGAAACTTCAATGCAACTCTGTCAATTAGCATTATTAATCACTTCTTCAGCAACGTACTTAATAACACAAATTAACAATCTGAACTAGTGCAACATTATGTCAGGCCGTTTTGGTAATGCGTCTTTTCAGGGCAATCACTTGTACTTGTACTGACAAGGAAAAAAAGTATAAAAATGAACAAATTAGCAACATAAAAACCCAAACAACAACAATCGACAATCTACTTACACATACAAATAAATATAATACTAACTAACAAAAGATTCATACACGAGATCTAACACTACCAACTCAAAAGAAAAAACTTGGTCTAGGTCCCTTATCCTCATATGCCATTCAGCAAGGAAATGGATCAGGCCAATTCTACAGGTCATGGGACCTGCTCAAAGACTAGTAATGATAAAACAACATGCAGTGAATTATCATTCCGAATGTAATAATTAATTAATGAAAAACGTCAGCACCTTGTACTCATCCCAGCAAAGCTGTACGTGCAGCCCGTCATTGCCATACTTCTTGTTATATCCATCGTAGTGAACTCGGTCCAGCACAAGACCCACACCTGGTGCCTTGGGAATATCAACCTGTGTCATAATAATATCTGCACAATAACACAGTAACTATGCCAGCATTCATCTGTCACATCGACAGAGTGATCTGTGTTAATGTGACAGTTACTTAAGTAAGTACTACACTTTCTCTGAATAGTATAATGTAATAACTAATCTCGGTTGATTAATCAGCAGATGTAATTTTTCATGAACTGTCTTCGTCATCATTATACTATGAAAAAATTCTATTTTTACTTACTTAATTATGCCACAAGTTTTCACAGTAGCTGTCACCGCCAGATAACGTGTCCCACTTGTCAAAGATGCCAGCAATGGATAAGAGTATATACCATGTTGTATTTCCAAGATGTTGGATATACAATCATTAACCTTCAATAAGCATTATGCTTATTCAAGTGATTTTATAATTACCTATAACATTAACTGCACTGGGGAATTTTTACACGTGACAACAGGTACTGCTATAACGCATCTTAGCCATCACAATTCCATCCATCTGTATGTCTGTCTGTCACACGGCTGAATCAGTCAAAAGCGGTGCAAGATAAAATCACCAAATTTCACTGTCAGCTGCCTGGAAGACTCTAGTTTCAAAATCCGTAAAGCTGCACTTAGATTTAAAGAATTAGCGGCATGGATCCTTAACACCATCTCAGCCACTGAAGTATGATGCTTCTTAATCAGTACTAAGCTGAAACTGTTAATCGACAGGTAGTAGCAAAGTGACATCAATAACACACCTTTTCGGCTTTCCACGAATGGTCCATATATTTCAAATCAGTGAAACCTCGCACGATTGCAATTGTTAAACCTGTGAAAGACAAGCATTTCAGACACGCTGAAATACTACAATCCAACATCAAAACAAAAGTGAATTTATCAGCATATTTCAGGTTCTTAGCATCAATCCTTCCATTACACAATACACATCAGTCCACTGTTCAGTTCTTCATGCATCATTCTAAGTGGGGCTTTTACCACAGTTTGGCCATCTTGGATAGGCATCACAAGTACTGGCAACACAGAAAACCAACTTTTGCATAAATCAGGATGTTCTCTGCTGGCCTAGATAGTTAAGCACACTGGCTGTTCACAGAGCTAACCATCTGTCATGTGAAATAATACAATAATATTAATGTTAACTGATTTATAATACAAATGGCATTGGTGAACTAATAATGAGACAATAAGACATAAGACAATGTTTGATGAACTACGTCAGGAGTAAATTTTTTGCTGCTGACAGCACACAGTGTGTCTTCAAACAATTAACTGCTCCACAGTCCATAAAAAGTAACAGAGAGCACACTGCATGGCACGACTTGGTGTAGCGCAGACAATGTCACAGTTCAAAACTGACCAACTGACCGATTATACAAACTACCCAATAGTAGAAAATGACCAATCATACAAATTAACGGTGCCAATAATGCAAACTGACCAATCATCTTGCGGATCTGATGCATCATAAAGCTCTGACCGTGAACAGTTAGAACAACAAATTCCAGCCCATTCCACTCAAATGGTTCGCCGATCTATGCAACACATTCAGAACTAATATATACGAACAACTCGTACATAATATTACTCAGCTAACACAAAGCAAACAGTGCAATTTGTTCTAGCCAGCCTTATCAATTACCAACATCCTGCCGGTGACTGTTGTTCTTCAATATAAACATCACTGATAACTGATAAATAAACAGTCAAGTTCATATCTGTTTTATTTACTGACTTTCATTGTTTTCAGGTTCCAAAGACCCAAAATGAGGTAAAAAAACGCCAAGCAAGGTTTAAAACTTTGCAGAAACCAAGCCCTGTGGGGTTCAACTTTAGCAGGTTAGCAGAGGTCATGGAACCTGGGTTTGGATTCACCAACAGATTCATCCAAACTGATGACATACCTTGAACTCTAAGATGTGTCGCTTGGCGCTAGGATCACTGTGTTTTCTGGCTCACAAAAACACGACAATCATAAATAGATTTTCAACAAACACAACTTGATCACACAAAGACAAGGAACATAAGCACAGATGTGATAAAAAGAACAATTTCACCATTTTCCTGATTAAGATAAGCTACGACATTATATGAGAAAATGATAACAAAAACCATTAACATTTATAATGCAAAAGATAAAAATCAAACAACGAATGAAGACATGTTTTACCGAGTGTCTTTTACCCAGGCATTTAACTGTTTTACTGCACCTGTAATTCGTTTTTAACTGACACATGAATGTCATCAGCTGTGTCGATTGACTGATGGTAAGTTATGGTGATAACATTAGCCATCCCTATGTCAGTAGGTGTAAAAAATACCACTGACAGCTAGGACATAAACAGGCGCATAGTGCTGTAAAAACTATAAAGTAACTTGCTTGTGCTGTTTGCAATTAAGTTCTTGCTGCAAATGCACTGAATGCAAAAAAACTATAACAAAATGTGCTGTCATTCAATTAGAATAAGTGCATACTTTCCAGAGGTGAAATTGTGGAATTTGTGTGTTCCTACAAAAAGATTGAGAATGTCGGCCACTTTCTGTCGGACATCATCTGAATAAAACAACCATTGAACATAAAACAACAATTGAATACACACATCACTGATGCTGTGACACTGTTACTGGAGCTTTACACTGTCAGCTTTCAATATTTTGTTGTTTAACTGATGAACATTGAAAAGTCTCTTCTGGACAGTCATTGGTCTGCAAAGAATAGTAAACTTTTAGAAATCATTGGAACAAAACTTTTGCAGGCCAGACACCATCCAGCATCAAAGCACGAAAGTGTTGACAATCTCAATCTTAAAAAGCCAACCTGACATCATAAAATGTTAGTATAATGCTATCCGTGACTTTACCAATATATAGCTAGTTTAGCTTTAGTAATAAATTAAGCCAACGCATACATGCCTATTTTGTCCTCTCCAATAATCCAATTTATTCACATTTGTACATTTACATACTGCTTCATGATCTAGCAGTGTTCTGCCATTACTGATATAAAAAAAACTTGCACCACTTACACCACTTAACTTACTTATTAAAATATTTTACAAATATCTGCACAGCACTATACTTTCAATATACTTTCAATAAGACATAACATCAATGATAAGAACACCAGAATATATGCCTTAAACGCAATGCAAATCATATCTCACCTGTGATTCTGTAATCTTCTGTCACAATCTGCACCAATGTAGACATATATTCATCATTCAAAAACCTGGATTCACATCTAAATACAAAGAGAAAAACATAAAACTTCCGGCTCTGCGTGAACTGTTTCTACTACTGTCAGACACCAAGCAGTGATCAATGTCTTGGGGCTTGAGGAGTTAAAAACGAGAACCAAAGTCTTGTCTTGTCCTTTACCTTTAAATCCTAGTCTTAGCTTATCATGAAGGAAGTCTAAACTTTCTAGACTTTTTCGCTACTCACAGCAAAAATACTTTCATGATAATTACTAAATAATTCTCTCCGAAATTCAGGAAATCTGAAAAATACAACCATATAAAACATAGCTATCTATATAAAATATTACTAGTCCGAAATTTAGTAACAATTCAAAACTGTTAACAGACAAACCTCTTCCACTGGTGCAAAAGCAAACGTAGGAGTGATGTAACAGTAAGTTCTTGAGTCACAGTAATTCTTACTGTCAAATCCTTTTGTTACCCGCCTGATGCCTCAACAAAGTAAAAAACATACAGACGCTGAATGCAATGATGTCGGTAACTTACATACAGACATATGTACACTGTGTCTCAAAAAAAACCGGACCCCTATTACGTTTTGAAATAACTCCAACAAACTGTGCCTAATAATAATAATGATTAGCTGAGAAAATCGTCAAAAGGTACTCAATATCGTAGTGTGTTACAGGCTTACGATATTTCATAAAACGGGGTACCGGTGAAAGATGTGGATGAACTGAAGCAGCGCTTGGTGGAGATCTGGTCTGGCCTACGGCAGACTGTTGTCGATGACGCAATCGACGAATGGAGAAGACGTCTCCGGGCCTGTGTTCGAGTAAAGGGACAGCACTTTGAACATCTGCTGCAACTTCTGACTATGATGTTGCTAATCAACAGTTCGTTCAACTTCAAACGTTGGCGTTATAACATTTAATGATTTCGTAACTGACGTTGTTGGTTCGTTGGAGTACTGCAGTGCAGTTGCCTCTGCTGTTCGTGCCACAGGAAAACCTCAGCTGGTACTCTGTTCTTAAAATTTCTCGCAAAGTAACACATGCTATTAAGTGCTCATTCTCTAACGATTATTTTTGTCAAAACCCATTGCTATTGAACCAGGACTGTTGGAGTTATTGCAAAAGGTAGCAGGGGTCCGGTTTTTTTTGAGACACAGTGTACATAACATACATTGGTGACACCTGTCAGTTCAACAGTTGATAACCAGGATTTCACAAATGCTGGACCCCAAGTCTGGAACACTCTGCCAAAAAAAAGATAAAGAGGACTTTGTGTCAAAGCATCTCAAAACCTGGCTTTCCAGAAAACAACAGAATCCAAACAACAGAATCTAAACCAGCTCATTATTTCTCAGTCTACTGTTAACTTTGAAGTACCTCTGTAACCAAGGCAATTCTGACCGAGTGTATGACTGAATGATTTATAAATTAACTGACAGACTGACAAACAGAAGAAATGCAGTCACCATACAATTAGTGTTGTGCGATATCTGAAATTGGAGCCACGATAACAATACTGTCTCAGGTATTGAGTATCGTGATACTACCGCGATGCCAGAAGTTCATATGAAACGTTGGTCTACAGGCCCATCAAGAGGAGGGCAAAGTTTTCCCATTCCTCACAACGTTTGGGTGGTCCTGCTGTCACTTAAAAATATACGTTTACTATATGTTTGACAAGCTTCAACGTGACATGTTTTTTGTTGCTGTCATGCAGTGTGCAGTAGGTGTCAACAATAGAATGATTCGATTGCAAACTGCACAGTATCAAAACTGGCAACATCACGATAGTTGGCGGTATCATGGCACCGCGATATATCGAGACCTCTTCGATACTGGTATCGATACTGAGTGAGGTATCGAAGGTATTGCACAATACTACATACAATACATACCAAGAACTCGTATCTGCTGTGGAAGATGACTGTTGATATTACTGACCACACACTCACTGCCTATCAGCATGTATAACAACAACCACAACAACAAAACCTCATCACACAAGCCTTCAGCACAGACAACACTATCCATAATTATTCAGACTTTTTCATTCATCTGCCAAATGGCAAATTTATACCAATCTCTTCTGCTGCCTTCTCTGGTCTTGCAGCTCCTCAATTTGTATACAACAGCCACAATGACAACTGCGATGAATTCTCATAATCTTTGCCTGTGATGTTGCATACTGTTTGCAAGTGCTTTCATACTAAAGCCAAATATATACTGTTTCAGTGTCTCCAGTAACAGAATGTGGAAATGATAAATTGAAATGCATAATGCAACTAGCTGTGACTCAAAATAAATGCTGAAGTTAATTATTATGACAATGAGAATGTGTTCACTGCTTTCAACTTGCTATCATTAACTACAGCTTCCATCAAAACAACAAGAAAATAAAACAATATGTGACTAATACAATATGTGGGATTCCATGTCTCACATGCTCTGATTCTGAAAAACAATATGACCAAATTATGTAAAAAACCTAATACATACAATGAAAGAAGTCACACACTGGTGCTACCAACAAAAGAGACAAATACATATGTCCTAAGTGAGAGAAGTAGATACTAATGATGCATATGAACTAACAGCAAAAGTAAGAGCTAGGAGACAGTTGTGAGAAATACTTATCTTGAGTGAAACGACCTGCCCGGCTGCAGACACACCTTTGTCTGTCCTTGCAGCTCTCTGGAACCTCATCTGAACATTCCACACTAATCACTTCAATAGAAATGTTCAAGCAGCAAATTATCACCATGTTGCTCAAAGTAGCACACTATCATTATCGCTATGCTGTTGTTGTATTCTGGGGTATGATCTGTCAATCATATACAACTGGCCTCAGAAAGGCCAGCATGCCTTCTGCATGTTTTTCAAACAGAAAGTTGACAAAATGCTCCTCATCAAAATCATCTTTATGTGCATCCTATGCCATCCATTCTGTCATAATGGCAGCAGAAATCAAAAACTACAACTACAACAACAACAACAACAACAAGATGTAAGAGATGAGCTGTAAACATACCTTGGCACCAGGTTGTTCAATATGGTCGGGACGAACAGTGTCAGACTTTACCAAGGCATCCAATAAATCTTCTTCAATAGTGATACCAGGATTTCTGCAACACATGACATCTACGTTGGGCGACTTCACTTTTTGACTTAGACTTTCGCTGAGCCTAAACTTCGGTCTAAGTACCTACTTAAGTCAAAAAGTGAAGTGATTTCGCTGAGCGAAAACGTGGCGACTAACACGGATAGTTTAGTAAATTAAAACAGTCTGGTACGAAAAATAAATGCCGTAACGGCTACACAATGATGTAAGATGTTACGTAATTACATCATTTGCGTGCACGGCGCAATTAAATAAGTAAGTCCAAGCGTAACTGATTGATTTATTTCCTGTTAGGTTTAATGGTTTTCTGCCATTTTCAATCGTTTAGTTGAACTTTGGTCTAAGTACAGACTTTAGCGTTCAGCTTTCGCTTTGGCTCAGCGAAAAGGCTCAGCGAATGTCTAAGTCAAAAAGTGAAGTCGCCCATTGTGTTCAGAAAAAAACACCCACTCACGTTTTCTTTTATATCTCTGTGGAAAATGTTCACATTTCTATAAAATTTTCTAGGAATGTTTAGGAGGAAACAAGAAGTCCACAGGTAAAAAGTTATATATTCTTTTCTACCTGTGATGTCATGCTGACGTCATATTTCGATGTTTGTAAATTATGGGGCTTACCATTAAAGACAGACATTTGACGAAATGTTATACACGGTCAATTGGCCATTGTGTTGACTGAACCCAAAGATTTGCTAACCTGTCACACAATTTTCCATTGTGAATTGTTTTCATGGTTTATCTTTTGGCTGAGTGCGAGATCCTCAACTTTGTTGATGATGGCAGGCATACTGGTATGCGCACTGCGTCAGTGCATGCACAACCACTTGCTCGCTATCAGTCGAACAGCTTAATACTGCCGGTCACGTCAATTTTTTTATTTAAACATTTTATTCCATCAATATTCAATTGTTTGTGTATTGTAAAGAAACATCTTGCACAAACTTACTGCTCTATAACCCTTGCTGACTCGCAAACTTTTTATCAAAAGTCTGCCTTCATGGTAAAACCCATAATTTACAAACATGGAAATATGACGTCACCATAATGTCACAGATAGCAAAGAATATCTAACTTTCCACTGGTGGAATACTTGTTTCCTCCTAAACATTTTGTGAAAATTTTGTAGAAATCTGAGCATTTTCCACAGAAATATAAAAGAAAACAAAAGTGAGTGTTTTTTCTGAACGCAGTGTAAATTAGCGAAGATCCACGAGTCTCAAAATGTTCACGTCATGTCAAGTATTTTTCTGTTACCATCATCGTTTAGTTCATATTAATAAAATACTAATAACAAACAACAAGTTCAACTGCTACCGTATCACTCTACTCAACTAGACATATCCTAATTAAAAATGTTCATATGATTGACTTCTCTAATAAGTTGGTCACCAATGTCGTGCTGCAGATAGACACATGGTAAATGTGCAAATTTTTTCTAGTATTCTAACTGAATTTAAATAATCTTCACCATATACATGACCTGAGAAAAAGGATCACTAGCAACTTCAATGACTGTCTGTGAACTGAAACCTTATACAGCAGTAAACAATGTTCAAAAGCAGTGACATAAAAAATATCAAACTCACATTATTAGCTTGCCATCAAACAGAAATAAAATTTAAAACAAACTCTCTTATAGTCACAAATAACTGTTCAGTCAGATGCAATGATGGCAACAGTTGTAACATATTCATGACAAGTGGAAGCATAAACAGCTACAATTGCTGAAAACATGTCTGAGTCACTGATGTCACTTATAATATAATGAAGATTATAATAAACTTAACATTTATGCAACATAATTTACCTCTGCATGCCAAGATATCCTTTCCCGGAATAAACAAGAAACATAGCCACCTTCTTTTTCCTGTCTATACTATTCTGATCCTAAATTCCAAACATGCAACCAAAAAGCTAAACATATGTATAGAAATAAAATAGTTACCATTATGTGCATATCTCATTCCAGACACAACACATTGGTTGCAGATAAGCAGGTAGAAAAACAGAGTTACCTTAGATGTATAATTCTTTTCTATTTTACCCAATACTTCATATTCAGACAGAAAATGACCATTTTAGTTCTTACTCAAAAATCTTGTTCTTGCCATGTCTTGGCTACTATGGTATGGTATCTGTAATGACAAATTTTCTCAACAGTAATATTATAATATACTAACTTTGGTTTTCATATTTAGACCAGAACTGTAACTGTTATCATGTACTGCTTGCAAAACAATATGAACAGTGAAGTGAAATAATCACAGTTGGATGTAAAACTTAATTAACTTACAGGATAATATTTTCAACATATAAAGTCACAAAAGTCAATCACCATCTACTGCCTTAGATATGCTAGATGTCACTGGAATCTAAATCATCTTTACCAGTCTGCTGCAAGCTATGGCAAACATCAGTGCAAAAAGATATGCAAGCAATACCCACATCGTTTTCCAGACTGCTTTCAGCTGTTTTGAGTCTTTTTGCAGAAGATTCCGCATCAGCCTCTTCTGAAAACTTTCGAACGTTATCCTTGTGTTCTTGACTATTCAAGTCAGTGCCAGATGATGCCATACTGTGACAACTGGTGATAGAATGAACTCCGTTAACTCGACGTGAAGACTGCTCAGCTAGGATGCCACGGTAAAAGTGTCTCACAACACTCGAACACTCCGACGCAATTCTTCGTATCACTGACATATCTACAGCAGTCAGAAGCAGCATTTTAAACTCCGCAACAGTGGCAACAGTAATGCAGCGAAGTAATGCTAAACATTCACCTGGCAATCAATGGCATTGTTGTGCCATGCTTAATCATGCGGAAAAAAATTTTCACATTTTTAGCATCCATTGCCTAGCATCAGAAAGTCATTGGCTCTAAAACATGCGTGCAAATGTTTTACCTAACAACAGGCTGTTCATAATAATACAAAAATATTTTTAAATATTTATGCAAATCTTTCAGCAAGTAGATATTGGTGCAGACGTTTTAGACGTGGAATACATGTAACATAAAACACAACACTTTCACCCAAAATTTTGCCATGTTTTTTTTTCATTTTCCACGTAAACATGGCCCAGGAGAGATCAGTGGTGCTATCACAAACTTAATCACCCAAATCCTAACCAGAACGTTAACCTTGTCAGTATCACCTAAGCACAGATCGCTACTTCAAACTTCCTGTCGGAAAATATGCGTGGTACTGCAGCATTAGGCCTACCGTGTATAATAAACAAATACTGATTGCATTAACAAACAAAAATTTGCACCATGATAAGCTTGAGACAGAAGGCTACTTTTCGTGATAATAATAAAGTGCGTGATTCGAATGTTGACGAAGTAGTTACTACAAAACGCAACTCATGTGTCAGATTGTGCAATGTAAACAACAACAAGAATCATACCAGTGATACCACCCAGATATCTTAATCGTACTTAGATGACATAACGTAAGAGCCCAAACTTCAACGACGTAACATACAGGGT
>Ga0209671_1006679_pt1 | contig 11882 bp, 6 predicted proteins | sample WorMetHERISLAND2_2_FD_187401 | JGI IMG/M metagenome (GOLD analysis project Ga0209671, IMG submission 187401) | Marine gutless worms symbiont microbial communities from Max Planck institute for Marine Microbiology, Germany - Olavius geniculatus... | ecosystem: Host-associated > Annelida >...
GCTCTTACACAATGCTAGAATCTCGTTTGATAAACAGTGTTCTACCTCCAGTAATTGTCTTATTCAGTACTTGGCTCAGCTTATGTCATATGCTGGTTTTTAATGCATTTCTTACTGTTCATACTACGTTTTGTTTCTTTTATGTGTATTTCTTTTATGTGTGTGTTTGTGTTTTTATGTGTTGTTTGCTGTGTGTGTCAATGGTCCCTTGTGGACTGATTTTTAAATAAATGGAATGGAATGGAATGGAATATACAGAATTTGCTTTTTGTTGTCGATTTCGTTGTAAAAAAGTAAAAAAAATATATCGAAAATCATCTAATTGGATAACCAGTTTGGGCGAAATTTTTGGAGTGGGTTCAGGGTGATTGGTCCAAGTAACAGTAAAGTAAAGTAAAGTAAATGATTTATAAAGCGCCAATGTCTCAGAAAGAATCAGGGCGCATAGGATGATGGACGCTAGGTGGCAGAAAAAGCTGACTGAAAATAATGGGTCTTTAAGTGACGTCTGAACGTAGCCAAGGTTTGACACTGACGAATTTGAGGAGTTAAGGAGTTCCAAAATTTTGGTGCTGAGACACGAAAAGAAAAGTGGGTGCGATTTCGCCCACCCATAGTTTGTATGTAAAAGTTGGTACGGTCGATGGCGCAGGTGAACGTGCGTGATCGTAAAGGGTTCACCCCGCTGCAGCACGCTCTGCGCGGTCCACGCAACCGCGAGTGTGCCGTCATCCTGCTGGAATCAGGCGCCCAGTTCGACGTCGATATCTTCGAGACGGACTACGGCACGCTGCTGCACGAGATGTACGTCTCAGACGACACGTCGCACCTGCTGCGTCTGACCGAGCTCATGCTGGCCACGGGACCCGAGGACCTGGCCACGGCCGTGACGTGCAACGACGGCGACACGCTGCTCAACAAACTGCTCAAGTTCTTCGGCAGCGCCCGGCCCCGAGACCGCGACGAGTACGTCGACGAGGTACGTACGTAGTACGAGCTTATACCACTCCAGACAGTGTTGTAATCTTTGTAACGTGCTGGCGACCAGTCGACGAGCTATGCGACTGATCGAACTAGAACTGTTTTAAATGTAGTGGAATTAAAGAAAATCAATTAGAGGAAGTAAAAAGAATGCGACGTGGTCTGCGATCGACGTCAACTACCGTATCTTTTCCATCCATTTTTCCTTTGCGTGGTGGTACTGGGGAAGGTAGGGGGCGATTATCCTTAAATTTTGGGCTGTCAGAAAATTGTCACCCATAACCTCATCTGTCGGAAATTTGAAGTGTCTGTTGGGAAAATTGCGACTTCCTGCCCTGCCTACATTTTTAACCACGACACTGTTGCACTTTTTCGCTGCCTTATCTTTCCGCTTTCCCCGTATCTTTCTGTGGGCCCTTTTTATGGTGGACTGGAAGTACAGTAAGCCTTTTCATCAGGGTCCTTGCAGCCGCCGTTGTTTTTGGGATAATTCTGCATGGGCTGAAAGGGTATTTGCACGGTATGTGCACTGTGACTGTTTCTTGTTCTGAGAGATAATAATGATGAAGATGATGATGATGGTGATGATGGTCGTTCCAGGTACGTCAGTGCATCCAGTTGCTGGTCAAACACGGCTGTGACCCGAACCAAGTGAACAAGAAAGGCGAGAGTGCGCTGCACAGTCTGTTAGCACATCACGGCGGACGACCGCTTTTCTACCAGCGAGACAGGTTCCCCATAGTTCTAACAAACGTTTGCAAACGTTTTTTTTTATTTTTCCAACGTTTCTTTATTTAAATAATGTTAAAAGGTCGGTGTGAAAATAACGATAATTGAAGATATTTCTTACAGTAATCAAAGTCTTGAACTGTCACGTGATTGAGTGTGTATGACGTCTAAAAAGAGCAAAATACTCAAAACAGCACTGTAGCAACTAGCAACCTAATACTATCATTTAGTAATTTTAGTTTATCTCACTCAATATGCAGTGGCGTCTTGGGAGAAGAGCAAGAGGTAGCAAAATTGCTCCTAAATTTTAGGCTGTTGGGAAATCTTCTTAAATTAAAAATTAATTGCCGAGAAATTTTCTTCTATTTGAGGCTGAAAAATTTCCATTTAGGGGAAATTTGGGTCAAAATTGAAACTTCGAGCACCCGTAAGCTTTTTTTTCGGAATTCTGTTGGAAATTTGCAGTGTCTGTATCGGAAAATTAGCCTACAACTTTCTACCTTGCCTAACTCACAACACCGTTTTCAATATGTGAAAACGAGTAAAAAAGGCTATATAACGTTTGACATTCACGTTGCCAACGTTTTTTTTTAAAATTTCTAACATTTGGTACAACTGTGACATCAGATTCAGCGTTGCGCCGGCCTATCTGCTGACATTGCTGGAGAATATGCAGCCGCTGATGCAGACGCTGCTGGAGTGTGGCGCCAACGCCAACCTCATGGCGCCACCTAACGTCGTCTCGCCACTCTACTACCTCATGAGGGTCGTCTGCTCAATGTCCCCTTCTCTGCTTGGCGCTACGGCCGAACAGGTACTGGTACATAATAGCAAGCCGAACTGCGGATAAACAGACACCGTTGCACGCAGACCGATTCGGATACAGACACGCTGTATGACAACAAGGGTCGCTTGTAACAGTCGCGAGGCAGTAATAATAAACCGAATTTGTACACGCAGAAAGTCACTAAGTACCACAGCCGCAGTCGAACGAAATTGTGTTTTCGGTATATAGTCTCTTGAAACGTTCATTGTCTGGTAGGCCTAATACATCCGTGCTGTTAGCATTACATGTCTTTGATTTCTGTAGTAAACAAGTTAACGGTTATAAGTGTTTAGCTCGTCATGGAAACCCATCACAGCTACAGAGCGTCACCTGCCATATGGGATCACGCAGTGTTACCTGTCACCCGAGTGACCCGACACAGGTCAACGCGTCGCGCCTTAACCCCAGCCAAGCAAGCCGATATACGTGATTTACATACGCACCTGGAAGGGATAGAAAGCTGAGTTGGCTTTGGTGTTGGTTACATTCCAAGATGGTTTACAGGACTATCTGCAGACAGTCACCATCCAAGTAGTAACTACTTGATAGCGACCCGACCGGAAGTTGAGTCCACGACTGACACTATGCCTATACCGTTAGGCACCAAGAAATGAAATTATCCTGTTCAGCAACACCAATGAAAACGCCAGCGCTCACAAACCATGTATTTAATATTATCATGTTGTACGTAGGTGAAGTCGTGTGTTCGAGTGTTGTGTCGTTACGGCGCCGACCCGAACGTGATCAACGCGTTCGGTGACAACGCTATCACGCTACTGCTCAGCTCTCTCTGTCGCTGGCTCTACCATGCGTCCGACGACCCCAACAGACTGGACGTGTTGCTACGTTTCACTGACGACATGCTCTGTCTGTTCCTTGCCCACGGACTCGACGCTCGCGTCGTTCTGCGCAAGAACCTCAAACAGGTGTGTGGCTTTTTAGGCGGCGGATACCGGCATACCGCCCTGTCTTTAATGTGAGGCCTATCTCGTAAAACGTACTGAACGTTATAGGTGGTGTATAAGAAACCCATCTCAGAGCTACGAAGGGTCACCTGCCATATGGGATCACACAGTGTTGCGTGCCACCCGACACAGGTGAACGCCTTAACCCCAGCCAGATAGGCCGGTACTCGATTTACCTACCCCGGAGGGATGGAAAGCTGAGTTGGCATAGGCGGCTGGTTACATTACATACCGAGATGGTTTACCTGCCTACAGGCAGTCACCCATCCAAGTTATATTGAGTTATATTTAGGACATCTTGCCTGGTTGTTCCCGCGACAGTTTCATTGCTGCTTTAGTGTAGTGTAATCTGTAGGCCCTATTACTACATGTATGTTTGGTGAATTAAATGATTGTTGCTAGTGTTTCTGTGTTTATCGTTATAGGGTTTGTTGTTCGGCTCACCGGTTCAACCGTTCTGATATAGGCCTAATGTCTCCAACTGCATTCTTTCTGTTATTTTTGAGCAAGTAAACGATTGACTGAAACGACTGATTGAAATGGTTGCTTGCTTGTACGATCGACAGTTCGTGATCATCTTCAACTCGACAATCCTGGACGCTGCGTTCGTGCAACACCTCAATCGTCTACTGCGTCGGGTCGTGCGCGCCGGCGGCGACCCCAACCGGTTCGGCGTCGTAGCGGCCGGCGAGCTGGCATTCAGCGGCGGCTGCTCGCGCAAGTACACGGTCAGCTACTACCTGGCGCGCGGCCTGTACATTCACTCGCGCTACCACAACCGGTCCGCCTTCGACATCCTGGACGTCTTCCGGACGACTCTGAGTCGCCGACACCTGGACGCCTGCGTCTCGGGCATCTGCGCGTCCATCGAGGAAGAATTCGAGGCGGGGGAGCGAAGCGCCGAGGTCTGCCAGCACGTCAGAGCGGTGGCTGCCAGTCCGCGCGCCCTCAAGACGCTGTGCCGCATCGCCGTCTGCTGCGCCATTCGCTGGAACGTTGACCGTCACGCCCGGTCGCTGCCGCTACCACCCGCACTACAGGACTACATCTACAGTCTCGAATGAATGAATAACAGGGGCTAGAACGACCTCATCTCCAGATTGTTTCATCCGCTGCAGTGTTTGAATTGTGAAAAGTTATCTGGGCGGGGGGGGTGGATTTTCGACTGTCGGAGTTTGACCAATTGTGATGTAAGTCGTATGTACCTGTATATAGCTGACCCTGAGGCAGGGTGACAGTTAGCAATCAGAAACGAAGACTTCAGCATGACCTCATTGCAACCCGTGCATAATTTGACAGTGTGTTGGGAGGAGGGGTTGAGAAAACAGTTAATGGGGAGAGGGGGTTCAACCCTTTCGGGCAATCTAAACACTGATCAGCTAGCGTTTCGTCCACATATGTGGTGGTCGCTCTATTATAGGCCCCTATATCTGTAGGCCGCTACAGCTATTGCGTTTGTACAACGCGTGTAAGGCTATGCGCATGTAGCACTATTTCGTCGCCAGCACTGATCGGTGGTGTCGTGGGTTAAGAAAGTAAGCAGAATGTTGGAGTTTTCCGACAACCAGCTGAAAATTTTCGACGAAGCAGACTATGGCTGCCAACTTTATCACTAAATTCTTCCAGAATGAGGGATTTTTTTGCAACAAGAAGAAAATTTTCCGACACACTCGAATTTAGTGGGGGAAGGTGGGCAATTGTGCCCACCCCTGTCGCGGCACAACACCACGGGCACTAACGGTTTCGAAAAATGCAGCAAAACAGTAAAAAAAACTCAGCTAATAAAATCTGTAGGCTTAGAGCGACACCGTTCTGCATATTGTCATAATTCAGCTTTTTGGCGACAAAAGCACAATAACCGTTGAATTCATTGTGGCTGAAGATGTATTATAGAACTGTAACGATTTCGCAGTTAAGCCTGCAAAACTGTCTACGTTACACATTAGCTTTACTGTCTTATATATAGGCTAGGCAGTAGATGTATCCTAACTCACACATCATCCATACAGTTCATACGTGTGATGGCCAATTTGCACGTACGACTCAATTCAACTCAGCAGTTGAGTTGAGTCGCGTTGTGGGGGTAAACAGAATACGCCCCTCAACTCAACTCAACTCGGATGCTCAGCCAAGCTAGCAAACAACGCGTGGTCTGTGCACAGCAGCGTGACGTCACAATGCTAATTACGTCATTGCGTTGTTACTCAGTCACGACAGTTGAGTCGTGTCGACGTCGCAGACTGTGTGAATTGGCTACGAACTGACAGATCGTGGTCGATCTATCTATTCTATGTTTAACTTTGCGCGCATGCAGCTTTGCCTGTAGTCTTGCCATGCATTGCGATTAAGCCGCGGGTCGGCACGGTGCACGTGTATTCGTAGGCTCATCATTATAGTAACTGTCACTCGCCATTGTTACTTTGTTCTACAGTGACTCTACACTGTATACTCTGCACCGTAAACCTTGGAGCAAGTGATTCAAAGTAAGGAAAGAGATAATTTCTGTTATCAAAGGGGGATTTGACACGAATTAGGAGTACCTGAATTGCATCAGCTTTTTCTCTATCTCGCTACTAAACGTGTTCGTTTCAGACGCAAAATCGACAGCAGCTGAAACTTCACCCCCGGACCCTATTGAAAGTACGTGTACTTAGGCTTGCAGCACTCGATTCTTCGGACCTCTGGTTAGATCTAGGTAAAAGGCATCCAAAACAGGAAACGGAAAAAGGAGAAAGATAAGGAAAGGGAAAGAGGGAGTGAACTTGCTCCAGTGGTTTAAAGGGGGAGTGTGTAGGTATTACTCCCCTTAATAGTCCATTTAGTCAGCGAGCCACTAGGCCCGATTTTATGCTATAATCAACCATGGTTGTATCAACTTTTTGTGACGTTTCCAGAACATTTCTTGCACTGTTTGTGTCGTATGTAACTGTCTTCTCTCGTGCAGTGTGTCTACAGCTTTAGCATTCATCTCGCCACATTGCCATGCAGTGTTGCTGTTGCATCAAAAATCAAATGCTGCGCCATACCTAGTTGTGCTTCGGCAGGCTTGATACACGTGTTTGCATGTCTGTCGAATTTCGTGGGTCTAAGAGATAGGCGCCTACAGAAAGTGGAGACTCGTGCATTCAGTGGTTAGGTTAAGTATGTCATCCAAACCAGTTAGGGGCATACTAGCTACAGTTAGCATCCGTAAGATAGTTTGGCTAAATGTGGGAATTGGAAAAAAATGAATTTTGTTGCATTCTGTGGACTGTTGGTTACTTGGTTTGCATGCTGATACAAATACAGGCTCACACACGCCTGTTGTCCGTCCGTCTTTTGCACGACCCTTCGTGCAATTTTCACCGTGAACGATGATAAAGTTTTACATTTAGAAATAACAATCCATTTGTGAATCAGATTAATTACAAGAAATTTGAGCTAATGCTCACGAGACGCGCGAAAGCCTATAGCAGTTCCGGTTCAGTAGTATAGCTGAAAATTTGGGTGTTCACGCTAAGTTAATATACAAATACCAAATTCTCTATCTGAATCGCATAACGATAGTTCCTTGTGAATGATATAGACTTGTGTCGCAGCCTGAAATCGCCAAAAAAAATCCATAAAACCCCCTATTGTGGCGTTCAAAGTCATTGAATTTGGCACAATCGAGAGCCACTGTACGACTTCCTATTAGTGATTAATAGTAACCTAGGCCCTATCTCGCACCGTTACTGAGATACAGCGACTTATTGGCCAAAAATCGCAATTTTTCCCACCCCCCTCTCATTTAGCGCCCTCGTTCGGGGTGACCCCCTTCGAATTTATGGAAAAGCTTTACGGTTCCTGAAACTAGTCTTCCAGGCAGCCAACGGTGAAGATTCGGTGATCCTATCTTGCAGCGTTTTTGACTGATCCACTAGTGTGACAGACAGACGGACAGACAGAATTGCGATGGCTAAGACGCGCTGAAAGCAGTAGCTGCCGTCGTGCGTAAAAAAAACCATCATGTGCATGGTACTACTGGTCACCATAGAGAAAATGACGTTGTAAAATGAGCGTTCAACCAAACGTGTAGTGCACAATAATCAGCCATACACTCAGGAGTGAAACTGTAAACTGTCGCGGTCATGTTCGTTTTACCGGCCAAATGTTCTCTTTACACAAAACCGTAATCCACTAATGTCCATTGAGCATCCTTAAACATTTTATGTTTTCATTTCTTGCAGTCAGCTTCTGCAGTTTTACTTCGTTTTTCATCTCTGTGCTTGTAGACCAAACATTGTTTTGTGTAAGTGATTGTTACTTGATTGAGTGATCTGAGGTTGACTTGATTTGTTGCCCAAATGTTAGGGCCTATGTGTATCTTAGCACTGTACATAGTTATTGTAATATTGTCAACTTATGTTGTGTGACAAAGTTCTGCTGGTCAGATATGTACATGTATGCAGTCAAACTGCTCAGTATGAAGGTTTCATACATTTCAACAGTGTTTATACTTAATTCGCAGGTACCGTACTAAGCATAAATACATATTTGTAGGGCTGCAGAAATTCATGATTTAATTAATGCATTAATTATTTAATCGATTAAAATTTTAGATGAGTTATTACTGCTAACTTCAGTAATCTGTGCATTTACAGTCAATTGTAAATAACAGTAAACAACAATGGCAGGTGCTTGTTTTGCATAGGACATGTGACCGAGATTTGTACTTGTAGTCTACACTAGTGATTGCAATCCCGGGATTGATCTGGGATTGAGAAAATTTATAATCCTGGGATCCCGTTTCGGGATTAGGCTTACAAATAGGTTGTTATTTTGGTATCACTTACTAGGTTTTACTATAGACTTATTTCATACATAAGATGTAGTCCTAGTAGTCCTGTACGAAAGGTAGGCTATGTCTGAATGGTAAGGGAGTGACAGTGACTGTCAAAATACAAAGTACAGTGCACAGCAAAGAGTAGAACTCGGGCATGCATAAAGTATTTCGTTCACTAGACCTCTAGAATTGTTATTTTTGTCATTTAATGCTCGAAAATGTGCGATTTTAACCATTTTTTGTAATCCCGAAATCGGGATGCTGCCAATCCCGGGATCTGGATTGGCGAAAACGGCCGGGATCCCCTAGTCTACACACTTTGTATATGGCATATCATCACTTTTTCAATATTGCTTTAGTTTGCAAAACAATAACAACCAGTAGTTCAATGTTGCAGTTTATATGGTCTTCTGACAACAAAAATTAATCAAAATAAATTGATTAACTTTGGACAGATATCAATAAAAAATTGTCAATCAATACCAGCCCAAATATTTGAAATTGGGTACTTTTGCACTTATGTTTTTTTAGATGTAGTGATCTCTTGTCATGTTTGATTTGTGTGATATACCACCTGTACAGTGGTTAGCATTTTGATTACTACATACATTGCAAGTTTACATTTTGAAGCATTTTTTGCACATAAAAAACTCGAGTTACCGTGCATTATATGATAACTAGAATTTAAAAAACTCATTAAAATACACCCTGTGTCAGAGCACACTGTAAATAACTTTCATTCAAACTTGTCAATTTCTCCCGAAAAATTCCAGGGCCAAGTCCACCAAGTGGAGTTTTGGTGCAGCACTTGCAGCTAAATGGTTTCATTCCAGCTGTGTTAACTGTGTACACATTGCTGACTATAACAGGTATTAGGCAGCGTGACTCAAATGACTAGCATGGTGGTAGCCTATCGTCAGTCTGCAGACATTGCTGTGTTTGTTTGTTTGCTTGTTTTTATCAGCTGCATGGTCGTAAGCTACAGACTCGGTATGTATATGTATGAATGAATGCATGTCAAAGGACACAGTCGACGACTGTACAGGGGTAGCGGACAAAGTGTCCCAGTGTCCGTGGCACGACTACGACAAAAGTATCATTTTGTCCCGGATTCAAAAAAAATACCCAAAATCAACAGCTCCGGATGTAATTCACCGAAATAATTTCCACAGTATTTTGTAAAATCCTAACACTTTCTTTTTCAACTAAAACTGCGGTGAAATTTCTGTTAAAAATTGCTGTTATCAGAAACGTTTTGTAACAAAAATTTCACCAAAGTGCATTGGCGACCCTGCCAGGGAAGCTTATAGTTAGTCAGACCTTATAGTCAGCCAGGCAGGTAAACACCCATCCCATTTTCCACCCTTTAAACTTTGAGAAACTCCGCACGCTGCCCCAGTAGTAATAATTATGTTGACCCCTTTGGTCAAATATGTGTATCAATGACATTCAAATTTTTTTTCTACCAACCAGTGCTGTCTATAACATTCGCATACATGTGTGCGTGCAGCTAGAATATGACATTTTCTGTACTTTTACCTTTGTCTTGTGTGTTTTATGCCCATTTAAGTAAACAAATATGACAATATTCGTTGAGTGATGAGGACTATATTTCACACGTAAAACAAGTTTAATAACAGAAAAAGACACAAACGCAAACACACATTCTGCACCGAGAACACAACACTTGGATACCGGGTAAACCAAAAAACAGTCCCGTCGAAAAAAAAACACTACATCTCTGGAACTATAGCAGTTTTTTCACCAGATTTAGAATGTACCCAGAGGAGAATTCAGGCAATTTCTGTTGCAATATTTGGCTTAATTCAAAAATCATAACTACCATAGTCGAACTTTAAAATGCATTTTTTCAAGTGAACAAGTATTAAGCTAACAACATAAAAATAACAGTGACGATCGTCACATCTTACACACATTTAATTTGTTATAGTTCCAGTAATAGCATTTTTCCAAAGGGATCGTTTTGCGGAGCACCCTGTAGCTTTCCTTCACAGTTTCTAGTGCTGCATGAAAATACAACACGCAACAGAATTGGTTTGAGTTCCTAGTCACAGAAGCAGACGTGTAAACATTTCTGTGAGGCTGAGGCAGCAGTCGAGCTGTGAACACTTTTCCACCTGTAAGAACCGCAAACAAAACAACAAAAACAAACAACGTTCTGATGATGACACACAACAAATACAATCGTCAGCACTACAACCGTGCTTGAAATGGAAAAATATTCGCCAGTATGGCAACTGTCCGAGTGCAGTTGCAGATCTAATCCTGTGAATTAAAAAATAGGTTATTTTGTGACTGTCTCACAAAAGTGGAAGTAAAAAACTTTCCTGACGGCCAATTAAGGAAGTGCAAGTATACAATAATGCCTGTATCAAAACACTTCAAGCTCTGACTACAACTGTTATTATTACTTAGTTACAGAAGAAACTTTTAACCAATCACTCACAATGCCATACCAGTCTCACCATTAGCAAAACACCAGAAACATTTTCAAGAATGTAAAATAAAACATTTTACACGTACTGGTATTTCCTATATACCGGTACTGACAACATCCTTTCCAATCTCTGCCACTTCACTATTAATTTTTGCACAAGCATGTGAGCAGCTGCTGTTCAAGTGTCAATGAGGTATAATCGAAGCTTGCCAATGTATCCGATATGTTTACAATTGATTCAACAGAAATGGCAAAATTGAAAACAAATTAACAGTACACCACAGGTGTTTAATTATCTTCAACAAAATTTAAGACAATACTAACAGCAGCAGCATCACGGCGGTGGCAGGAAGGCGCAATTTTCAGACAGATAGAGTTGCAAAGTTCAGACAGAGAAGACATGAGCGTTCAATAGTTCAATTCACTTCTGAATTTTTCCAAAATTGGGGGGGGGGTTTCAGCCCCAGATTTGATAATTTTTGGAAAAAAATATCAAGGGAGAGTTGCCCCTGTCTTCTTCCACGGTGCTACAGAATATTAAAATGTTAGAAATCAGTACTGGAGCTACCTGTGATGTGAGAAGCTGCGAACTGGTCTAGCAGGGCCTGTAATCGGGGCGTCGCTGACGTGGGGCGGACCTGAGAATGTTGTCAACCCTGAGAATCATCTCGGCTGCCTCGGCCCCACTGATGAGCACCTGCTGTTTCACGCGGTAAGACTCCGTCACTCCGAGCTGCTGCATGTCACCCACTTCGCCATTCTCCATGTCTACACACCATCCACACGATTCATCAATGGGAAACCCAGTCTGTGTGACGTATGGGTATATCACAGTGTTACCTGCCACCCGACACAGACGAACGTGGTCTGCCATAATCCAAGCCAAGCAGGACAGTACTCAATTTACCTAGCCAAGAAGGACGAAATTCACCTACCTGGGAAGCAACATGACATATGACCTGGACTGTTCAAAGGAAACAGCAGTCAGAATTGCAAAGGCAATGGCAAACCTGAAGGCCTTGGACAAGATTTGGAAAAGTAAGGCAATCACTCTGGAAACAAAGCTCAGCATCCTGAAGACATGTGTGTTCAGTACAATGCTGTACGGTTGTGAAACAT
>Ga0209671_1006680_pt1 | contig 11882 bp, 5 predicted proteins | sample WorMetHERISLAND2_2_FD_187401 | JGI IMG/M metagenome (GOLD analysis project Ga0209671, IMG submission 187401) | Marine gutless worms symbiont microbial communities from Max Planck institute for Marine Microbiology, Germany - Olavius geniculatus... | ecosystem: Host-associated > Annelida >...
CTGTATTTCTTTTGTTTCCCTTAGTAATGTTTCCAGTTTTTTTTCATTCTTTTCCTATGTTTAGCATATATTTTCTGTGTTCCTTTTGTTTATCTTAGTAATGTTTGTAGTTTTTCTTTACTGTTTTCCTATGTTACTGTTCTTGCGCGTTTGTCGCAAATGTTATTACATATTAAAATAAAAAATAAAAAAATAAAAATCTATGCCTGCAGTATATTGAGTATAATCTGGTCACTAATGCACTGACCGTGACATTTAACCGGCACACTACATCTAAGTATCTTTTCCTGCTTCCACTGTTGACATTCGGCATGTCATTTCCATCTATTGCACACAGTTTTGAATTTCGCAGTAGCATTAGTAAGTAAGTAAGTAAACATTAGAAAGCTTTAAAAAGCATAAAAACACGAACAAGATTTCTCACGGAACAACATCCGTTTCACTCAACAAAGAACGGCGTAATATTATGAACAAATAATTTGAGCAAAGCTCATGAGACGCGCGATACCTTTAGCAGTTCCTGTTCGCACATTGTCGTGGTCTGTCTTCAGCCATTTCGTCGAAATTTATCTTTAAAGTGTGCGCCGCAACCAAAAATCGCAAACAAGAACACTAAAACACCCTATTTGGGGGGTTAAGGTCATTCAAGATCATCTATGTTGATAAAACGTTAAAGCTTGTCATTAGTGCTTGTTATGCTAAGCAACATGTCTATGCATATCTGCAACTGTTTTCACCTTAGACGAGCCTATATAGATAAAATAAGCTTTATAAAAAGGTAACCTTCTTTGACGCTGGCGTGCGCAAGCCTCCTTGAACCTAAGAGGTCGAGACTTGGACTGCTACAATTTACGTTTGATGCTAAAAATTTCAAAACAGGTTCTATTGGTCTATCTCCAGCCAATTTGTCGCAATACACTCTGGAAATGTGCGTTGCAGCCAAAAATTGCGAAAATTCTGACAAAAACTCCTCTTTTTGGGTTCAAGGCCGTTCAAGGTCATTGATGTTGCTAAAACTAAAAAAAAACCGTGACGAGTGCTTGTTATGATAAGCAACTTGTCTCTATCTATCTGTAACCGTTTTCACACTAGACGAGTCAATAACGGCTAAATGACGTTTGAGGGGTGCCCTCTTTGACGCCCTCGTTTGAAGGGAACCCTTCATCCAACGGCACTAAATTTTGTCACAAGAAACTACAGTCCTTGGGGGGCCCGCAGCCCACAGTAAAAATTTTACAATCTTAGCTTGCATCGTTTTGATACAATGCAGCAGTTTGACAGACAGACAGACGCCTATGACGCGCAAAACACTCTGCTGTCGCGCATAAAAATGATACATAGAATGTTTTTTCGGTGCTTTTATATCCCGTTTTTGTACACCGCAACCTCAAAAATTTAAAAACCTCAAACACTTTCCGAAAGAAACTAGTTTTTTCCAGCCATATTAACTGAACATGTGGGATATCAGTGGGAACTCAACTATTTGACGTTTTTGTCGTGTGGTAAAATATGCAGTTATCACACGCCTTTCTACGAATAACAGTCGCTGAGTTATCAACGCTCAAACAGGTCCGGGTTTTTTGGCCCACCCTGTATAGCAGCAAACGTCAAGCAAACGTCGACCAAACATCGAGCAAACATCGAGCTGGCTCAAGCAGGCCCATTGAAACTTTGCCCCTGGCTCAAATGTAGACCTAGCCTTAGGCTCTTAGCCCACAGCTCACGTGTTATATAGGCCATCCAATTACAACCCGCCCGCTCTCCTAATTAGCATGCTAATTACCATAGAACGTCCAGCTAGCTGCTCGATGTTTGCTCGATTGTGTGAACACCCTATTATCGAAATGATGTGTGAGTAGGCTTAAGCATAATTATAATGCGTCCCGGAAAAAAGGCAAGAAATACCGGAAAATGTCAGTTTTTAGCCCACCTTATAGTCTGCCGTGCTGATCTATGTCTCAGTCGTCACGCCTTCAGGGACATCGTATTGCCGTTGTACCCGAGACCTAGACCGTTCCACGCAATACTGAACAACTTGTCAATAAAACGTCCATACATAGCGGGCAGAATCGCACTTTTAAAAAATAGTTTAAAGTTGTAATTTTTGAACAAAACCAAATGCTGTAAGAAAAATTGCCAATATGTAGCATGAATCTTCCTCTGCATAGATTGTGACTTTGGCGACTGAAAACATCTGCCGCATTTTCGGATAAATAAATTTTTGACTAAGGTGGAGGGGCGATTGACCTATTGACGCACCGTGTACAGATAGCAGTGTTTTTTCGTGCCACACCGACATAAAGTGTTTCAGTTTTCAGCAGAAATGAATGGTTTTCAGTACACATTTGGCCGTAATTTATGTATCGGCTTTACGACTAAACGTTCTTCTAAACTGTTGCTCAAACAAAATTCAAACTTTCGGCCACCGTGAGACGTATGGTAGACGAACGAGCTGATGCGTACATGAATTAGATGACATCTGATTTTTTCTACGGCTTATTCTCCAGCGACGTGATTTATATGCTAGATATGAATGTATGCAGCAGCTGCAGCATAATCTCTTATGGTTCTGTCCATCATTCTGCAGTCTTTTTTTATGGGCGTGTTGTCCTAAAAAGTGGAAAACTTCTGCAATTCAGAGGAAAAGGATTATGTTGCTTGCTTTGTTTTAGAATTGTAATTTGTACGAAAAATACAGCCGCAAATTTATTTTTAAGCATAAAAACTTATTGTAAATTTTCAGCTGCAAAAACGATTGAAAAATAATATTGCAAATAATTATACAGATGACGACAACAAATTCGTAGACGTACATTGAAAATATTTAAAACATTATTGTGCCATCACAGCGTTAGTTTTTTTTACATGGGTTATAGCAAAATTGTAGCGTGGAGAACCCGTTTCCTTTCTGGAAAAATGTGGGGGCGTTCCGCGCCTTTCCACTAGGCCTACTACGCTTGTATTTTTTACAGCACCGCTGTTCGTGACAGCCGCGGAACGCGAGCGGCCGTAAGCAGCGTCCGCATAATTATCTGACCTCTTCATCCATCATTTGCGTGCATTTTCGCCAATTTCTAGCCGCGTGCAATAATGCTTAGCACGACGATCACGGCGACATTATGACAGCATATTTATAGCCGTTCTGTCTTCGCCGGCTTGGCTACGGCTAGCAGTAATTCTTCTATCCAATAACATGCACTATATATATACTCGGGCCCCGTCGGCTTCGGTTGTACCGTCTTCGACGTGTATTCGTTTCTCCAGAGCTAAAAGACTGTTCACATGTGAGACAAAACAACGCATGCGACAAAAACAGGACTGGGCTACGTACAGACTGCAGCTGTGCCGATCAACTCGAGTTCGGCAGCGCCATCGCACACGAGACGTCACCATTGGCGTCTGTGGCGTCTCGCGCGACGGCGCTTCCAAACCCGAGCTGATTCACGGCTACGCTGTAGGTAGCCTCGCCTTGCACTGTTGTTGTCGCAAGCGATGTTTTGTCACACATGGAGGCACCCCTTAACGATAACTTTTCGGCGCTTAGGTTTACTGCTTACTGTACAACCGCCAGATATTTGATGATAACGGCTATTTGTCTGTGCTCGTGCAAAATATATATCAACCATTATTTGGAGAAAAGATAATTTAATGCATAGCTAATTGGACTGTCAATATGGGGAAAAGAGTCTCAAAGGTTATTTAGTACTGAAAGTGTTATGTAGCGTGGCGTCCTGGCTGGTAGGACGCCAGTTACTTATAAAAAATGTAAACATTGGGTTTTCCATAGCTGTCTGGCTTTGCTAAGGTGAAGGCGACAGCTAAGTCTTGTTCCTGGGCAGTAGCCTGGGGGAGGAATTAAATATTAAGTAGCAATAGGCTAAGGCTACGAACGATATTGTCGTAGCTCCTTAGAAGGCTTTTTCAGAGACTTGTATGGGTTGGAGGTGAAGCCTAATGACGTGTTTACATTTTGGGGCTACAGCCTGTAGCCAGGAAATCGCAGTGACCTGGGTTTAGTAAGCTCCGAGAAATCTACCCCTCTTGACGTCACTTCTGGGCTACGAGGCTTTTTGACAGTTGATTGACTCATTCGCTTCTGAAACACTGTTCGATAAAGTCGTACTGTGTGCTAAAATTCGGAATAAAATCTGTTTGCTGATTCCTCTGCTACTAGCTGTCTCCTATATTCACCAAAATACTGCGGTAGCAGACACACAGAGACAGACAGACAAACAGACAGACAGATCATATACATAAAATGCAAGACAAATAGAAAACGGTGTTTTAATAACGTCTGTCAGCTACAAAATAATATCCCACGTTATTGCGAATTGCCACATAATGGCGGGACGAAAAAAACTTTGCTCACCGGTGCATTCTGTAAACGAATTAGCAATAACCTGATTATTGCACTAAATATCCCGCCACATCTTAGCTGCGCCGCTACATTACCTTGTGAAATATACATAATTTCTATTCTTTTGTTGAATACTGGTGCAGATATGCCGGTGCCAAAGCTGATCTGTGTCGGCTGGTACAGCCTGGACGTTCTGTTCACGTCGTCGACCATCTGTCACTTGTGCATGATCTCCGTGGACCGGTACTTGTCGCTGACTTACCCGCTGCGCTACGGACACGCTAAGAAGAAGAAGCACACCATCATGAAGATCGCGCTGGTCTGGATCGTGTCTTTCTGCATTGCCGGACCGCTGTTCGTCCTCTCGATGTGGGATCAACATCTCGACGCCATCGTGGTACAAATGAATGCATGACTGATTTATACCCCATTTATACTCTGTTTACACGATAAAGCTGGCTCGACGAGCTGGCTCTTGTTAGCTAGACGAGCCAGCTCGATGATTGCTTGATGTTTGCTTCGTGTAGGCTATGCTTTATGCATGCTTCATATTTACTCGATGTTTGCTCGATGTTTGCTTGATCGTGTAAACGGGATATTATTGAAACGCAACAAACGTGCATCAACACTGCGTAAGGAAACACTAGATAACTCGCCCGGAAATATGCAAAAAAACTAGCACAAAACATAAACTAAACTAAACTAAACAGACAACTGTTAAAACAAAGTTATAAAAATAGCAAAAATTAAACTGTAGTAACACAACATTATGACCGCATCTCGTAGTTCATGAGTACGTAGGCATATTATACAATAATTGTACGGTAGACGCGCCAGTAGAAATAAACTGCTAATTATTGCCTTTTTAAAACACAGTCAGCCATTTTTAACATTCAAGGTCAAAGTCAAGGTTTTAAGAAGAATTTTAGTTACGCTTTATTGCGCCAATCTATTTGGTCCTACAACTAGGCAGCGACGAGAGTGATTGGCACTTTTTAAAATTATTTGGGATTCGTTTTTCGAAATGCCAGTTAATTGGAATTAGGATTTGTATGCGTTTAAAGCTAATCAATAAAAATCGGCATTTCTTGCTTAGTCATTACTTAGATTTATGTAAAAAAAAACTGTTCAGTTTATATACAGTGTAAGTGTGACATCGTGGTTGTAGATATAAAACAGCACAAATCACAATTTAAAAATTCAAACTTTACCATTACACAGTCAGCAAAGTTCTTCTAACATCTAACCACGATGTCACCCTTACACTGTATATAAACTGAACAGTTTTTTACATAGATATTTGCAGTTTTTATTTCCGTTGGAAGTAATCTGCATTAGTTAATTATAGCAATGTTAAAAAATGTAGAAATGTTTTTTTGTTGCTAGATGATAAAGATTTTTCGTATACTTAACGTATGATTTTTGCGGGGGTGCATATGTGCGCTTTTGAATTGCGCACTGCCCATACCAAAATAAACCGAGCTTGAAAACACTCCATCTGATGCAAAGATCTTCGATATATCTCTTACGTAAGCTGAGTTCTAACCCATTATGTCTCAAATTTTGATGCCATAGCAACGAGGGTCGCTCGGGGAAAAATTCGCGTGCCAGCATTCGATGGCCCATCCCCGAAAACCTCACTATAGATGCAAAAATCTTGCAGATGTCTCTTACACAGACCGAGTTATAGTAAATTTTGTACCAAAATTCGTTGCCATGGCAACAGGGGTCGCCAGGAGAAAAAATTAAATGACAACATCACATAGCCCGGTTCCGAAATCACGAGGGTAGGTGCAAACAGCGTGCAATTATCTTTTACGGGGACCGAGTTATAGCCAATTTTGTCCAAAAATTCGTTGCCATGACAACGGGGGTTGGCAGGGAAAAAATTCAAATGATACTGTTAAATTGGCCGACCCCGAAAACCATACCCCATAACCAACAATTACGACTTTATCTTATACATAGCCGGAGTTATGACAGTTTAAATCATTGTCTAATTTTCCCCATAGGCGCCATTGTAATTTTTCATATTTTTGTGCAAAAATAGGTGAAAATGTTGAACGTAAATTTTGTAACCCTCAAAAGGCACTTCCTTGCGCGAAACCGCGTCATATGAGCCATCGTGCGTTAAAATCAGTTCAGTCGTTTTAACTGTAGAGAACGGCAAGAAAAAAAGGGAAGAAAAGGAAAGGAAAGGCACAAAAAGTCACGCAAGCGTTATATTTCACCTATTCGTGGGGAAACCCCCCGTAAACGGATTTTCACCAAATTTTGCACATCAAAAGATATGCTGGACGTAATCACCTGTGCCAATTTTGGTGTGAACAAATTAAGGGGTTTGGGAAAAACGAGGGGTCAAATTTTGGAGTTTCCTATTGAAATGGCTGGTCACCCTTACAACAGGACTGGCGCTACCGCGCAGCCTGTGATATACTGACACACCTCCACTGAGCCTATCGTGAATAAGAACTTTACTGGTGACTCGCGCGTTCTTTGTTGCTGCACACATCGTCTGGAAATCTCTGCCTGTGACAACAATAACGATAATTTTATTGCCCTGCGCAACAAACGTGCGCAAGATATGATTTCCCGTTGTCTGGCCCCTTGACGACTTTTAAGCAGAGCTAAATTGTTCATTCATTGCTGCATGCACGCAACGTTATACCCGTTTACACGATTGAGCAAACGTCGAGCAAACATCAAGCAAACATCAAGCAGGCCTGATGGAACACCGCCCCTGGCTCAAATGTAGGCCTAGGCTTAGCCCACGGCTGAGGACGTGTTATAATTACTTCCAATTACAACGCGCCCGCCCTCCTAATTAGCATGCTAATTACCATAGCTCGTCGATCTAGCTGGATGAATGCTAGCAAACATCGAGCAGACGTCGAGCAGACGTCGAGCAATTAGCACGTGTATTTCGAATACATTTGCTCGACGTTTGCTCGATGTTTGCTCGATCGTATAAACGGAGTGTTAGCGAGAAAGCGCCTCTGTGTTCTCAGACGCTCAACAGTTTATAGGCTGATATTAGCATTATTGCTCTGCGTGCCAAATGTGTCTTTGCGTGACTGTGGGCGGATGCAGTACAAAGGTTGCGGACCGGAAACGCCGACATTCGTTATCTCTGCTACCGTGACATCATTCTACCTGCCTCTAGCGATCATGACCAGTAGTATGTCAACACTACACCCGGATGGCCGATACACACCTCGTGGCTCTACACCCCCGTGTCTACATTGCAAATTATACTTTTTTTCAGCCGTTATGATCAGTGAGATGCAGCCTATACTCCTTGTAGCACTCCTTACATATCATGGCTCTACACACATCGTTGTCTACACTCTACTTCTATCTCTGCCCTAGGCATCTTGACCAGAGGTGTGATTTACATCCGGAAGGATAATACACCTTATGGCTCTACATCCCCGTGTCTTCACTGCAAGTTTCACCTTTTACTAGCGAGATCCACACTTGCACTGCATATACACCTAGCTTAAGACACGCCTCTGTCTACAGTACAAGTTCTACCTTCCTCTAGCGATCATGACAGTCATGTACGCGTTGACGGTGCGGGCTTTGCAACAGCAACTGAGAGAACAGCGTCGAATAACTCAGCAACACAGTGGGACAATGACACGGTGTCGTCTCTCTTCAGGTGGTGCTGATACTGATGCTGACAACGACACGAGCGTCAAGAACAGCGTCGAATGACCGTCACTAACTGTGCTTCGCGATACCGTTCAACAGCTGGCGGTCTGTATAACCACTAGCCAGCCTACGTCTAAGTAAGTAACTAAAGTAAGTAAGTAATTTGTATACCGCGTTAATTATAACAATTTTGAAAGAGCTCGATATGCTAGTATGTTGAAACGAGAAGTAAAATGTTTTAGATAACGTCTGAAAGTAGGTAAGCGCTGTGAACGGCATTTGAGAGTGTTTAGCAGAGCGTACCAAGTAATACCGATGGATCGGCATGTCTAAATGCACGGCTTCCGTTTCCAACAACTTTCTTGGTTGACAACACGCTGCAGCATAACCAACGTAACAATAATGATTATTACAGAAACTAAAGCTGGTGATTATTAAACATTTTAATAGTCAGCAAAAATTAACGATCAAGTATCATAAACTAACTGTTTACGGGTTGCTTTACCAGCGGCGTCACGGTTAAAAAGAATGCCCACAAGGAGAATTATGTAAGCTAAAATTTGTAATTTTGTCTTTAATTTCTCTAAATGAGAATTTTTTTATTATAAATTGTGTATTTAAAAAAAACATTTTTGGAAGAAAATAAAAATATGCCGACAGTGCCTTACGTTAAGTTAAAGCGCCCAGCTGTTATTGGATGGAGACGTAGAAATATGGCGGAGTTATAGAGAATATTACAGTGGTTAAAAACGTATTACCAGTATAATGTATAATAATGAATCTCCTTAAAAATAACTTTTCCGTCATTATTATATGTATAATTTACACTCCCTTAGTAGGGGCCTATATTAATTACTCCTCGTGTGACCAATAAAAGTTTATTTTTTATAAATCGTTGTTGCTGCTTATTCAGTATATGTTCGCGTTTATTCAGCACATGTTCATAGCTGAATAGGTATAAATAATGACTGAGGGAGTGCACATTATACATATATTAATGACTGGGGACTCATTATTATATGGGAGTCATTATATTGCACCTGTACGTGTTGAATTATCGTTATGGAATCTTTCGCATTATTAAGTCTGAGCAGAAAACCTACGAAGTCGAAAAATTGTTTGCACAATTATTACCGTCTATGTCAATGGAATTTGACACATACTTTGCAGCAAAGACGCACACAGAGCGATAAAACTGATCTGAACTCGGCTACTGACAGGATTTAGTTTTTGACGAACTCGCCATTGGGCAAGCAGTAATGCATGACTACTCAGGTACGCGTCAATCAATGACCAATAGGTTCGCCCTGCTTATCCATTGGTCAGTTCGTGAGAAACTAAACCGTGTCAGTTCAGTTCAGTTCAGTTCACTTACGTCGCTCTGTACGCGGCTTTGGACAAAATGATGTGTGGTAGTTTGGCGGATGCTAGGTGGAGGAACAGGCGGTTCAGTACGACGAGCATGCAGTGCCCGTGCCGTCGGTAGTGACGTCACCGCGGCCGCCCACGACGCTACCGGCAGATCTTACAGCTTAGCACCGCCGCTAGCTGCTTCCGAACGATGTTCGCTGCGCCGCCAGCACAGTGCTGGAACAGCTTCGTCCTGTACGCTGGGTCCCGAAGACAACACCATTCGCTATGGCACAGTCAACAAAACGTCGGCAAGCGACAAATCCGAGCAGACGAGCGGCTTCGAATTGTCCCCTCAGAAACAGCGCTTATCCCCGGGCACCGCAGACGGCTCAGCGGGCGGAGGAGGAGATCCGGCCGTTATTATATCCGGTCGATACCTTGCGGTGAGCGGCGGGGGTGCGGCCTGGGAACGTAGAACTTCGAGTCCTTCGTTCACCAGCAGCGGCGACGTCGGGCTACGGCCTGATGACGACATCCAGCCATCTTCGCCGGGGTCTCCGTCCGCGGGTCGCTTCCGGTTTCGCTACAGTCGAAGTTTCACGTTCAGACGCAGCGTTTCGTCCTCTTCGGCTGGAAACGGAAGTCGGCGCGGTTCCACCAGTCCTGACAAAGGACGTCGCGCCGTACAGGTTTTTGCACTGCATTGATATACTTCAGTAAAGCCCAAATTCCATTACGTCGACTTTACGACAAAGTCCGCTGACTTCGTAGCGGACTTGTTCGTCGACTTTTTTCGTGTGCTGTCAGGGAATAAATTCCATTATAACGATACAAACGGGTTTGTTGCAGACTTGTCACGGACTGTGTCGCAAGTTTGCAACCATCTCGACATGTCGAGATGCAGATTTTCACCGATGGGCTCTTTTTATGGAAAAGTTTCGGTGAAAATCGGCGTAATGGAATTTGGGCTTAAACTAAAAGAACTTGAAACATACGTTCCTTAATCTTTCATCAACGCAGTGGATATAACTTTTCGAGAAAAGTCTACTGGTAACGTTGAATTTTACGTGGCGGCATTATTAGTCTTATCACTCTGCGGCTGTGTGCCTAGTAATAAACCCAATTCTAACTCTGTTCTTCAACATTCTGAACTGAAAAATGGCCGCCGCCTACGGGAAACGTTCATAGTTTTACGCCAATTTTGTTGCGCGTTTTAGCTTTCAACTAAAGAACACGTACAGAACACTATGGGGCCTACAGGTCAGGCATACAGACGAACAGACAGACAGACTGACTGACCGATGGATAAGACCCGTACTAAGGTCTATTAGAACTGCCGCACTACATATTTAAAGCGTATTTCGGCGTTTATACTCGACTGATGAATGAAAAGTTTTACTATAGACTGGTATACCGTTCCCATATCATTGAAATTGTATTACATGGGGGAAAATGGGGTAAAATAATGGAAAGAATCAATATCGAATTACCGCTAAAATCTGTAGAGATCAACTGTGAGCTATGGTTGTATATCTCACAAGTCAACCAGTGAGTTATTCACGCAGTCGATGCAGTCATTACGATGTAGGCCTATAGGGGCTTACATCATATTGCTTTCCACAGGTTATTAAGGAATAATGCATCGCTTATTGTGACTGACTGCACCTGCATTGTGGGAGGTCTTTCGTAAAGCTCTACACCAGATTTCTATTTTTACGCGCGAAAGCAGGTACTGCTTTCAGCGCGTTTTAGCCATCGCAATTCTGTCTGTCTGTTTGTCCGTCCGACTGTCCGTCACACGGGTGGATAAGTCAAAAACGGTGCAAGATAGGATCACCAAATCTTTATCGTCGGCTGCCTGTAAGACTCTAGTTTCAGGAACCGTAAAGCTTTTCCATAAATTCGAAGGGTGTCACCCCGAACGAGGGCGCTAAATGAGAGGGGGTGGGCAAAATTTGCGATTTTTGGCCAATAAGTCGCTGTATCTCAGTAACGGTGCGAGATAGGGCCTAGGTTACTATTAATCACTAATAAGAAGTCGTACACTGGCTCTCGATTGGCGCCAAATTCAATGATCTTGAATGACCTTGAACGCCAAAATAGGGGTTTTATGGATTTCTTGGCGATTTTGCGCTGCGACACAAATCTATATCATTTACAAGGTGGCGCCACATAACTATCATTATGCGATCCAGACAGAGAATTTAGTATTTGTATATTAACTTAGCGTGAACACCTAAATTTTCAGCTAAACTACTGAATTGGATCTGCTATAGGCTTTCGCGCGTCTCGTGAGCATTAGCTCAAATTTCTTGTATGTCCCAGCATTATGCGTCCTCGTGACCAACGACCTGTCGAGATGACTGCTTGACTACTTAATTAAATATATGTAAAAAACTTACCAGTTTACAACTGTGTGTAAGGACGATGTGATGATATCAGTCCTCTAAAACAGCAAAAATCATTTGGGTAACCTTAGATGGGGCTATGCATATGGCGTCCTTACAAGCTGACTTTA
>Ga0209671_1006682_pt1 | contig 11880 bp, 2 predicted proteins | sample WorMetHERISLAND2_2_FD_187401 | JGI IMG/M metagenome (GOLD analysis project Ga0209671, IMG submission 187401) | Marine gutless worms symbiont microbial communities from Max Planck institute for Marine Microbiology, Germany - Olavius geniculatus... | ecosystem: Host-associated > Annelida >...
ATACATAGTGCATAAAAAATAAACACACATATTAATAATACATATCTATCATGTACATCTTTTTACTGCTGAACTACTAAGAATCCACACTTTTAGTGATTTCATCAATGGGCTGTTGAGTAATAATAAATATGATCAGTACTACCGATGAACTCACCGGGTTGGATTTTAGCCATTGCTCCATCTCTGCCAGATCTGTCTCTCGATCATTCAGCTGCAACAGTTCACAGCCAGCTAATGAAACTACAGCAAATTACACTTCAATGTCATCTCCAACGACAATGACATTACATGTGCAATATCCAACATATTCCTCTATAATTATAATTATTTACTTGCAGAATCAATCAGACAAACAAGCAAGAAGAATGAGTGATAAAAAGGAACAGCGTTTTACAATATATGCCTTCAACTAAGATAAAATCTAAAGATATGTTTGACTTTCTGAAAAAAAAATTAGAGATAATAACACTTGCTGAAACAGTAATGTTTTTACTCCTCATGTGCTACGTTCCTAATGTAGTGAAGTAAAGTATATAAGATCAGTGTAATATTGAAGACCGACCGATGACCGACCTCTGTTCCTGGAAGAGCCTAGCTGGAAGAACTTCAAACGGCCTTACCTCCATAACGGTGCTAGATAGATGCATGATCACAATGGACCACCCATAGGAAGTCGACCACCATCAGTCAAATAGTTACATGACCAATGACGTCACGTGACCCCGAAAGGTCAAGATCGTGACCCCATTATCTTTGAGACATCATATCTCCATAACAGTGCCAGACAGATGGGGAGACTAATTCCAATAACGACCTCGATGCCAGACACTATTAGTATAATATTAGACCAGTCTCAAATTGACGCCGGGTCTCTAGTACAAGTTGGAAAAAATGCAAAAGCACTTAGAAGAATACAAGAGAAAATAATGCGCATGAGGAGTACATTAGATTAGTCACAATCTAATAATATTTCTTGCTTTAGTATGTGCTCAACTCACACTGTCAGTGGCACAGCCAAGGGGGGGGGCCTGGGGCACAGCCCCCCCAATCCTCCAGACAAAACATAGCATACATTAAAACTGCACAAAATTTGCCAATCTGGTTAGTTTAAAATAATTAAAATCATTGCCACCAGATTTCATTTTTAAAGGCTAGAATGCACCAAATTCGATTTCGGCTGGACCCCATGGGGGAGCTCACAGCGCTCCCCAGACCCTCTAGCTAGATTTTAAGGGGTCCTACTTCTAAGGGAGGGAAGGGAAGAGAAGTAAGAAAGGACAAGGGAAGGAGGGAGAGGTAAAAAGGGAAAGGTAAGGGAGAGGAGGGACGAGCTGGAAAGGAGAGGAGAGGGGAAGGGAGATGAAGCCCCTAATTGAAATTTCTGGCTATGTCACTGCACAAAGTGCATATTAATCTGCATAAATGGAAATACTTGAATGAGTGTCAAAAAATGAGAAGTAAGACACTGGGATAAATCAGTTACCTGAAGTGTCTCAACACCAGAATGCCTACAAAACAACAGACAAAGTGAGCTACAGTAAAGCAGAAAGCAGTTCGTTTTATACAGCTATACATCAAACCAAGTGTCATCAAACTCTGCATACCTCAGACCACACTTAATGCTGAAACCTTAAACTATGACTTATTGATACCAGAATCTAACGAGTTTGTCCTTGCCTCAAGATGGCTACTGACAAATTAGGTAAAACCCCAGTAATGCATACCACAGATATTGCAAAAACATATGCAGGGATGGACTGTAAAAAAGCAAAATGCCTCCAATACGACTACCGGCAAAGAGCAAAGGCATAAAACCACAGCCCGAGAAATGAGGGTTGCCAAATAAAGCAACTCGAACATATACAACTCATCAGTAAGTTGGTGCTTACGCTGACAAGTGTGCTCAATTGCATATGCATGCATGCGCATCAGACAAGTTGATGTTCCACTTATTTACTAACTCCTTTACATGCAATAATTCTCACTTGGAGCCATCAGACTTACTGTGCAGTGTTATGAGTTGCAGCTGTACTGAAACCAGCACCAACACCACCTAGTGCTAAAACATCATCAATATCATGGATCACCACCATATGCACACATAATGCCAAATCTAAAACAAGAAGCTGTCATCTGGTGAATACAACAGACTTGAAACAACTGTCCACGTGTATCTGCTATCAATTCTGTGGATCCTGACCAATACAAATAACAATCTAGATTGCCAGTAGGATAGAATCATCAGAATCTTCAGCTACATCCTGCCCCGGCCTTACCCAAACATCTCGTTAAAATCTGTTCACAACTTTTTCAGAAATACAGCAGACAAGCAGACAGACAAGACACACAGAAAAATGGACAGAGACCAATTCTGCAGCAGAAGTGAAAACAATACTGCACTTCACCATGCACACAATGAAACACGCAGCAGCATAAAACAAGAAGCTCAGCTGTCGCTAGGATAGCCGACCATACTGGTTGTCAGCTACCTTCAAAATCATCCAAGGTCGATGATTTTCACTGCATCAGCCACTTCCTATTAGTGATTAATTGTAATCTTAGCCATAACTCTCGCCGTTTTCGAAATATAGCCATTTATCAAATGAAAATGCACATTTTTCCTACTCCCATCTATTCAACCTCGAATTTGAAATTGTTCCACTTGCACTAGATCACCGAAATTTTGCATGCCTAGGTTTATGACAAGGGGCTAATTACTCGTGTAAAAAGTTTTTCCCTTCGACCTACCATTTAGCCACAATACATTCATGACAGATGACAGCAAGCCGACGGACAGACAGATGGACGACAACCATGCCAATAGCTCAACCGTTACTTAAGTACAGTCAGCTAAAAACTAAGTGAAGTCAATAAATGTGAAAAAAACTATAATTATTAACATCAGTAGAGCATTGTAAAGAAATATGCCACAAAAACAATGTGACACTGACCAAATATGGTACTACATACCCCTACTCACATAACTTCATTACGATAACTGACACTCTAGGTTTTCTCTAATCAACAAACTTATTTAAAAAACATTTGGGTTAACATTAACTGACAGGCTAAGGAGTTAACATTGTAGAACATAAGCACATAGGATCATACCTAGGTTAGCCATGGTGTTGGTAGGGGCAGGTGACGGTGTGTCACTGCTGAAGTCTATCAGTTGGCCAACTGCAGCGTCGTTAATTGCAGAAGACTCGGTCGCCGCATGCTGGGTCTCCTTCAATACACAACATCAACATGAACAGTGTCACACTCACGTATTCTTGGCTTTCAGTTGCCCCATGAGAAGCTGTGTAATACTGGCGCCCAAACCAGGTTTTTACTTTTGCACGACTTAGTTACTTAGTCTGGGTGTGAACTTGGTCTTCCTTAAGGCTGAAGCTTATTTCCCGAATCCGCATTGCCGCACTTCAAGACCTAAAGCACCTGCTCTTATTGCCTGCCGTCTGCTAAAAGTATCCCACTATCAATTTTTGAGAATTAAATAGTAAATATCCATATCAACTTCCATATCACAAAGCAACTCATTATCGACAATTCCACACTGTGAGAAACAAGAACGATTAAGTGTCTGAAGCAACAAGCATCACTGCACTGTGCAGTCACAAGGGAAGCGGGATATGAGATATGAAAGAGACAGGCTTTGAGACGGCACTGAAAGACAGCTACTAAAGGTGCAGAGATGATACGTCCATTGTTCAGGCCGACTGTTCCAGACAAGAGCAGCGGCGACTGGAAAACTCGAACGCCGATGGCAGACAGTCGAGTGTGACTGACAACCAGTGATAAAGATAAGCTGGAACATAGTCACTGTTGAGCCTCGATATCTACCACCTTACAAAGCTCATCCATAAGGTATGAAGGTGCAGAGCCTGGAGATCTAAAAGATATTAGCGTTCATAATATCCACGATCGTATTTATGAGTGTTAGATTGCAAGTGATGCACTGTTACATCACTGTATTGCAACACTTCAACCAATAATGTCTGCATTCTAACATATATCCTATCAACCTTATCATTATGTGTGACATCATAATTAGACTTAAAAACAAACTATATAACTCGGCCTACTGCAACTAAAACAAGTCAGTGCTAACACAGCGCTACTAATTCACAATTGACACTGTGACAATAGTTGGCGCTATATTGTGCTTAGATTAGATACGATTTTTAGATTAGGTCATTATCAGCAAGCAACAACGACCTGAGGTCTGGGGGAATAGACCGGTGGCAGCATGACATGGGTTGGTGAAGGCGGCTGATACATTGGAGGTTCAACGGGATGAACAGCCGACACTGCTGACTCTGGCTGGGCTGCAGCTCGACTGGCTCGCATACGCTGATAACGGTCGTAGCGCAGAAACACATTGTTTAGCTCATCATTCACTGCCAGCAAATCCTCTGCACAGTTACACACAGCCAGACATATGCTTGCGCTTCAACTTCCCACTGCTCACTAAACATTAAAACAGATTAAAAGATATATACAACTGGAAACCTACCTCAGAGCTACTGAACCTCACGTGACATGTGGGATCACACAGTGTCACCTGCTATCAATATTAACAACTACACTAAATCACATATCAAAAGCACCAACAGCAATATCATATCAAGACTGACGGTAAGAAAAAAACTGTATCGTAATGATATCACCGACAATGAAGCTACATTTTCCACTAACAAGCATGAGGTTTAAAGCCTACCAGTGATTTGTTCAATCTGACAGGATTCCAGCAGTTCCACAATCCTTTTCTGCATCTGTCGACATGTTGAGTTCAGGTCCTAGCAAACACAGAAAAAAATAAACGTTAGCTGTCAGCCGTGACCGCTAGTGGTCAGTGAGGTTCTCTACCATCTCAAACAAACTTGCGGACACTGGACACATACAGAGTGCTGCAGTCAGACAGTTTCAGAAAGAATTAACCGCGATAATAGTGCAGTGTGGCCACGCTGAACATATGAACAGTGTTTAACATGACCGCTCTTGACCTCAAAGATTGATGCTAAACGTTTTGCTGGAAACAGTTAGCCTTGATCATTTACCTAGTGGGTGCTTCACAAATTTACAGACTGAGTTATATGACTGATTACATGCAACTGCAAACATGAAATAACTCAATAACAGACTTTGATGATAGACAGCCTTACAGATTCTACATCTTGAATCAACAGGATGAAAAGAACTAACTTATGCCATGCAGCAAACAACAAAAGCTATCATTCTTTCAATGCCAGTAAAAAGAATTGATGGCACCACGATCCATACATTGCACATAACAGTTATCAGCCATCACATACAAATGCTTAGCTGGTTATGATATTGATGATGGTGCTAGTATTAACTACTACCACTTCTGATTTTGTTTAACTCGCCAATATGTCCAAAGTCACTTAAGATTAGGCCAGAAACACCTCACAAAACCTTCAGTTACAGCTACAGCAGGTTTTTAACATACAGACCAGATGCATCCTGTTGCCTAATCAACCATATCAAGCAACTGAAGACTTTAACCCAGTTAGTGAAGGAGTGAGTGAGTGAGTAGAGTTTAGTGTCCCACCCAACACGGTATAGGTCATTTCGGGGATGGCCTTTCCAGGCAGAATGCACATACATATACATAATAATAGAACAGTGACTTTAATCTTTAAAGTAATGAAACATAAAGTCTAACCTTTACAGAGATCCCTAATATGAAACAGAAAACACGGAAACAACCTAAACCTAACATTGTAAGAACTCGCCATCATAACTGTGCATATGTAAGACCAATGTTATCCTCCAGACAGTCATCAGTTTTTATAATGCTGTCTATTCTGGGACAGGGGGCGCTTTAACTCACCATAAAAGAAGAAGGTTAAGTGCAATTAATTGACACATGCAGTGAAGCACAGACTGATCTGCTACCACACAACGAGCCATGTGTGTGGAACAGCCTTCCAGCACACTTACACAACGACGACATCATGTACAGTAGTTGTAAACATGAAATCAAAATGTACCGGTTCTAGCGTTTTTGCCGGAACGCAATGTGGCATTTGTTATAATTGCGCTACATAAATAACCTTACTAAATCAAACTGAACTAAACATGCCTACAGCAGATAACCTCGAGAAGTGCAACATCATCATCAGTGCCAGTGCCAGAAGACAGTTCGGTAAGAATCTCGCCAAAGATACGACAGTTCTGCTGGACAGTGCCAAGCTCTGTGCGCAGCTTTGATACTCTGTCGGGTCCCGATGCAAGACTTGGCTGATACATAGTCACTGGTGGTGACTGAGGCTGAAGGACCGGGTATGGACCAGTCGGTGACAAACCACTTCCCTATGCATTATACACAGTGGTGCATTAAAAAAGCAGAACACACGTACGTTAAATACAGAGCAATCAGACAGTTTTGGAAATGATTAACCTTAGGCAGGCCCATAGATATGTATATTATGAATATAATCGTTCTAATAACGTTAATAATGTTCTAATTTCAATCTCAATACAACAAAACAAAACTCTGTCAAAGTTTTCATCTGCCATGCTGTCAGCAGAAATTAGAACGTCTTTGCTAACAGCTACTACGCTCAGACTGTGATAGGCTTAGGCACGTAATTAGAGTATTTATAATATGCTTATCTAATCAATGGACGAACCAAAATCATTAAACCATCAAAAACGCAGCTTATGTGTGTATCAGTACGTGTGGGTGCTTACCGATCTGCTTCCTCTCCGTGGTGCAACATCCGTAGCAACAACTGGAGAAGCACTCTGTCAAAAAAATCCATCAGTAGTCCATTAACAACAACACATACATTATATACAGGCATAGATGTAAAAAATGTTTTTATTCTTGCCCCATTTAAAAAAATTTTTTTAACGTTTTTATTTTTATTTTTGCAACATTTTAACGTTTTTTTTTATTTTTTATAAAAAATGTTCACTGAAATTCAAAAATTCTACCAAGAACATCGAGAAACACTTTTAAAGCCACTGAGATGAATTAATAAGCTATAGTGGTGGTAGTTCACTTACTCTGTCTAGTGATACTTGGTCTTATGATTGCATGGTTGGGTTGAAATTGAATAAAATTCTTTCTCCTTTCCTAGTTCTAGCTATACTGCACTTACAGCATTAGGTTACAGGTGAGAAATTATACAAATTAAGACTAATATTTTTTATCATTTTTAAACGTTTTTTTTTATTTTGCCACATTTTTTACGTTTTTAGTTTTTTTGTGGAGCATTTTTTACATCTATGTATACAATCACTACATTAAGAGTAACCAGTGGCATCTTGGACGAGGGGCAGATGGAGCAATCCCCCCCTAAAATTTTGGGCTGTCGAAAAATCTTCTTTTTGTCTAAACATTTTTGTCCGACAATTCAAAGTTTGGGGCTAAAAATCTCCATTTTAAGAAAAACTGAGACAAAATCAAAACTTTGAGCAACCTAGCTGTCAAATATCTGCAGCTGTCTGTCAAGAATTCTGTTTAAAATTTGCAGTGCCGTCATAAAATTGCAACTCGATGCCCTGCCTATGCATTTAACCTACAACACCACTGATTGTAAACGTTAATTACTAATTATTTTTTACTACCTCCAACAAAACTATAAAATAACATAATTATATGTTTCTGTTACGTTTGCTTGTTGTCCGTTCAAATTACACATAGTTATTATGTGAGTAAAAACAATTTTTGCGCAGTTGTTTCGGGCCCAAAAGTAGGAAAAAGTGTTCAGAACATTAACTTCAAGTCAAATGCCAAAAGTCTGGAATTACTGATGATACCTTTTCTGGTATGAAAGTCTGAGATGCGAGATCTGGATCTAGAACTGGAAATTCAACACCTTTAGCTTTCAACTCCTGATAATGCTTAGACACTTCACGAAGCTCTGGACTAGACTGAAAGGCATAGGTCCAAGTCTAAACACAATCAAAGGACCAATACACGACACGAGAAAATGAGAAAAGGCATCTTATTAACAACATTAGTGAAAACAGAAAGCTATCAATAATAAATCACTTTTGTGAAGCCATAAATTCTGATGACTGAATGTAGTAAAAGTAACAATCCTACCACAAGCATTTTATACCCATAATGGCTGGTATTACTACTGGCAGGATAATAAAAATTATCAGAAATAAAAATTTACCAGCGAATTATTTAATCAATTATTGACTCTTAACTACATAAGCCTGAAAAATTGGCACATCCACGGTGACTGCTTTTGCTGTCTGTTACAGGCACTGCAAAATTTGCAACACCTTCCAGACCCTTTATAGTTTCTGCTAAACTTGGCTTTGAGAAAAGCGCTCAGCAGCGCAATGCACAAATACACACCAATAGATCACTGACCTGTATGAGGCTAAGTACAGCATTCTGCAGCTCAACAGATGGGTTATGCTTGGGGCTGATAATCTTTATCATTTCTTGCATAAATTCCTTCGTTGCAATGAAAATGTGAAAACGCTTGCCACAGTTTTTCACACAAGTCTCCAACAACTAGCACAGCATCAATAACAACTGACGTATCAGACTGACGTGATAAGACAAGCTGGTCCACGAAACATCACAAGCCAATCTTCACAACTAACAGCTGACGACACTGCTCAAAGAGTGAGTGAGTAAGTGAGTGAGTGAGTAGGGTTTAACATCCCACCCGACACAGTATAGGTCATTTCGAGGACGGCCTTTCCAGGCGGAATGCACACAAACACATAATAACAGAACAGAAAATTTAACCTTTGCAGAAACACAAAACACAAAAATGAGCTAAGTAAAAAGAATGTGCTGCAGCAAGCAGAAGCTGTGCAATAACCTTAAGAGTCAACATCGCTGAAGCTGAATCTTTGCAAGCAAATCTCTTCCGGATCGCCTTGGCTCCTTCTTTTGGACTATAATACACAGCACAACACGCCAAACAAGATCACCATAGTAATCCTGAAATGATATAACAAAAACACTAATCTACAAGTTAACACAGCCTCAAATAAATATCACTCAGTAATGATGAATATAACAAATTTCAACAATTAGGAAAGAAATCATTAAAAAATTTACAGCTAGATATAAAGCAGTAAAAGCAGTCCACTTAGTCTAACATAATTAGTAAATAGTCTACAGTAAATGTAAAATCTGAAACTCCAGGAACTTTAACGTTGCTAGTTAAGAGGATAGAAAGGGCAACTGGCATGTAAGAACCTGCTGCTGCAATTGCCAAAACACCCTGACTGACATAAAGTTAGTCCGAAAAGTAGGGCAGTTGAAAATTTTTAAAAAATCACTGACAGTAATAGCAATAAAAATCATGCCAGAAACATTATCAACAAAAAACCATAAACAGCAGAAATGAAAAACATCCAAAACAACATATTTTTAATGACATAACATAAATAATTAACAAATGCACATAAATATAATGTAAATGATAGTCAGCGGTGTCATGGCAAAAATCAAACAGTCACCTATATTCAATACGCACCCTTCTTCTGAAGAATTTATGGCATCACAGATGTCCATAAATACAGCCCAATTTTCAGATGAACACCTTGATCCATTGGTAGCCATCTCTTAAAACACAAAAAAACAAATAACACTGACAGTCTGGTCAATATTGCCGGAACGACTGTACGTTTGTCTGACAAGATAACCACCCTTGGAGTAACACTAGACAGGTGTTTAAATTTGCATATCAATCATGTGCATATATGCTCACTTTCATATTTGGGCATTGCGCCACATCAGAGGAGTTCTAACTGGTGATATGCCCAAGACTGTAGCAGCTTCTTTGGTTCAATCACGTCTACAGGGTGCGGCAAAAAAGTAGCCCCTTAAAGTGTTTTGCTGTTTTCTCAGCAACCGTTTAGCATTTTAATCTGAAATTTTACAAATTTATTTCTGGAATTGTTCTACGGCTAATTGCCAAATAAAATTTGATTCCATTGAAAAATGACAAAGTTATAGACTTTTTAACATGACCGCCTACAGATTTTTCAGCGTTAAAAAATGTTCAAGCTACAACACCAGTTCAATAACATTGCTGAAACAAGTCAAACAACACAGTTAACTAATGATCAGATGCCAGATTTCCATTGTTACTGTGAATGTTCAAAGTGTCCACCGACAGCTCCAAGCTCCAACACAAACCTTCAGTCACTTATTTTGAGAAATCTTTCACCGTCTCGTTGATCGGTCCTTGTGATAGGTTGCCCCAGATAACCTGAAGCGATTCCTTGAGTTCAGCAATTGTTTTCGGCTTTGTTTTAAGTTTGCAGTAAGCCTCCAACATCGCACATCACACGTGGTAGTCCACTGGGTTTGTACTCGGTGAATTTTGTGGCCATTGGTTTTTGTGATGAAATTTGGACAGTTGGCCCAGAGCAAGTTCTGTGCGCTGCGCGCTGTGTGTGCTGGCAGACCGTCCTGCTGGAAGATGAATCCGATGGGCAGCCAGGGATTGCTTTAAAAGAACGATAATTTTGCAATAATTTATAAACAAAATAAACTAGAAATTTGGGGCAAAGCGCAACGTGAGTCCGCCCAGCGCCCTAAGTCCGATTGGGGGAAATTGAGGGGGGGTAAAGAGAGGGGAGAATTTCCCTGGCATCAAAGTCATGTGGCCCGAACTCAAATGCATTGGTATACGCCGAACGCACTTTTCGACTTAGGGTAGGTCAACATTACCGCTTATAACTTTGTTCGTAGTGGACGGAATTTCACAAAATTTTTTTTGTTCAACGCCAAAAAAATCGCTCGCGTCAACGCCGTTTAGATTATGTCATTATCTTCATCAGTTCCAGAGATATTTGCACTCAAACTCGAAAGTTGTCGTAAATCGCACCGATTTTTGAACGTTTTTTGCCCTCCCAAATTTTAAGGGGGGTGGTGCCCCCAAAATTTGTACTTGCGTTAACACCCCAACTTAGAGCCGCGTCAAATGCCAAAGTTTCGTCGGGCTACACCCCCTAACTCCAAAGTTATAAATGCTAATTTATTACATTTTGAGCCAATTTTTGATCCCCCTTTGAAAAAAGTTGTAAGGGGGGCAGCCGTCCCCCGTTGGGGGTGCACTAGTAAGACTTGGTGATTCTCTAGCACGTGTAAAAATTTGGGGGCGCAGCACCCCCTAGGGGCCGAAATATGGTTTTCCAAAAAATGCGACTTAGGGTAGGTCAACATTAGTGCCTATAACTTGGTTCGTAGTGGACAGAATTTCACAAAATTCTTTTTGTTCAATGCGGAATTAACCGTATTTGATAACGCCGTTTAGGTTATGTCGATATCTCTATCCAGTTTAGAGAAATTTGCGGTCAAACTCGAAAGTTGTCGTAAAACGTACTAAATTATTAAAGTTTTTTGCTGTCCCAAATTTTAAGGGGGGTGGTGCCCCCAAATTTCGTACTTGCGTTAACACCCCAACCTAGAGCCGCGTCAAGTGCCAAAGTTTCGTCGGGCTACACCCTCTAACTCCGAAGTTATAAGCGCTAATTTATTGCATTTTAAGCCAATTTTTGACCTCCCTTTGAAAAAAGTTGTAAAGGGGGCCCCCATCCCCGGTGGGGGGTGCGCTAGTAAGACTTGGTCATTCTCTAGCACGTGTAAAAATTTGGGGGCGCAGCAGCCCCTAGGGGCCGAAATATGGTCTTCCGAAAAATGCACTTTGGGTGGGTACGATTCAACATCGAGATCTCCAAGGTCACTGGACCGAACTTCACCGTACTTGTTTCGCCTAACGCAGAAGGAATTGCATCATCATCATCATCGACAACCGTGGGCTCAATGCCCGTTGGTGTCTGACGCCATTCTTACTATCGCTGCCCACCGCTGCCTATCTAGGGCAGCGTGGCTTAACTCCTGCAGGGTTGTCCCAC
>Ga0209671_1006683_pt1 | contig 11879 bp, 9 predicted proteins | sample WorMetHERISLAND2_2_FD_187401 | JGI IMG/M metagenome (GOLD analysis project Ga0209671, IMG submission 187401) | Marine gutless worms symbiont microbial communities from Max Planck institute for Marine Microbiology, Germany - Olavius geniculatus... | ecosystem: Host-associated > Annelida >...
TCTGTCGGAAATTCCCAATTCTTGTTTCCCCAGTTTTTTAACCCACGACGCTGTTGAAGCGCACGTCGCCTCCCTGAAAAAAAACTGGGAGACAGCGTACCCCCGTGTCTATGCTCCCCCTGTTCCACCCACCTTGATGACCGAGATGACGGGGTCAGACATGATGTCCGCCTGGCGACTGTTTATGCGATATAGCAGACTCTTCGCCGGCTCAACGCAGACCTGTACAGTGTAACAACCACAGATATGTAATAATTTAGAAAATGAAACCGAGTTCTGATGAAAAAAAGCTTGTGAACGTTGGATAAAATCGTGACTGTCATTTTTTGCTTGACACATTGACTGGCTCGGCCAAAAAACTTTAAAAATGTAAATGCGAAAATAATATGTAGAAAAGTTAGTTACCGGGTTAAAATAAATGTTATTTTACTCGTATATTAATAACACTTTAATTCCAGGAACGTTTAAATCACTGTTATTTCCATGCTGGCGGTTTAGCGTTCATCGAGAATCCAAAGTTGGAAAAATAAGAACGTTCGTAGTTTATAAATTTTGTTTTCTTTAAGCGTGTGTGAGACAAAACTGAAATAAAACACTAAAGCAGTTCTGGATTTGCATTAGGTTCATCGCTAACTTATTTGTTCTTTTCGCGAATCCATAAGCAAATGCGCAAACCCGTTTCCTCTTGTGACAATACCTGTACTGTACAGCAGTACCTGTATTATCATTTCGTGGTGATCTTGCCGTTCCGGTGACACGCTCAGCCCGTTACAGTGTCCGCAGCTTAGTCGTCGCAGAACCGGCCACATGGAACTCCTTGCCGGCATTTCTACAAAACTGTCATCTGCCATCTTCGTTCCGGCGTGAACTAAAAGCTGAACTGTTTGCCAGAGCATATATTTATTAGCACACTCGTGACTGTTTTTATTGCTGTGAGAGCGGGCGATCACTAACCATATTGACTCGTCGTCATCATCATCATCATCAGGATAGGTCTATGCCTACCTGTGTGGTACGGAGGCTGAGAACAGCTGCTGCCGTCATTGAGTGTTGTCTGATCTCGTAGATGTTGTTGCCGGCGTGAGCGCTGTACAGCACCAGTTCACACGTCTGCATACGACACAACGATATAGTCAACAGTGCTGTAAATCTGCGAGACCGAAGATTTTTACGCGCGAGAGGATGTAATGCTTCGCGCGTCATAGCCATCGTCGAAGCGTCCGTCCGTCTGTCCGTCTGTCCGTCACACTGCGGTATTGTGTCAAAACGACGCAAGCTAGAATCACGAAATCTTTACTGTAGGCTGCCACAAAGACTCTAGTTTGTCGTGACAAAATTTCGTGCTTCGAAAGCAAGCGTCAAATAGAGATACCCCGTAGAAAAAAACGTCATTTCATAATTATAGTGCGAAAACGGAACGGTTGCAGATAGGTACAGACATGCTGCATATCATAACAAGCAATGGTGACAGGCTTTTTATTGCTGCCAACGTCGATGACCATAAATGACCTTGAACCCCCAAAAGAGGTTTTTCGGTTATTTTTTGCATCAAAATGGCTTCACATATATCAGCACAGCCTGCATATGACATTTTCAGCATTAAACGCAAATTTTAGCAGTCCAAGTCGCGTCCTTCTATGTTCAAAAAAGCCTGCGCAGTCAAGCGTCAAAGACGGCTACCCTTTTAAAAAGTGGTCGTTTTACCACTTTTGGCTGGTTTAGCGTGAAAACAGCTGCAGTCACAAGCATTAGTGACGATCTATTTAATAATGTCAACATCGATGACCTTGAATGACCTTGAACCTTCAAAATAGACGGTTCTAATGTTTTTGCAAATTGCGGCTGCAGCGCAGATTTCAGAAGTAAATTGCGGCGAAATGGATAGAGATAGATCAAGATAACCAGCGAATAAAAACTGCTAAAACTGTTGCGCGTCTCATGAGTTTTGCCCAAATTACTTGTTAAAGTTTAGATAGTAATACAAGTCATCAAACTATACACGCTCGGGACTTCGGTCTTTTTTTGGCATGACGATTTGTATGTAAAAATGCGTTTAAAGCGACATATTTGAAATGAACTGCAGAACTAAACTGGCTCAGGACACAGAATGGGTTGAACTAAACTGTAATGAAATGAACCGGCTAATGGATTTCAATTCTTTTCATTTCTGTCGCTTTAAACACACCTTTATAGTTTTTAAGCGCTACTGTCTCGGCAGCACAGAAAGCAGTAACGACACCGTGTTTTCGACCACAACACAAGATGCATGCGACATCTGGTCTATAGTTTGCTGACCTGATCTGTGTGAGATGTGGTTGGATCGCGCAGCAAGGCAGTGAGCTTGTGAAGCATGATTTGTGAATCTAGCCGCAGGTTCGAGTTCTTCTCGATCACGTGACGCTCGACCACGCTGTAGCCCACGTGAAGAAATAACCCTGCACCACATAATACAAAAACACGCCTAACGGAACATTGCTTCGCACGATGGTTTATTATGTGGTCGTCTCATAGGCGGCATTACACGTTTTGACCGTCCGTCTATGTCTATTTGTCCTTGTGTCCCGTACGGGCTCTTAGCTCGAAAACAAAACAAACGTGCCATATAAAACGACATCTGCATTTTATAAACACTCTCTGAAGCAGAAGTAACCGGTGTATTGATTTACAATTCAAAATGTCACAAGTGTTGGCTACCAAACATCAAAAACTTCACGAAATGGCGCACATCTCGCTTCGTTCTGGCCGCTGTAGTTTGTATGCTGCTTTGCAATAGCCCTGGACTATAAGTATATAAACAGATAAAGATTTGTAAAGAGTTCATTGCCCAGGGATAGTGATTAGATTTTTGCGGCGATTCCGGTTTTTTGAATATTAGGCCCTATTGATCTTTATTCCGAATTCTTTACCACTGAAAGATAGCAGATGTTTTAAGTATTTTGCATTCGCCAGATGGTAGCACTATTCTCGGCTAAAGTTTAAGATTTCTGATCGCTTCTATTTTGTTAGATTTTGAGCTACCGTATGTTGGCTCGCGAGCTGCAAGCTGCAAGCGACCCTTATTGTCAGGCAGCGTTTGTGTGACTGTGTCTCTGCGTCCGTCTGCCTTTTGCTGTCCGCTGTCTGTTCGCGGAAAACAGATTATTAATAACAGTTACTGAAAGTCGGCTGTCGCTTAATCTAGCAAGCACGTTGCCTACCGGCGTGTCTGTCTGGTATTTCTTACCTTCTTTCGGGATCATTTTGAACGGTGATTTGGCGCAGACGACCTCGCCCCGCACACAGCGACAGCTGCCGCGCTCCGCAACATAAAACAACGACCCGGAATCTGTCACGTAGAACATGCATTTATAAATCGTATAGTCAATACACACACAGGTTAAACCAGCAATTGAACACGGATAATTAGTGTAAAGCAATAGTGCAGTCAACGGCCGGCCAACTGTTACGCAACATAACAGCATTGAAGCACTGCACTAAAACCGAAATCCTCTAAAATTGGTAGCTGGTCTCTCTGGCCTCGCTAGTGTTTTTGGATATCCTCCCTTCAAGATCACCCAAAAGTCTTTTAATATCACTTAACTGAAAAAATGAAAAGTGTTCAGTATAGAATGACGTACCGTGTGTGAGATGTCGGTAGCGGCATGGCGACGGCGCGTTACAAGGCAGAGACGTACAGACGACGACAGACGTCGAAAACGAGAACGAGGACAAGGACAAGGATGAGGACAAGGTTGAGTTGAGATCCGCCGGACATCGACACAGCTCTGAACAGTCGTCCGACGACGTCCCGTTGTACACCTGTAGTGCACGCAGTAAGCACATACTCCAACGTGCTGTGGGACAAAGTGTAACCTACGACTTGTACAATAAACTCACAAGTAATTGAAGCAGAAAAGTTTGGAGTTCAAATACATACTAAATCAAACTAAGTAAAGAGTGGGCTATAAACCACGTTAGATATTATGCGTTTTGATAGTCTGTCTGACTGACTTCAGAGCCCCTAACTCGAAATCAAAGGATCTTATTACAGAAATAACCAGTGCACCAGTTTTTAGTTTACAAGGACAAATGTCAAGGTCATAAGAGTCGAAAAGGTTAGAAGGTGACGCATGTCTTTAGTTAATTTCGGATGCGACCGATTATGTGTCAGCAGTAAGAAACAAACGGCGCCAAAATCGCACATAATGTGCCACAACAGCACAAAATGGTGTTAGCCGCTGAAATTAAGACTGTGCGAAGAAACAATTATGACTTCAGCCGGCGCGTTCAGTGATAGGACGTTGTCACGCAAAACAGACGGCAAACGCTTCGTACGGAAGATGGGCCCATAAACAGCCAAATCCCTCTGCACGGTGCCGCCGAATTGCTACCATGCAGTGCACTGTAGACCGACTATACGCGTGAAACCCGCAAACCCACAGTTACCACTACCAGTTCGATACTCAAAGCTCTCTATAGATCACCACCGTACTAAAACTTTTCGATCACTATGTGCTAGCTAAGTAAATTAATACGTTGCTTTTCCTATCGTATTTCTTGAATAGTTCTTGATCTCTAACGACAGAAGCTAGTAAGCAGCATGAATACAGCGTAAAAATGTCAAGTAAAAACGTACTGACGTTGTTTAAACAGAATTACTTGGTAACGTTGATCTGAAATGGCCCAGCCATGTTTAGCTATGTGTGTTTAAAGTACAAATAGTTGCTATGGAGTTTTTTTCGGATGGGAAAATATAGAAACCATAATCTCGGAGGTAAGCCAGGTTCTCTAGATAAGCAAAATTTAGTTTCCCACTGTATAGTAAGTACGTACGTGCAAGTAAGTACGTGCATATTTAAAGTGCACAATGTCAGCCAGTGGCCGAATCTGAGGCACTTGGCTGAGCCGCTAGAAGGAGCCTAGCTAAATATTTGAGTATAGATGATGCAGTAAAAGTAAACGAGATGGCGACAACGTTGGCGATTCATTGAGCTATAAAAAAGAAATAATAGCGAACCTACACCAAACCATTTTATTCATCTGCAGCACTAAAGAGCTGTAATACAGCAAATACAGAGAACCGATTCGTTGAGATAAAGAGCAATAATAATGATCGACTCAAACCCGAATGATGTCGAATGAATGTTGCGGTGAATTGGCGAGTTGTTGACGCTGAAGACGCATTCTCGCCATGTGCTGACACGCTGTAATGCACAACAACGAACACACATCAGGGACGTTTATTTTTTAACGTTTTTTATTAGTTTCGTTTTATTAATTTCGCAGATTTTTAGCGTTTTCGGCGCAGTATGTACCATGCACGGATTGCACATTTACATGTTGCCGTAGAACCCAGAGGTATTTTGTCGCTAAAAAAAATTAATAATACTTGTTCACTTGCTAATGTATTTAATTATTAATATATAAATACATTAGTGTTGCTCGTTGTCCTTGTGAATGTGGACACTATAAACTCATAGCATGAAATTACCTGGTTTATTTGTTGGCCTTGCCACAAAAAAATGGTCAGACTTGGCTTGGTCTAACTGGAGGTTAAGTTAGACCTAATTCAAATCCCAAAAATACGCTACTTACTTACCGCTATAGTACGATGGGTGGCTGACATTTGACCAACTGGACAAGGCGCCCGACGTCGTCGTCATGGTAACGGTGGGCGTGGCCGACGTCGACGCGAAATAAATATTCGTTGCCTGTACAAAATGGCTGCGATAGTCGTTGATGGCCATGTCTGGACACGTAAACAGTTGACAGTCAAACATTATGCGCGCTTAACACGTCGGAAACGAGACTTAGATAACAAACCGGATCATAAAATTCGACCCTCCCACTGGCTAGAGTGATCTCAACCTTAAGACTCGAAACAGATTACCGATTCGAGTAGTTACTTTAAAGCTACTGCTTGCGTATCCTATACGTGTGGAATTCAAACTTGACTTAAAATTTAAACTAAAACTTGAAAATTGCAAGGGAGCTGAGTTGACGCTAATGATTTGCACAAATTAGAAATGAGCAAAAAGTTGAAAAGTAGAGTCGGCGATAATAACTTTTTCATATATTATTATTTTATCCATCTGTAGTTAACTCTAGCAAGTTAGCAACTTTTACAATAAGTAGTATGATAGCATTGTTGAAAGTAGCATTGACTCTGTAGTAAAAAAAGACAGAATTTGCGACACAAGTTTTTCATATAATATGTTATTAATACGCTTCTCACCTACACTAGACTCGGATAACGGACAAGCTGTGCGATACGATATGACTGAATATGATATGCTAAATATTTATCAGTCATCACCAGCCAGTAATTATCTATGAAAGATATCCGGAGTGCACGTTTGTTACTGGAGCTTTATATGACGATGTTAGACAAATCAAAATAGAACTCGGACATGTGTTGGGTAGGCCTACAGCAGACAAAGTACACACAAATTGCAATGTGAACGGCTGTTTAAATTCGAATTTTTATTCTCCAGTGCGAGTAACTATATTGCATGACCAAAAGTACAAAAGTCAAGATGACTAGCTTGTTCTCCCCAGCGAATGCTCCGTAACGAATAACAATCTCGCCGTTGTACGCGCATCTTCACAGTCATATACCTGGTAGTGGTAAGATTGCCCCTTCCGGAAATCACACGTCGAAAACTGTTCGAATTAAAAGTTGCAAGGTCATAAAGGTCAAATCCACTAATACAACAACGGAAGGTGACATGAAGTTTTGGATGTGGCTTGGCGTTCTATTTGTCCTCTGTACGGCATAAAGTACTTAACTCGCCGTAATATTTTGCGATCAGAAACCAAAAGATAACGTTACGACTATAATGTTAAAATGCTAAAGAGCAAAATATTAAAATTGTACAAACTGAATTCCGTCAGACAGTTATCGCGGCTATACTCTAGTGATTTCGTTATCACTGACTACTATTGATGACAGCGTCAAGACGAAACAGTGACTCCAGCATTGTTAACATCATTGACTATTAGCGTTAATTTATTAATCATTGTTATTGTTTTCGTCGTCATCATCATCATCATCATTTTCGTACCTTTACAGATGTTCTGCTGCTGAAGCCGCTGTAGTGCGCTGGTGCAGCGCAATCGTTCGATGTTCGACAACTCTTCACTTGGACACGTGCAGTTTGTGGTCATGACTGTTCCAAGACTGCGAAAGACGGCCTGACGACAGCGTTCATTCGAAGGACATCCTCCAAGTCTTCTGTCATAGCCGCATGACGACTCGTAGTCCTCGAGACGATCTCTATACGCACAACAGCATCAACTTTGTTCATACGTAGCACGAAATTATCAGCAACGCTAAACAATTCGATTCGGATACAAAAGCTGTGCATGATCCGAATTCAGATTCAGTTTGCCATCTAAAATTAAAAATAAGTAAAAAAACTTAGTCCCTGCGCCAAGTCCCGTAACTTTACAAAAGTTTTAACCAAAATTCTTCTGAAAATGCTGAGATAGACTGCAAAATATTAGTTTACTTTACATCCGCTAATAACGTATAAGTCGACGAGCAGTCAAAATGCGTACATCACCTAATAACAACTGAACGAGAAAACTGTAATAACTAAATACAGACCGGCAGTTGGTGTCGGCGAGACATCGCTGCAGCAGATCGGCACAGTTGGGTGGTGGAAGTTCGACCAGGGAACACGCAGGTCTCAGGGCTCCCATCATCCCTAAGCACGCCCGCGCCACGACCGTCTCTGTACCCTCGCTGACCACCTTCATTCCGTCACAGCGACAGTACAGAAGCACCGCCAAAATTTTTTTCCTATTTTTTGTTTCTTTTTAACTTCCCAAAACTGTTCTATTTACCTCTTGGTTCAGTTCTCTTTGCTGTTCACATAATAATGCATGTTGTCGTTTTTGTCCAGTTTAGTGACATCGACAGTACAGAAGTTCTTCGGTGAGCGGTCGGTCGACTGCGTCCAGGAATGAGTCTATGGCGCTGAGACAAGCTCGTCGACGTCCAGCGATGTCACTGGCGCACGGAAGAGTGTCCGCCTGGTTCACCGTGTCGTTCCAGACACAGTCAGACTTGACTCGACGTAGTGAAGCGTAGCAGACGGCGTTGTCAAGGCAACGAGCCAGCGTCAGCACGCACGATCTCCGGTCTATGCCCGACACCTCTGCCAACCAACCAACCAACCATCGATTATCACAGTGAATCTCAACGTTATCGTCACACTACAGAAATAAGTTAATGAAATTAAAGAAAACACACAAGAAATATGCAACATTAGGAATAATTATCAACGACCAGTACTAACGTTGGGAAGGTGTGGCTCGCAGCTCGTCCAGAAGTGAAGTGAGATCGTCAAACGAAGTCTCAGGCCAAATGATCGTCGAATAAACTAAATACGGAACCGTCACTGTGCGAAAATACAAAAACATACCTGAGATTTCAGTTGCAGTTTAGTGAAAAAAATGGGACAGAGCAGGAGGAGGAAGAGAAAATGGTTTTAATTTTTTTCAATTTTATTTTGTGACTGCTCACAAAAAAGTGACATACTAAATAGTACGTATAAAAACTAAAGAAAATTTGCTGCAGTAAATCAGTCTATGCAAACGGTTGTGTTTAAAATTTGTTTTAGCAAAACTTCAAAATCAAACACAAAACTGCATCAATATTATTAACGGGTCCAGTAAAAACTTTTGAAACGGGCGGAAACTGGAAGCACAAAATTTTTTACGCATTGCGAATTGTTTTAGCAAAACTTCAAAATCAAACACAAAACTGCATCAATATTATTAACGGGTCCAGTAAAAACTTTTGAAACGGGCGGAAACTGGAAGCACAAAATTTTTTACGCATTGCGAATAATTGTCAATCTGTCAGTAATGTGGTCTTTAAAAATCTGAACTTCGAAAACCTAGCACTAAATTTTCAGTCCAAGGCCATGGTTGGCTTACGTGTAAAGTACCACCTTTGCAAAGCTTTTGTAGAATGTTGCGAAATACAGGTTTCTAAAAGAAAATTTTAGCACATTAAAGTTGCCAAAGATAAGCTGCGATAACGCGTAAAATAAAGCGTTTGCTAAAATGTTTTGCTTTTCACGGTAACACTGCGTATCTTCAACCAGACTCAAATTTCTTATTTTACATAAAGCTACGGTGTTTTTGCTGGTCTTGGCGTAATAAATATCGATTTAGGTTTGGCATTTCATCATTGCTAGTAAATGACTAATTAGCCGTCATATAACTAGCAATATACAGGGTGGGCCAAAAATGGCACCATTTTTTGTATACCTCATAACTTCACCAAATATTAACCGATTTTTACTATTCTTTCACTGTCAGAATCAGGAGAAAATTTACAATAAAACTCCTATTATAGGTCCCACTACACCCTAAGCGTGTCACTAGATTACCTTGTGAAATGTCAGCGTCTTAAAAATAACAATTAAAGCGACGACTTTTGTAACAACACATTTTAAAAAATTACCAACAAAAACAACTCGCTTGTTGTCTCAGTTATTGTCTAAAAATCACATCTTTACAGTTTTACATCAAATTTTCAATGTGTCCGCCTTGCTGCTGGACGACGCATCGAAGCCGCGACGAAACTGGCCAATGGCGCGATCAACCAAACGCTGCGGCACTTTGCCCCACTCAGCGACAATGGCTTTCTTTAGCTGGTTGACTGTAGTGAATCGTCAACACTGATAGGCCATCTGTTGAAGAGCATCCCGAACAGCATAATTGACCGGATTTAAGTCTGGGTTGTTTGGGGGCCGCATGCCAGGCTCGATCAACGTTGATCACGCAATCGGTCAGTGGCGTCGCCGGCTTCAGTGCGTCATCTGACATTTCACGAGGTAGTGTACCGACACACTTGAGGTGTGATGAGATCTGTAGTGACAGTTTCAACACAAATTGTCTCCTAATTCTGACAGTAAACGAGTTTTGAAAATCGGTTGATATTTGGTGAAGTTATGAGGCATACAATAATTGGTGCCATTTTTTGGCCCACCCTGTACAGTAACTGCCGTACGCAAAGAATTGATTTACTCACTCATTTCTTTTCACAACTTTCAATGCAACTTACAGACACTCAGCGCAAAAGAAATTTCTTTCAAGTATATTGCTAATGTTAGCACGCTGATTGGCTGATTGTGCAAGAAGGCGATGACCAGTCGTCATTGGCATTTACGTTACGTGACGTCACACAACGTCAGACGCTTGACGTCATGTGACGTCACACGCATGCGCGTCGACTGACTGACCTAGACACGTGTTTCCGGCTAGGCGCGAGCGTATTCGCGCGCACTTGTCACGAATTTCCGGCCGTTTCATTGAGCATGCGCAGACGAACAGTTGCGGAGTCACAGAGCGCAGATTGGCCGTCGCCTGTTGACATTCGCTCCTGCAGCCGATATTATTACTGTAAGCGAAATCAAATCAATCAAACGTTTCTTTGATGTATAATTATTGACAGACCGCATACTATATAATATAGTAAATGTTAAAAATGCGACCGTGCGCCTAAAGCTGTGCAACCCTAACTCTAACCTGACCCAAAGGTCAGCTTGACAGTTTAAAACAAAAAATTGGCACACCGGTTACTTCTTCTCTGGGAAACGTTTACTCAAATTTTGGTTCTCTGAGTCTTTTTGTTTTCGAGTAAAGACCGCGTACGGGACTGACAGACAGACGAACGGACGGGCAGACAAGCGTGACCCATAATGAGGCAAACCTGCATGCTTTTCGACCCGGGCGATTGTAATAACAACCGACAACCGAAAATGGCCTTAGAAAACAAAAAATCTTACATTTGGTGGACTTCTCGCAGACATTTCGTGCTCTATAAATTTACTTACTCACTTGAGCGCCTATACGTCGACGACTCTAGGCCTACTTTGTCTGAACAAACTCAACCTAAGTCACAAACCTCAAATATGCCGCAGTTCTTGTGAAACTTATTTACTTGGACGGCAGATAACCACATGCAGATCAATAGTGTTAAAATCAAGGAAATAATACTTAGTCCTCTTTCTAAGACTAACTTACCGGTACTCAAAACATCTTTAGAAACCATACAGCGAGTCAGCTCCTTTAAGTTATTAGGAGTTCATGTTGCCTCTTCTTTGTGTTGGTCAATCCACATCAACGGCATTGCTCAAAAAGCTGCTACTAGACTCTATTTACTCAAGCAGTTAAAAAGATCAGGACTATCCAGTGGTCATTTGTTATACTACAATACCTCAGTCACACGACCAGTTCTAGAATACTGTGTTAATGTCTGGTACTATGCTCTCTCTAAGAATCAAAGTCAACACATTGAGAGAATACAAAAACGTGTCATCCACATTTAACTATGCCCTTGGCATGCCCTATATCTCCATGTTGTATTTTGCTAACACAGAAACTCTTGTCAGTCGTAGAGATGATCTCTTTCGGGGGTTCTTTCTTGATATTGCGCGGCCTTCCTCTTGCCTCCATTGTTTCCTTCCAGCTCCAAGAGAACAGTCAGTAATCTCACGCTTTCATTCTTCTGCTAAATTTCCCAGAGTTTATACTTGTACAAAGCGCTATTGCTCTTTTATTAATTATATATGTAAAAAACTTACCAGTTTACAACTGTGTGTAAGGACGACGTGATGATATCAGTCCTCTAAAACAGCAAAAATCATTTGGGTAACCGTAGATGGGGCTATGCATATGGCGTCCTTACAAGCTGACTTTAGTTGGTAATCACTAACATAGTCTAAAGCCTTCTTCATTTGATGTTATTTGTCGTATAGGCCTACTTGCCGAATGGTTACCGATTTGGCCGAACTGCCCAAAATGTGCACCGTAAAACAACAGATAGGCCTAAGCGTATAATATTATAAGCTTAACTAATGTAAAAGTCTGCATAATGACGA
>Ga0209671_1006685_pt1 | contig 11877 bp, 12 predicted proteins | sample WorMetHERISLAND2_2_FD_187401 | JGI IMG/M metagenome (GOLD analysis project Ga0209671, IMG submission 187401) | Marine gutless worms symbiont microbial communities from Max Planck institute for Marine Microbiology, Germany - Olavius geniculatus... | ecosystem: Host-associated > Annelida >...
GGGGGGGGGGGGGTTGTGTAACTCCGAAATGCCCTTAACCAGACTGGCCCTTACAAGACTAGCCATTCTAAATACTTGAAAAATATTACTGTAGGCCTATATCCGAAACAAAATTTCGTTGTAGATACTTCTACTAGGTGCCAAGCTAAGCTAAGTGAAAGCAGTTTTCGAGTGTTGACTCATATCACCCTTACATAGCTTTGTAAACTGTGGAAGCCGCTTGTGAGAATGCGTAGGCCTATATCTGTTATGTAAGTTTTTACTCGATGTAATTTAACGCACAGTGAGTTTTAAAGCCAAGATAATAATTCAAGTTTTTCTTTCTTAACAATAACGGCCTATATATTGTATAGCTATGATTTTCTGTTACTGGCGCGCTGCCAGCGTTGCAGCTGGTGACGTCACAGGCAATGCATAAACTGCTGCTGGCCTACTGACGTCATTGTCACTATGACATCACGCCACTGCACGCACACACAGACAGAACGATAGACTAAAATTCAGACATGACTGGACGTTTCTACCATGTGCATTGGCATTCACTGCAATATACATGGTGTCAGCACGGACTGGTGTACTACATTGTTTTGGCTTGCAACTTCTGTTTTTTGTATTTTTATTTCAAGTATTTAGAAGGGCCAGTCTGGAATTCAACACGCGATAATATCGCCCCAAAACCATTTTTGCTGTTTTCGAGTTTTGACTCGTATCGCCCTTACATAGCTTTGTAAACTGTTGAAGTTTTTTGCTCTGATGTTAATGGTAAATCACTCTCTTGACATTTTAAGCATGTAGCTGCTTTACATAGTTAGATACTAAGTCTGACATTGATATGCAGATATCCTCACACTGTCTCTTCACCAGTGGATTACACCCTACATCGGAAGGATTTCCAAGTGGCATTTAAAATGCTAAATGAGTCAAATTTGGCGTTTGAAAAGAACGTCAATGCTGTAAAAACTTTAGTTTTGCAGTATGGCTGTTTTTTTAGTTAACATCGATTTTAGCATCAATTTTGTAGCACTACTGGTTTCAACCAGTTCAGCATAGAAGTTCGTTTCACAACTTACAGAGTTCTTTAAAATGTCCATTAAGCTTGCATAATTGTACAGCAAATTAGCAAGCACTGTCATATGTTGATATGCATGCTCAGCAGATCAAAGAATAATTTTAGAATACATTTGGTATTTTCAGACAAAAAAAAGAGTAGGCAGCTCACTGGTGAATAAAAAATTCTACGTTTTTGCTGAAACCAGGACATTGCTAAACACACTAAAAAATGAACCACAATAAGACATGGAAAACAATTTTTTACATCTAGTACACACATGCAACCCTCAGAACATGTGCAAAAAAAGTATAAAAGCCGATATCTTGGGGAAGAAATACACTGCTGTACCGGTACTTACTGTCAATGCAGACATATACACAGAGATGTCACCTAAACGAAGATATCCAATTGCAACAAGCTTCCCAAAAAAATATTTCTCAGTAACCGATAACAGTGTCACTGATGATGACACTGCCGCAACGGGATGCGACGATACATCAAAAATGGAAGGAATTATGCAAGTTAACAATCATTTAGCAAATCCATCAAATTAAACCAAAATCTCATCTTTTAAATGTCCCTACTGTAATACAACGACAAAAATGAGAACAGCAGATAAAGTTTGCATTGCGGTACATGCTGACACACAACAGAACTTTCGGCCTCCGATAACTTGACTGACAAGTCGGATCTCGGTCGTGCGGCAATAGTCAACATGTAAATGCCAGCCCACAGAAGTGCGTTGACGACACTGGACTCTACTGCAGTAAACAAGGTCAGAGCTACACGACGCTTGTGTCCATACGTTCATTTGTCAGTCCAAAAGTCAGTGTTCGGCTGACGGTTCAGTCGTAGTGACTGCTACTGGAGCTGGGATTGTGTCCATCTTTGTAACACCTTCTTCCGACTCGCTCATCACTACGTCTGTCTTCATCTCGGTGGATGTCGGCTGATCGTCTCTCACGTCCGACGCTGCATCTTGCTTCTGTATATCTTTCATCTCGGTGGATTGAACGGCTGCACATGCAGCAAACCAAACTGCAAACATTCTGCAAAATATCTGACAAATCGGCCTTTGTTTTTGTTTACTTCCATTATGACAATTCATTCTTAAACCGAACACTACAATCCTGGACCTAATGGACATCAAAATCATCAATGTTAATCAGTGCTGTTTATTAATTGCAACTTCTGTCGGTGTTTGAAACATGGATGTCATTACTAGTATATATATTTTGTGTTACCAGTGGCAAGTACTGCTACTGTACATCCCATGTATTGGTTTAAACTAACAGTACTGGCAATTTTTGATGGGAAAAACTGGATGCACAGTATACCAAAAATACTAAACGTGCAAGGCTCACAAAGATGTAGGCAACAGTAATGACCAGTGACGTAAAGAAACTCAAGAAACAAGTAAAGAACCTCAAAAGCAAGCACTGTAGAACAGTAGGCTACTTAGGATGAAGCTATTTAAGACAATTCTGACCACCAGTATCGGCAAAGAATATGAACGTCAAATTAATCTGCAAGTACCAAAACTTCAAAACAAAGACGGCTGTCACAACAGCAAAACCACAAAGCGTGAGACCAAGATCAAACACTCCAGATTTTTCGTTCTCGAGACCATTGCTATTCAATCCACACAACAAAGCTTCTGAACACAACTTTCACAACTACTAGCACATATCCAACAGCCTGTACCTGTAGAAAAAAGCGAACACCAATAGCACCACAGCAGGGGAAGCAAACCCCCTTAAAATTTAGCCTGTCAGAAAATTTTTGTTGTGTATGATAATTCTGTTCAAAAAACACAAAATTTTGGGTTAAAAATCCCCATTTTGGAAAAAGTTGAGACTTAGAATAAAATTTTGAGTGACTAACTATGAAAATTTGCAGACACCTACTGGAAAATTGCAACTTCCTCTCCCCCAACTTGTTAAACCGCCCACGCCACTCATGGATAGCACTGTATAGATATAGCAGTGAAGGAGACAGACTTTTGTCAGTGGTTGCTGGTAGTTTGCCCTCGGCAGTTATCTTGTCAGCATCGAGTCGTATGCGCTTGTGCTTGAAACTTTCCAAGTGTCGTCGTCCACCCTCGCCCTCGTCTTCACTGTCTGAGAATTCCTCGTCACACGTTATACGCTTGTCACTTGCACGGACTGAACGCAAACACAAACATTGGTTACAACTCAAGCTGTGAGAATTAATCACACAATTAATCTTTTCAAATTCTTTAACAAGTAAAATATTGTTAAATTTTCAATTAAATTCATATAACCAAAAAGCATTATGAAATACGTACAATGACTGTTATCTGATAAACAATTTTAACTTTCTGTAGAAAATGGAAATGTTATAAAATAAATGTTCAGTGACTGTACACCGTGGTCCATAAAAACGTGCCATTTTTATTTTTTGAATAGCTCCGTGAAACACTGGCTGATTTTAATAATTTTTGGCATGCAACATCAGCAAGAAACTCGACACAAATGACTCTAATTTTGGTCACCTCACTTTAATACTGTTGCTACACTACCTAGTGAAATGCAAGTTATTAAACCTGCTGTTGGTGAATGGCATCAATGTTTGCAGCTTGCACTTGAGCTAGAAGAGGACATTTTGAGCAAATGCTATAATAAAAATGAAGTGACATGTGTGACTTTTTGAGATGCAATAGTTGCCAATCCTGTTTGTCGCTATTCAGCTAATCACTTCTGAGCCAACGAGTGGGCTATCCAGTATGAATTCATTGTTGTGAATGGCCAAACTACGACTTCTGCATTTCACAAGGTAGTGTAGCGACAGTATTAAAGTGAGGTGGTCAGAACTAAAGTAATTTGCGTCAAGTTTCTTCTTGATGTCACATGCCAAAAATTATTAAAATCGGCCAATGTTTCATGGAGCTATTCAAAAAATAAAAGTGACACGTTTTTTATGGACCACGATGTATATCAGTGTATTTATGAGAGCTATTAACGATGTAATTGATAAATTTGCTAAAGAAAAACAGGCATTTCCCTAAACAATTACCACTGTTACTTTTAGTTCACATAACCATTAATCATTAATTTCTGAAGTAATTTCTTAATCATTACAAGCTGTAGTTTTTAGTTTATGACAGGCCCAAAATCACCATCACTGCCAACATGAAAGCAGTGTGATTTAAGTTTCACCTTTTATTTTCATTTCGGTTTCCATTTTGTTTTTACTGTGTAATTAATTTAAATTTCAGTTTTGTTTCCGTTTTGAAAAATTTGTTCCGTTTCTGTTTCACACTGTCTTTTTTCGTTTCAGTTTTATACATTTCTGTTTTCACCTGATGAGACGTAGTTAAAATCAGAAACAAACACGCAGTATAAGACATGAGAAAATGAAGCATATAGGCCCATAAAACTTTGCTTTGAGGCTGTAAGCAATCTGTGCATGATGACCGTTTGTTTGAAGCAACTTAGAATGACTGTTATACTTTGTGCTTTCAACAAATTCTGCTCATTGCTCTGAATGCAACTTGTGCAGATGAATGACATAGCTCAGTTTGTTTTCCGCTAGTTGTTGATGATAGAATTTGTTGCTCATGCCATCCACAGTGCTACATCTTAGCATCAAATAAAAAATATTCCTATATAAGTGGTTGCGTTTCCATCCACGGATCGCATTCGTCGTTACAGCTCTGTGACACAACAACGAAAACTTCAGATGGTGTCGTGTTGGCAGTCATCCGCTATTGTAGGCTACTGCTGGTGGTCAAATAACGAACTTCAGCGTATGTTAATCGCTATCAATTGTACGCCTGTCTTTTCTGGATGATGCCTCCAGCAACTGAACAACAGTATTTCTGGATGATTGATGGACACAGCAAAGAATTGGACAACAAAACTTCACCAGTTTTTGATGCAGTCATCAAGATACTGCGCTGCCAGGCTGCAATTGTTATCACTGACCAGTCAGATATGCAAGTGTCATTAGATCTGCCTGATGTCTTCCAGCGACGCGGTGGAGGCGGCCACTGCGTGCGCCTAGAACCCTTCTCCAGACTGACAGGTGCTCACTCACAGACTCACTCACTCACTGCAATCATTAACACTATAGGCCAACTGACAACAGGGACCAGTGGAACGACACGTGCTGATATGGCACGTGTTAATTACACTGGTAGATGATTGACTATTGCAGTCACCTGTTAAGTAAGCAACGTTTCTTGCCAACTTTAAATGCGTTAGCAGCTCATTTCAGTTTCCATTTTTGGCTTTTCTGTTTTTGTTCTATTATCGTTTTGGACTTTTCTGTTACCATTTCGTTTCCATTTTTACTGACAATTTTGTTTCCATTTCCGTTAACGAAATCTGTTTAAATCCGTTTTTGCGCATTTCTGTTAACATAAATTACACTGCATGAAAGTTCTGTTGCAAGCTCGCACAGTGCTGCTGACACACTAGTGCAACCGTAAAAAACTTTTTATAACGGTAAGAAAGTAAGAAAAACTGCACAAACCAGACAAGTGCAGTGCACATGCTTCAACACTAGCAAAAACACTCTTTACATTACGAACCATGAATATGCACTGTATCAATTTATTTACCGATGACTCCAATTAGTTAACTGCAACATACTTATTGCTTTTGAGAGGTGCATCTAACTTTTGATGAAAGTCCTGCTTCTACAGACGATTAGTTCAGTGAATTCAATGACACTTATTACTGCAGGGTACCAGTTTAATACAATGTAGACTACAACATGCACTATTGATGGAACATTATTAATGACCAAAGCAACAAATAATGCAAAACAACAACATACTCGATATTCTCTCATCGGGATGACGTCGAGTTTCATCGTCACTGTCCTCTTTGATTGCATCCTCTTGGATGTCTGCACATCGAATCAATGTCAGTGTCAGCAGTGTATTTATCTAGCACCTTTGTCATGCATGCAGCAGCATCTCCACAGTACAAAGAATACTGGTATCCATTAAACAACATCGGCCTCAATGCCTGCAACATGACTTATGTCTAGCATGACTGAAAGATTATTTTGCATCCACCAGATATATGGATGACGCAGTTGACTTGGCTCAGAACCGTCCACTATGGAGATTGATGTCTAAGTTCGGCGCTACGCACTCTTAGTGGTGTTTGCCAGAAATGATGATGATGAGATATAGAGACTCAGAGATATCTGACCGGACTTTACTTACAAACTAGACAGTTGTATGCACTGTTATACACCTTGATATGAGCTTCTCACACTAGACATAGTGTGTACAATGGCAGGCAAACTCAACTCATCTGTTTGCTATATCCGCTAGCAGACAGCAATAGACAACTGCTCAGGGCACATGGTCCAACTGCTGAATGTGCCATTAAAGAAAGTGTCTGTATCCTATACACACAGCTAGCTGTACACATGGCAAACACCACATAGGGTCAGTATGTATAAAATTAAGGTTAATCACTGAGGTAGGGCTAAGTATAGTTGCTAAATATGTACATGGCAGGCCGTGCATAGGGCTTGCAACGTTTTCTAATGACACCGCACATAACCGGCCATGTTTATAGCACTGTCCTTTACTAAAATGAATGAATAGAGATGGCTAATATAACATGATCAACAAGCAGCAAGGCTTACTCAGTACTCACCGTGCATCTGAACGCCGGGTGCATGAGGCAGCATGCGCAGATTCTCAAAGAGCCGAGTCTTGATCTTGTCGATGTAGTCCGTCGTGTTCTGGTTGGCCATGTTGGACGGGCTGATGTGCAGCTTGAAGTCAGGCCCGTAGTACTCAAAGTAGTCATTGTACGGCAACTCTGCCACATGAACAAATATCCACATAACAATCACAGCACTTATACGTACACACATACTGCAATGGTTTCTTGTTCTTTTGGTTAGCTAATTAATTAGGTATGGGGTAATCATCCATTCATTTTGACAGAAAAGTTCACCACCTAAAATGCATAACTGAGCATCCGTGTTACATAACTTGCTAATCGACATAAGCTGCTTTGTGAGGACAACTGTTACTAAACCAAAGTAGTCACATGGTTATGAAACATATGAGTCACTGGCCCCAGTGACTAGCCCAGCATGCCACTGGCTAATCACCATTTTGTGAATGAATCTGTAGTAACTTATTATAAGTGCCTTAAATGTACTGTTTAATGCTTTGCTAGATCTTTTATCAGCATCACAAACTTTGTAACAATTGCACAAATTCTGATATTTTGCAATAGTTAACTGATGAAATGATCAAACCAGCAAAAATTTGCTAGTTTAACTTCACTGAAATGTGACTGCTAGTTAGTGCTTATGCAAACCACAAGTACCGTACTTTATTGTGTATATCACCTTTGTAACTACAAAAGTCTACATAACAGCTAAAGATCACAATGACTGTGGAATGCAGACATCGAAACTATGTGACCAAACTGTGGCAGCTTTAAACCAGAAACTGATTAGTTAAACAGTAGATGAGAACATGCCATTAGCAATGTCGACGCTGAGTGCCAGTGACGTCTCGTAGGTCCAGCAACGTGCTACATTACGTATTGTGTATCCACCGCCTCCGACCATCAGTAGCGGCAGGTTGAAACTGCGTATGAACTCCACGCACCGACCATGACCTGCACACCCATGCATCACTCATTCCATGACACATGGCTCTGTTCTTCCATATATCAAGCAACTGAGCTATACTGTTAAATCAGTTAGAGCAAAAGCAGAGATTTATGGCTGGTTCAACATATATTACAGATCATTTCAGGCACAAGTATTTCCAAGCAATCGCTTGCACTTCTACCGACAACAAAAGAAAAACAGCAAAAATCAAACAAACTAAAAACAGCAAGAAACGTAAATCACAATAATTTAAAGTAATTATATACACATACAGTATACATACACAATACTAACAAACAATAGTTTCATATAGCATGCAAACTATCTAACTATCGAGTTTAAAGCCCTTTTATGTCATATGACTAGAAATTGACTGGGTGCCAGCCTATTCTACAGATCCTAAGACCCACCTGAGAGTGCCTGATGGGAAAGCTATGCATTATCAGCTGCTGGAAATCCAGTTACAACTACGCAAAAAAACTTTCATCGCTATATGAGTGCACAATCACTGCATATAACATTTAGCTAACAATATCTACAACTTTATCATTCTACTTCAGAGATGAAACAGACATGCCAAGTAAATAATTAATACAAACATATCTGGACCACATGTTACTACTGATGGCCTAAAATATGTCCACATGATACCTACTGCGATCAATGTGATATGACAACATGTTACTTAGCCACTTGAACTCAAAGCAATATCTAGCTTCACCATGCACGTAATGCTGTTTATTTCAGACATGTGCATGCATCATAGGCCAAGTTGTTACCCGAGACAAACCCACTGTCATCTAACCATGCCTATCTGAAAACCACTATCTTTTGTTGCTGTGACAGCCATTTATTCTAACAGCTACTGTGTAATGCAGACCTTTGAGAGAAAGATTGAAGCAGCCAAGCCTGTCCCCAGTGAGAGAGTCAGCCCCACACTGCAGAACCACTGCACTCGGCTGAAATGTCTCCATCACCTTTGTCACCACCTACAAACCGACGGCAAGTGTCGGACTTACGATCAAGGGATCGTGGGTTCGACCCATGGTCGGGTTGCTATCAAGTTGTTACTACCAAGACGACTGACTGTCCGGAGACAGGAAAACTACCTAGGTATATAACCAACGCCAAAGTCAACTCAGCCTTCCATCCTTCTTGGGTAGGTGAATCAGTATCAACCTGTCTGGCTGGGGTTATGATGGGACACATTCACTTTTGTCGAGTGGCAGCTAACACAGTTTGATCCCATATGGCAGGTGATGCTCCACAGCTTTCTGATGGGTTTCCTATTAAGAACTATAGACCACCTTTACCTTTTTTATACCTTTTAATATTAATATTATATTACACATTCCAGCAGTTGGCTGAAATATCGCCACAATTTTTACACTTACAGCAGCTTCAGACTATCATGTGTTTCAACCAGCTTACACATATCATAGCTGCAAAGATACCATGACATACATAATGATGAACATTATTTGTGACGATATTATAAAACAGTTAATAATGTATTTTAATACCAAATATTCTGCTATTTTGCATATGCCAGTATGCTGTATTTTCGGCATAATAAAATAACAGAACTGGAGTGGGCTGTCAATCGATGGATCTCATCATCACATGCCAGAAAAATGTCAGCAGCAATGTTGCTAATGTGCAATGAAAAAATAACGGTAATAATAACAACGATAACAATAACAACCTTAACAACAATCGTTTTTGACCTGGTACATGAACAGTTTTAGCATAAGAAAATAAACAGTAACAGTATGTTCTGATACCATGAACCAATGAACTACTGTCTACATTACTATCAGTACGCATGACTGACACAGACCGGTCTGAATGTCTGCTCATAAGACTCATCATCTATGCCGTCTCTCAGCGGAAAGTTGACGGCGTAATACTTTCCTTTGCCAGCTCCAATGTCCTGCACACAGAAGTGTGCCCATTTGTAATTACATACTAACTGACACAACATAATAAACATAACATCATACATTGGGAGTGGGAGTCAAAGAAGCGAGAGACCAAATTCTTGACGTAACTTCACCAATTACTGATCAGTCTGCAAAATACTTACATTAGTGCGGCACTCTACCAAAAACTGGCAGTTAATCAATCATTAAACATACTACCACAGCTTAAATGTGTTGCTACACTACCTTGTGAAATATAAATGCCATATGATAACATCATCAAATAACAACACTAGCATTTTCTCACACCATAAACTTATACCACAGAAGTATTAAATTTAAGTGCGAATGACATAACATAATATTAATTATGATATACAGAAGTGGGATATCAAGTTTTTCTTGTAACTTCAGCAAATACTATCATCGATTATCAATATCCTTTCATTGGCACATTCATGTGTCAGTTAACAGTGTAATTAACAGCATGTTAAGTACCGGTAAAAGCAATACCGACCCTTAAGTCTCCAGTTCCGGGGAAGTACTCGCCATACTTGTGAAACGACAGAGTCATGACACGGTCAGTTGTGTAGAATGCTTCTTCCACCCCATCTCCGTGGTGAATGTCAATGTCAACATACAGCACTCGTTGGTGATACCTACAATGTACGACGACAACCACTGACTCAATATGAAATTATGTGGCACTTTACTTCTGTCCATTATCTTTGCCAATTAATGACCGATTTTCAAAGTTCTTTCACCGACATACTCTGCAAACAATTTGCAATAATATGATTATTATATATCCCACCACACAGTAAATGCGTCTCGACACTACCTTGTGAAATATGAATGAAATATACATGAATAACGATAATAACGAACAAACATTTTGGTAAAATTAAAAAAAACACTTCAGATCAACATTGCGGTGAATGATCTGTATAACATTAGACTGTGTCAGACTGAAATATAAAATATTTTATGTGCAGGAAATACAATGATTGATCAGTACAACAATATAACCTAAGTACAATATGACAAAAAATGACAATGTTGAACAGTGCTGTAACAATAACCTTCATTTGCAACAAAATGCAGAAAATAATGAAAATCAAAACATGAAATCATAACATCTCTCCACTAAAATGCTGAAATAAAACACCACGAAGCATGTCAGTTACAATATGACAAAGAAAGCCACTTTCATCACTATGCTGTTGAAATACAAGCACGCACTTCAGCAGTTCAAGAATGCCAAGAACGATGTCATTGACGTAGCAGAATCCCGACGCTTCCGACTTCTTGGCGTGATGCAAGCCACCAGACCAGTTCACAGCAATGTCTGTCGCTTGTTTGTTCAACTTCACCGCTCCGGCTAACAATCAATCAATCACACGACTCAAATCTACATTACAGAGTTGGCCAAATCAACAAAAATGTTGTTTTGAAAATAAGCCTACAACAAAAGTGGACGAAAAATACAAAACTTTTCAATAAACTTCTTTGGAGGAGAGTAACTCTGCAGACTCCATGGGTGGTAATCAGAAAATCAGATATGAAGTTCTGCCTATTTATATCCTACTTTCTTTAACTTATAACAGTTTACCAACGCCAACAGCCACTAACACTGCATTACACAGCTGCCAGCACTAACATGTTGCTATCAGCACAGCACATACATAGCTGGTCTATCAACAACAAAACTACTTTCCAGAGTTACCTCAGATCAGGCAATACCCAAACAAGCAATGTGAGTCTTGTCAAAATGTTCAATGTAGTGACATCTGGTGGTAATGGTCCGCTATAGCGATGGTCCATCATAGCAAGGGTCTGCCATAGCGAAAAGGCCAAATTTTGAATTGTACAACTTTTTTTCCTGCCATTAATGTCTCATAGTATTATTTTAATCTGTTACTTTATCACTTTTTAAGTATTTTTTCATTGTCTAAAACAAGCTTTGATCGTCTAAAACAGGTTTCAGACGACGATATATATATCGGATATTGCAAACAACATGTAGGCTATTGTAATGACAAAAATACTTTCGCACTTGTAAGGGGGCACTCCTTTTTTGCATAAGGGTAAGTAATATCATCATCATCATCATCATCGACAACCGTGGGCTCAATGCCCGTTGGTGTCTGACGCCATTTTTACTATCGCTGCCCACCGCTGCCTATCTAGGGCAGCGTGGCTTAACTCCTGCAGGGTTGTCCCACACCACTGCTCAATGTCATCTGACCATTCTCGGTGAGGCCGTCCTCTTTTGTTTGAACC
>Ga0209671_1006687_pt1 | contig 11876 bp, 7 predicted proteins | sample WorMetHERISLAND2_2_FD_187401 | JGI IMG/M metagenome (GOLD analysis project Ga0209671, IMG submission 187401) | Marine gutless worms symbiont microbial communities from Max Planck institute for Marine Microbiology, Germany - Olavius geniculatus... | ecosystem: Host-associated > Annelida >...
CAAGTGTATAAACTGATGTTTTGTACATTTATATTTGCTGTTTTATTACAACAACAAAGTTTTTATGTTGATGGTCAATTATAAACCATCTGCTTTCCATGGCCATGAAGACACTGAACCTTAAATATTTTGGGGGTCACGATTTTGACCCTTGCTTGAGGCCGCGTTGTCCGAGCCATCGCGCATGAAAATCCGCCGGGCGGTCTGACCTGTAGGTCGGTCAACAAAAAAAGGTGTATATACCATAGAAAAATTTTCGTTATATTTCACCCATTTTTCGAGAAATGGACGGATTTGCACGAAATTTTGCACGGGGGGTCGTCTCGTCGACGTAATCACCTGTTTCAAATTTTGTGTCAATCAGTTGAGGGGTTTCAGATCTGCATGGGGTCGAATTTTGCCATTCTCCCTTTACTTAGCCGGTCGCCATTAACACAGGGCTGTGCTACCGCACGCCTGTGATAATGACGTCAAAAATGAGACCATGGTAAGTGATGTACAATAGTGGCAGTACAACTTCATAATAGTTTTGGTTTTCAGCTGAGAAGAACAGTCCTGGAACTTACTGAACGCTCCTCGTAGGTGTGAACAACTTGCCCAGAGTTGTTACTTGGTAGTGGATCACTCTGGTGTTAAACCGGGGACCTCTCAGTCTCGAATGAACACCATAGCTGCTGAGCCATCAAGCCACCCAGTCATCGTGCTAATATTATCGACAGAAATCATAACTCATAGCCAAGAACATTAGAATGCATGAAGGCTGATAATGTCCCATCTCATTGGCTGTTATTTTGTCATACGTGTTTTATTATTTGTTGACTTTTCTGTCTCATATATCTCGAGTTTTTTACATGCTGTAATTACAGTCTGTCATTTTTTGTTAAAGAAGCATTTTATATTATTTGATATGTAGTGGGATGTGTGATATGTGTTGCTGTGGTTTGCAGATTGAACGACGTGACATTCCGTACGATGAGGAGGAAGGTTTTGAAGAACTGGCTGAGGACATGAGTCAGGGGGACAGAGAGCATAATGTTAATGATCTTATTGTTGTCGGTCAGTTATGATACGAGCTTTTTGCTGGTGTTCGTTTTCATTGAATTACACTGCAGTTTTATTTTAGTGGGTTTAGTCAAATGGTGACCAAAATATGCAATGCGCCCTGATTCTCTTCTGAGATTTTGGCGCTATATAGATTGGTACTTACTTACTTACTTACTAGTACTTTGAAATGGTTCTCGGTAAAAGATGCAAACTGTTGTTCATTCTTGTTTTTTGGCAAATTAAACTTGAAGCATATGTCCATTGATAGGCAAAAAAGATTTGCAGGAGATTTTTTTCTCAATTTCTATCTTCGTTTATGCATTTAAACTTTTGTAGTACAATGGAAAACCAGAAATTTGGGTCAGGGCTCAACATGAGACTGTCTGGTGCCATAAGTCTGATTGTCTTGGTTCACAGCAGCTGATTTGTTAGGCTATCGATTATAAATGTGGTTAAATGCTTCTCCCTTCAAACCCCTCAATGGATTTTGCTGAAATTTGGTTTCAATTTCTTTCAGATAAGGCTTGTCCTTTCTCTATTTTTGGTCTTGGTCCACTCTCCAGTTTTGGTGGAGAAGTGGAAAATAAAAGAGAAAAAGAGATAAGAAAAACAAAGCAAAAACATAAGACCTCCCGTTACTGTGTATGGTTGGCCAATCAGTCAAAAGACGTAGAATTAGACAGCTATTCACATATGTTGCTCTAGCAACAGTGCACTATAATACTGGTGATTCGTAAAAGCTGTTAAATAGAAAAAAATATCTTAAAGGCAGGGCTCATGCGGATCCTTGAAAGTCCTTGAAATTTTTTTTCAGATTTTCAAGGCCTGGAAAGTCCTTAAAAACAGACATGGTCCTTGAAAGTTCTTGAATCTGTGTCTGAAGATCCTTGAAAGTGCTTTAATTTGATTTTCTAAAACGCTTTGAGCGAACAAGTGAATTTCAGAATCAGTGTTGCATGAGTCTTGAGTGGTGAATAGACATCATCATTACTGTCACTTACTGATTTTTTTTTGTCGAATGTAAACCGAATCTGCTTCTATATGCTTATAAAAGTGCCGGTTTGATTTAATTCAGTTCTTCTTATATATCCTCTGTATGGCAGTGACGGGACCAAGGCACCAACTCGCAAGGCTAAGACCAAGGCCAAGGCATTTTAATTTTAATGCACTATATACTGAATAGGTCCAAATATGCACACTATAAAACATTCAATTTAGATGTAAAACCTCCATCAGTCTAATATTTACATTATGGCATTTAAGTTCTGTAGTCCATATCAACTTATCAGCTGCAGTTGCAAACTAACGTTGCACATTGCATCTTAGAAACATCAGATTCTTAAGCACAGAGTCTGATATCTTTGAAGGGGTGGGCACATTATAATGCTGCCCTGTGAGAAACTCATTCTACTAACGCAGATGTAGCAGGAACATTCAAGAGGCAAGAAAATAGCAGCCTAAAGCAACTGTATTCAGTGTCAGCAAAAAGTTTTAATTTAGACTAATGCGTAGAAATTTATATGTCAAAGCTCAAGTAGACCTAGGCCTAAGTAAACTATTTGCCCAAAAGTGTATAAGAAACTACAAGTGAACATTCGATTTTATGTCAGTATCACAATGATTTGTCTATTGCGTATTGTGTTGCATCTTGCGTTGGAGGTTAATGTCTTGGTCTCGGTCTTGTGATAAGACTGAGCCCAAGACACTAACCTCCAAGACCTGAACCAAGGCCAAGACATCACCCTTCAAGAGAAAGGCCAAGGCACCAAAGTCCAAGACCAAGACCAATAAAAATCAGTAAAAAATCTCCCTTGAGGCAGCCTCGAGGCGAGGCACTGCCTCAAGGCATCACATCACTGCTGTATGGTCCTTGAAAGTCCTTGAAAAGTCCTTGAATTTAATTTTGACAAATGGGCAAGAGCCATGTAAAGAAGTTTTTTTCGTGGAATGATTAAAGTGTATTCTGTTGAGAAGGATAATTTCTGTTGTTGCATGTGTTAGAATTGTACATGTATACTGCTGATGCAGATCAGTGAATCAGTATGCAGATTTATGGGGCATCCTTTAAGCAGAGGTCAAAGAGGCACCTGTTATAAGTAGCCAGTGTCATAATGCCATTTCATAAGGCCTTGTTTAAAACATTGCATGTGGTTGTCTTTTTTTTCTGTTTCGAGAGTAGATTGTTCCTCATAGCTACACTGATTAAACCGAGTTGTACATGAGCCTTGGTCTGCAGATCACAGTCTGGCCCGAGCTGCAGTGGTGAGTAATATGTGTTTGGTTGTTATGAGCGGATACAGACACGGAGCAACATTCCAGCACAGCCGGAGCAGATGAAGACGAGTCTGAAGATGCACAGCATGTGCTGTCATACTCAGCATCAAGTGCCGAGGCGCAGCAGGCGACTACCCGCCAGTCAGGTACTGCTAGTAGTGGTGTCACACACCACCGAACAGCGACCCCTAGTGACTGTGTAGTGTGTAAGTATAAAACAAGGCATATGCACGTGCATATGCCAGTGGCTTGGCCCTTCGGTTGACGTGTGCTGGATGTTTGAAGCCTATAATGGGGATATGGGTGGAAAATACCCCTCTGTATGAAAATGGACTAAAGGCTATCAGCCAATCCAAACCAGCCCGAGCACCTGAACTTCTAGACTGCCATTTTTATACAAAAGAGCTGCCTTTTCATACACAAGATAAACCAAAAGTGGAAGATTTAAACAAGAAATCTGAGCTAATGCTCATAGGACACTCGGGAGTCTAAAGCAGTTCCTGTTCGCAGATAATTTTGGTCTATGTTCATCTATTATTTCTCAGTTCACTCTTCTGCAGCCAAAAATTGCAAAAATTACTAAAAACCCCCATTTTTGGGGCTCAAGGTCATTCAAGGTCATTGATGTTGATACTATTAAAAAGCACGACATTAGTGCTTGTTATGATAAGCAACACATCTGTGCCTATCTGCAAGCGTTTTCATGCTAGACGTGCGAATAGTGCAAAAATCACCACTTTTAGAGGGTACCCATCTTTAACAACCATATGTACAGGCCTTGTTGAACTTAGGAGATCGAGACTTAGACGACTAAGATCTACATTAAATGCTGAAAATTTTATGTGCAGGTTGTCTCGGTCTATCTCCAGCCATTTGGGCACAATTCACTCTTGAAATGTGCATCACAGTCGGAAATCGCAAAAAAATCCCTAAAACCTTTTACTTTGGGGTTCAGGGTCATTCAAGGTCATCGATGTTGACATTTCTAGGAGGCTCGTTGCCAAAGCTTGTTATGATAAGCAGCATGTCTCTGCCTATCTGCAACCATTTTTACGCTAAACGAGCCAGTAGCGGTAAAATGGCGTCTTTTTAGGGGGGAGTGCCCCTCTTTTGCCTTTTCTTTCATGGGACCCTTTTACCCAGCAGCATGAAATTTTGTCCCGAAATACTAGAGTCAGTAAGGTATTATATGGTGAAAACCGGAAGTCTCTATCTCATATGGTCTTGGAACGGTTCCGGGATGTGACAGACACCAGGACACCAGGACAGAATTGCCGTAGCTAATACATGCTATAGCTATGCTAGCTCTCGTGCGTAAAAACTGTCTGCAATACGGTACAATGCAATATGATCTTTTTGGTCATTGGGATCAGCCACAGGGAATGGTAAGATGGACACTGGGGTAGCTGCCCAGTCCACCCATACCTGGATCTGCCACTGTCTCTAGGTCTTGAAGTAGGGATTTATTTGGTTGTGTGACAGTTGCACCTTCAGTGTCAACTTTGGCTGTGGTGACAAGAAACCTGAGCTAATGCTCATGAGATGCGCTAGAGCCCATAGCAGTTTCTGTTCGCAGGCAATCTTGGTTTATCTCCATCCATTTTGTCTCAATTCACCACTATTCTGCAGCCGGAAATCGCAAAAATTCACCAAAAAACCCTGTTTTGAAGTTGAAGGTCACTGATGTTAATAGCACTAAAAAGCACGTTACCAGTGCTTGTTATGTCACGCTAGACAAGTGAACAGTGCAAAAATCACCACTTTTTAAGGGGGCACCTGTCTTTGACACCCACGTGTGCCGGCATCATTGAACGTATAAGATTGGGATTTACAAGGGTCATCCCAAAAGTTTCCGGCCTCGACATATTAGACAACAATATTTTCCACAATCTATACATCAGTGAAACGTACATCCTTTAGAACTCTAATGAGTCGGTTGCCGATATGACGTCGTTGTAATTTATGACGTCACAGAGCATTAAACAGAAGCAATTCCCAGTGTCAATAAAAAAGGCTTGAGTCATTCATCATCATGGATAGCAGACACCATCATTATCAAATTTCATATTTCAAAACAGATAATAGTCACTGGGGGTAAGGTCGTTGCTGTATGCAGGGTGGTCTTTGTGTAAAAGTCTATAGTCATGAACAGCCAGCTGAGTAACTGTAGACTTTGGACTGGACTGCAGTGCTGAAATATGGGGAAATTGTGCAGGGCTTGCTTCCGGGCCCCTCTCGCCCCCCTGTCCATCAGGGGCCCATGTAACTAGTCACAAATTTTGGTTGGCCTTTCACTAACACAACTGATATAATTAACAGCTAAATTTTAAATAAAATTTTGTTTGATACCATCAGATAATGGCATTGCGTCGTATTTTGCCCAAAGTGCTGTGATTTACGACTACCACAGATTAGGCTATAGTATATTCACAAACCCAAATGAGAAATTCATAAACGTAGATGTCAGGGCTTTCCTAAAATCAGATGCCAAAGAGCCCCACTTTGGTAAATCCAGCTACAGACTGAAAAAGTTTCATGCAACAATCAGTCTGATTCAAATGCTGCTTGCATTAGCGCACCAAATCGTTTCAGCTTAATGCCCTATGACGTCATAAATTACAATTACGTCACTTGCACAATCTGCTCACACGAATACGCCAGGTAGATACCTTTTACTGATATATAGATAATAGAAAATTTTTGTCCAATATACTGAGGCTCAAAACTTTTTGAATGCCCATCGTTTTTGTTTGCAGTTGTAATTGACTCAAATGCTGTTATTTGTGGCTAAGGCAAATGCAGACTATTGCATATTCACATATGCAAATGAGAAATTCAAAAATGTATTTGTTAGGGCTTTCACAAAATCAGATGCCACAGGGCTTCACTTTGGTACACTTAGCTACAGACTGGAAAATTATCATGCAGCAGTGAGCCTGATTCTATGCTGTTTGCGTTAGCGCTCCAAATCGTTTTGGTTTAGAGCTATATGACATCATAAATTACAACAACGTCATATCCGCAACCGATTCATTATAGTTTGTAAAGGATGTACGTTTCACTGATGCATAGATTGTAGAAAATATTATTGTCTAATACGTCGAGGCCGGAAACTTTTGGGATGGCCCTCGTATTAGCTGGATCAAATCTATACTGTGTCTATGACTACGGCTACATTCAACCACACCAGATGGTTAAGCTTAAATTAAGGCTATCAAATGCGGTTCAATGCGGCCAATGCGGTAATTAAGACATACCCATTTTCAAAAGTGAATTCACTATAACTGCGTTTGCAAGCACAAATTCACACAGCTGCCCTTCAAACAGAGCCTAGAATTATGTAGCACCAATTAGTTTACTTACTACACTAACAGATATCAATGCTATTCGGGAATGAAAGTTATACTTGAAACGAAGTGTGCATAATTTTACTTACCGGGGATCCTCAAACTCGAGAAATGCGAACGGCGGTCCAGTGGTGCCACCTTTCAGATTTATGAATGAGATCTTCCCATATTTGTAGAAGATATCCTCGATATCGCGAGCTTTGACGTCCGGTGGTAAATTTCCAACGTACACTTGTCCTTCACGCGGCGCAGTTGGACCTCCACGATAAGCCATCATCCTGCAATTCAATTCACAAACCAAAACATCACATCCCCAGCTATTCTGCGACTAATAATAACTTGTAACAACAAAGTAATGCATAAAAACGCAATTTATACACACCAAAATCTCAAAGACCAATAACACCGGAAAGCACAGAAATAATGAGCACAAAGCCGCAATTCCTTAGCCCACTGATAGCCCAACAAAAATTATGTTGACACTTGACAAAGCGTTATAGGCCTACTTTCAGCCGACCGTTAGATTGAACTTAAGTACGATGTATCGTACGATGTGTCGGGCAAACTGCCTGTTGTTTGTCTGTCTGTAATGCATGCATTGTGGCAAGCCGTACATCGTAGAGGATCGGCGATGATACCGTTGGAAGGGCGATGACGAGTTCCTATGCTGTCAATAGTAACGATTGTTTCCTATCTGCAGCTGTTTGGCCGCAATTTTAAATGCAAAGTTGCTGCATGCAGCTATTACCCACGTACGCCAAATTGTCGTATTGTGCATTAACATTCATTGTAGCGTTCGACACAGCGTCACCATTATGTACGGGACCGTCTAGTCAATCTGGGAAATCGCTTTATTTCCACGATCGGAAGTGGGACGCTGGCCTTCGGATAGGCCTATAGGCGGTACGGTAGGCCAACCCTGGCAACAGTTGGGCTTCTACTTTCTACTTTTATGTTACTCACTGTAGATAGACTGCCTTATTGTTGGCTGTGCATGCACTTTTCCACTAAGCCTTTTTGTTAAAATAAATTTGAACAAAATCATATCAATTATTACGTATGACTTTACAACGCGCTTTCGTGCATATTTAAGTAGGCCTAAGCATAAATCTAGGCATAGCGGAGAAACAGAACGAGTCGCGTAAGTAATTGTGATAGGCCCCTACAACAAACGATTATAGGTCTAACGTTCAAAAGATATTAAGATAGCCTATATTCTGTTTCATTCAAACGGAAGATCTACAAATTACGCGGCAAGTAAGACTGTTGTGCGCATGCCAAGATAGCCTGAACACGATCGGTGGTACGATTTTCCTTCAAATTTATACAATCTGATCCACAGTTGCGGACCTAAAAAAGAACGTCGTTATTGCTTGTCAACGTGAATTCTGCACAGTCGATGCGGTCTCGAATATAACGATGACAAGCGTGAACCAAGCGGCGAAACCCATCGCCAGCAGCCAGATGACGATCAGGTCGTCAATGAGTCCTCGAGCTCCCATCGAGCTTTCGGGCAGACAGTCGATGGGCGACAGAACGTAGATGACCAGCGCGACTGTCAACACTTCGCTCGCGTTCACTTCCAGGCGCATCGTCGTAGCACATCGAGTCACACTCCAGTGTACGAAGTCACACGCAGCCTGCACGTGTATACATCAACAGCATTCTCAGTTTCACAAAGAATAACAAGCCCAACTGTAGCTAGGATAGCCGACCGTAGGCCTACTGGTTGTCAGCGACCTTCAAGGTCATTCAAGGTCAATGATTTTCATTTAAGCTAAAACGACGTATGCCACTTCCTATTAGCGATTAATAGCAACCTTGGCCGTATCTCTCACCGTTTCCGAGATATGGTCAGTTTTCCACTGAATTTCCTACCCTTTCATTCAGTCATCAATTTGAGAATGTTCCCTTGCACCAGATGGTTGAAATTTAGCATGCTCAAGTTTAACGCACATGGCTAATTATTCGTGTGAAAACGTTTTCCCCTACCACCCAAAACTTATACCACAATACATCCGTTACAGACGGACAGACGGACGACAACCATGCCAATAGCTCGACCGTTACTTAAGTTCGGTCGGCTAAAAAGAACCCAGAAGAAAATAGTTAAGATACCTATAGTCATTAGTGAAGTCCGTAAGTCAAAAAATAAGACAGATTTTCTTGTCCTAGCAACTATTCTACAGTCTACTGTGGCGTGATGCTTGGGCTTCAATCCAGCAGCTCTACCAGAATTTTAAATATTTGGCCTTAATTATTGTAGCGACCTTCACACTGACTTCAAACCTTTAATACATCATCGTTCAATTCACCTGTGCTATCCCTGCCTTGGTACAGAATACAGACTACGTGTTATTTTGTCACAATCCGTCAATACGTCCAGAAGACATGTGTCGACCATCGTCAGTTTTCATATGACCTTGAAATGACCTTCAACCTTTAAAACGTTATCAGTTTATCTTTGACGCCATATATAGGCCCTAAACCATCAACAAAAGTTTGCTAAAATTCTTTCCAACTAAAACCTACCGGAGGCGAAGGCATTAACGATTAATAGGTGCAAATATTCACTCACTGTGAAAATCAACCGAAAAGTATATCAGCTGTTTGCAATTTTAAGTTTGCTGACACAGCGGCAGGCGCTGTAGATGTATAAAACGCGCCGTGCTGTCTTTTGCTTTCCATAGATATTCGAATGATGTTGCCACAAAAGCTCACAATCGTACCATACTGTATGCAAACTATTAGACCTATAGATAGATGTACGTGTAAGCCTAGTGACGTCACGAAGCGTTTCCATGACAACGCTCTGCAGCAGCAACTGCAATTAATTGACCTATAATTAATTATAATCTGTAATTAAGAATTTGAGTCATTCAGCAGCTGATTTCCAGTCTGAATCCATTGTGTGCCTAATGTAAATATCACGTGAGAAACAGCTTTATTTCATATGCCAAATATACAACAAAATACAAAAACAAGGGTAAACAAACACACTGAAAAATCGTCATCACGCTGTTCAAGTTTGGAACTACAAATTAAATACAGAATAAAGATTATACAATATCACATTACGAGCTACAAAACAGCAAAAGTTATAACTCAATGATGAAACTTTTTGCAGCAAATAGGATGCTAAAATTTCTAGAATATACTGTGCTTTGGTTAATTTCAATAACAATACAATGCAGAACATATCGATAACACACGCACAACTTGAACTGCCTACCTTATAACGATAATGATAATATCAAACAGTGTCAACTTACAGCGGAACTGAACAGTCTATAACAACAAAATACAGTTGAATAAAATACAACAAAATGCCTAACCCTACATAAAATCATACTCCGAGTCATAAAATTTATAGTCTCTGCTTAAATGTGTCAGTGTTAGTAATGGCGCGCAAGTGCAGCGGCAGATCGTTCCACGACTTGGGGGCCGCCACGCTGAAGGCGCACTCTCCAAACTTCAGGCGTGTCCTTGGGACTTGCAGATCCGATTTCGTGGCTGATCGCAAGACGGTATGACGACCTGGCAGTGCCGAAACTGATTGAAGAATGTTTGATATGTATAATGGAGCTTTACAAATGCTACTTATGGTTAAGTGAACTAACAAACATAGCTTGTACCTTCCTTCCTTCCCCCTCTTAAAATTTCAGCTTGCTGGAAAATTTTCTTTGTCAGAAAATTTTCTTCCACAAAATACAATGTATGGAGCAAAAGCACCTAATTTGGGGAAATTTATAGGCAAAAGTTAACATTCTGAACATCCATATATATCCGCAATTGGATATTTGCAGCTGTCTGTTGGCAAATTCACTCCAGATTACGGATAAAAATGGGAAAGATCTGAAACAAGTGGCAAATTTCAAGTACCTGGGTTCAGTAATCCATGCCCAACGATGAAATGAGGAAGACATCACAGCTAGAATTGCTGCAGCATGGAAAAAATGGAAAGAACTATCAGGAGTGTTATGTGATCGAAGGATGCCCGTTGCTGTTAAAGGGAAAGTATACAGAACAGCGGTAAGGCCAGTATTGATCTATGGTTCAGAAACATGGACATTGAAAAGGCGTGAAGAAGAACGTTTGGAGAGAACCGAAATGAGAATGCTAAGATGAATTCTCGGCCTCACGTTGAGAGACAAAAAAAGGAATGACGATATCCGTCGCATCCTCGGAGTAGCGTGCATCACGAACAAAATATGGGAGGCCAGGTTGAGATGGTTTGGGCATGTACAATGCCGAGAAGAGGAGGATTGTGTCAGGAGAATCTTGGTGGCAGACGTACATAGACAACGGAGTAGGGGAAGACAGAGAAAAAGGTGGATTGACGTCGTGAAGTACAACATGGAGGACTTGCGGGTCGACCCGATGGACGTGGAGAATAGAGCCGAGTGGAGATGGAGAACCCGTGTGGCTGACCCTTTACCCCAGGGATCTAAACCAGCCTGAAGGAGAGAGAGAGAAAGTTGGCAAATTCCTCTGCCACCAAAGGGTTAAAAGGGCCCCCAACCTTTTTAACCCACAACTCTGCTAACTGTTTCGATGCTCTGTTGCTTCGCTTTTCGTATTCTTAAATGACATTATAACAGTACATTTTACACCAAAAAAACTTCATTGGGTGGGCCACAATCAACCAGAAAACTTTTCTTACCTCAAACTGATATGCACTAAAAATTTTGTAGTGCTGTCCCTATGCCATATACTTAGAGATGCCAGTTATATGCGAATATGCGATCGCATATTTTGCCAAAACCGGCACATCGCATATTTTTCTGCATATAATGGCATTTTCAAAATCGCATAAGCAAAAATTCTGCCGCATATGCCAAAATTCGCATATATGCCGCACATTTCCGCATATGTGATCGCATTTTTCAGCATTTTCCTTGTCCAATGTTGTTTTAAGGCCGTTAAATATTTTTGGCGGCCACGGATTACCAGTATTTACAATTAGACATTGAATAAATTAAGTCGAAAATGTCAAAACTGTGCAGAAAAGGCCTACTAATAATCATGATTATGATTCTCCGTCACTTGAAGTTGCACATGCTGGAAATATGTGGAAAAATGCCGCATATATGCGCCGCATATTTTGCCAAATTTCTAGAGCTGTGGATTTTAACGATTAATTTAATCGTTAACTAACAAAGAAAATTAACGATTAATTTTATTTTTAATGATTAATCAACTCAGCCTTTT
>Ga0209671_1006689_pt1 | contig 11874 bp, 10 predicted proteins | sample WorMetHERISLAND2_2_FD_187401 | JGI IMG/M metagenome (GOLD analysis project Ga0209671, IMG submission 187401) | Marine gutless worms symbiont microbial communities from Max Planck institute for Marine Microbiology, Germany - Olavius geniculatus... | ecosystem: Host-associated > Annelida >...
ATTCTGGACCGGGATTATAAAATTGAACGCAGCACCGAGCATCGTGCAAAATTTCGCGCCAATCGGCCGACGGAGCTCGGAGATTACGCGGCTAAAAAAAGAAAAAAAACCACGGCAAAACATAAGTCCTTCCGAAAACTATCGTTTTCGGGCGGACTAATGAAGGGGTAACTTCAGCTAATCCATGTCTACTGTGAAAGCAGATAAAGATAATAAGCAAGCATACCACTTCAATGGACACGCAGTCTGGAAGTCGGGTCTTGAACACAAAGCCGAGGTTTCTAGCAGCCAACACCAAAGCACGCTCATCTGAAATATCAAAAACCAGTGCATCATTTCACAACATCTGAACTGAGAATTTAAACTTCACACAAACTCTGCAATATATTTGTCTTTGTCTGTCTCAGTGCTATACAATTTCTTGTGTGAATAAAGATTATCATAGAGCACCACAGCATCAGCGCTAGCACAGAATATTTCCACATGCAGACAATTGCAAACAATTTCACAAAAATGTATCCACAGCATTTAATGCGGTAAATTATACTAAATTCTTTATAGTTCCAAAGTTCAAATTTGCCGGCAGTCTATAAATGGACTGCTAAAAGAAAGCAAACGACTGTTGAACTTAAGTAGAGTGCTCACATTTATATACCACATGGCAACAGTTACATCGACAGATAATAAATTCATAATACATAACAAAGAATCGCCAAATTAAAATACTTAAATAATCAATGTCTTGTTTTATCATTGAATGTCCAGCAATAATAAGCATACTGCTGTTGACAAAAACTAAAAAAAAGGACAGAAAATTAACAAGAAATTTAAGCTAATGCTCACGAGACACACGAAAGCCTATAGCAGTTACTGTTCAGTTTTAGCTGAAAATGGGGTGTTCACGCTAAGTTAATATACAAATACCAAATTCTCCATCTGGATCGCATAAAGATGCTTGCGTGGCGCCACCTTGTGAATGATATAGACTTGTTTCACAGTACAAAATCGCCAAAAAAATCCATTAAAAACCCCCTACCTTGGAGTTCAAGATCATCCAAGATCATTGAATTCGATGGCAATCGAGAGTCACTGTACGACTTCCTAGTGATTAATAGTAACCTAGGCCCTATCTCGCACCGTTTCTGAGATACAGCAACTTATTGGCTAAAAATCACAAACTTTTCCACCCCCCTCTCATTGAGTGTCTTCGTTTGGGGTGACCCAATTCAAATTTATGGAAAAGCTTTACGGTTCCTAAAACTAGAGTCTTCCAGGCAGCCGACGGCAAAGATTTGGTGATCGTAGCTTGTACCGTTTTTGACTGATCCACCTGTGTGACAGACAGACAGACAGATGGACAGACAAACGGACTGAATTGCAGATGCGCTGAAAGCAGTAGCTGCATTTGTGCGTAAAAATATACGGTAGAATTAACTGTTTCAGAACTTTCTGACAAGATATGTGCTAATTAGCAATCACAAATCTGCAAGGTGCAAAATACCGATGACCTGACCTGGACTAGAAGCTTGGTAGTGAATCTGTGTCGGGTCATCAGGGTCACGCTCTGGCACAGCGGTGTGACACACGGCCAGTAATGTCAAGAACTCATGGATCAATGGAGCCGTCGGCTGTTAACGCAGAAACACAACTAATATAATGTAGTTATAATTACATTCACCCTTTCAATACAATGCTATCAGTTCTTGAATAATGGTCTATATCGCACAGATGCAACTATTGATATTAAACCAAAAATACTTTTAACCACTTAGTTACAACATCAAGATTAGAATTCCTAAATAATAATTGGAGGTGTTGCCTGTTTGACATACTAACTTGATGCTAAAACTGCAACTAATATTAACCCTTTCAGCACAATGACTTGACAGCACACACTAGCTTTTGGTAGACATATCAGAGCGAACCGTTACACACAACTCGTGACCATAATGATGAAGTTAAATTATAACAATTAGCGTTTGTGACTTACATGCTGCATATGGCACAAAATAAATGTGCTCTGACTGAATAATTTCAGAACAAGTCTGCAAATCTAAAAAGATAACAGATAAAAAAAATCTCATCAGTGGTAACTCACGTGATTAACGTGCAAATTCTCCAGAAGTGTTGGATCAGCAAAAGCATCTGTAGCATCCTGGTTATCTCTGCCATGCATCAACAGCACACAGAGCGAAAATTAAATGTGGCAAATGGCAAAACAGTTACCATAGATAAAGGTAATCTTGACTGCGCCTTTGTTAAAAAAATAATGGCATATTGCATACCGTAGTGTTTATTAACGACATTTTTCAGCTTCAACCCAGATTCTTGCATATCAGAGTACACAGGCTTATGAACATTTGTAGCCTATTTATTGGATAATATGTACGTGCTTACATCTTGACAAGTCTTGGTAATAAATGAATATGAATAAACGAATGAATAAACGTTAAACTGCCATTATGTTTACTTTTACTATCGGTGCTATATAAAGTCATGGCTGTGCTAAAATACAGCAAAGTTCTCATAGCAATTTATACTGTGAGTCAGACTGACTGGAATCTTTCCCATTCACTCACTAGCAACTGGCACACAGCAAAGCACTATAAACTTCCGTTATCTCAGAAAAATGGTAAGCAGTGAAAACTAACCCATAGCAAATACCACCGACACTGCACTTCCTGAACTGCATCACATTCCGAGTGAGTGTTCCAGTCTTATCGGTGAACACATATTTCACCTGAACAATTCAACGAAAGCCTATCATTGATATGGTTATCAAAACTTAAACGTTCTTAAAGATAAATAAATCCACCAGCTTATGTATATTCATTGCTTAATGCGACAGCTGTTAGTGGACAACGCTGGTCACATAAACAGTAAATAGCCAAATCACAGACATCATAAATATTAATGAACTAAACTGACTGACCGGCTAAAAAGCAAAAACTGACGACCTTCATCTTTTAATACCAAACTTGCTTCATATCTATCCCAAGATGCACTTTTTTGATTTAAAATAATCTTCTATGGTACACCACAAATACCAAATCACATCATAGACACAAAAAAACTTACAGGCGTGGACAAAATGAGACACCAAAACACATATTACGTCATTACTTAATTGTGGCAGAGGCATAACAAGAAAAGCCCAGCTAACGCAAAGGGGAATACTTAACAGCGATGCATGTTTGAAGGAACAGTCACCAGAGGGTGCCAGACGACCAGCGGCTAATTAGCTCTAGTATTTTACTTGTACTCACCAGAGGGCATGACCTGTCTTGCTCTGCCAATGCCATATCGCCTGGAAATTGCAAATTTCCTCTACACCGTCTCATTTAGTGCCCTCGTCAGGGGCGACCCCTTTCAAATTTATAGAAAAGCTTTACGGTTCCCAAACTAAAGTCTTCCAGGCAGCCGACGGTGAAGATTTGACGATCCTAGCTTGCAAAGTTTTTGACTGATCCACACATGTGACGGACAGAGAGACAAACAGAATTGCAATGGCTAAAATGCGCTACAGCAGTAGCTGCTGTTGCGCGAAAAAATGCCGCCTGGTGCTATACCTGTCCGAGTTCTTCATTGAGGTTCGAAGTGCGTGCCACTGCCGGCGTATCAGTGTCCTCATGGTACATGTCTCGGTCCTGGCACAAACCACAACATGCTCACTGGGTGGCTTGGTACTGTCACAGTGTGAACAAGAAATTTGAGCTAATGCTCACAAGACGTGCGAAAGCCTATAGCAGTTCCTGTTCGGAAACTGTCAGTCTATCTCCAGCCATTTTGATGCAGTTCATTCTTGGAGTGTGTGCTACAGCCGAAGATAGCAAAAATCAATAAAAACCCCTTATTACGGAAGTTTACGGTCTTTCAAAGTCATCTACATTAATACGACTGAAAAGCTCATCACTAGTGCTTGTTGTGATAGGTAGCATGCCATGCCTATCTGCAACCGTTTTCACGTAAGACTGGCCAACACGGTAAAATAATGCCCTTTACGAGGGTACCGCCATGTAAAATGCTGAGTTGCTGTCTGTGTGAAAGTTCTAACGATTTAATTAAGCACACAATGAATTTATATGTGATTTATCCAGTAGAATTATAAGTTCTGGTAACAACTTGCTTCCAAATTATCAGAATTTATGCCCAAAGTGCTCATAATGGTTTAGACATCATGCCACGACTGATAGCGGCATTAACAATGAACTGATCAATATCACAGCACTCATTCGTGGACTGAATGTGTTTTGAGCTCATCAATCAGCTATTTTGTTGTCTACTATTTTCAGCATAAAATACTTAATACCACAAAATTATTATATCACATGGCGCCCTCCGTGGAATTGATAATGAAAAGTGAGCAATCTGATACTGATAATCACCGCGTAATGCAACAATCTGGAGCATCTGCGTTTTACATGGTAGTGCACTGACATAAATTTCGTGAGGTGGACAGTGAGTGTATCTTCCATAATTCTACTGTGTTGGTTATATGTATGCCAAAAATTATCAAACTTGGCGGAGATTTGACGAAGTTCTGACAAAAACAAATTGGGTAATTTTTTGGGCCCACCCTGGATTAACAGTCAAAGAAAGCTTCCGAATATACCAAACACCACCACTACTAATTGCACTTTCTGCTTAACACCAACCCATTTTCTCAGAATTATCCTACAATAGCCTGGTCACCGAAATTACTCAGCAAATTACCGGATATCCCAAATATAACTTATTATGAGAAAGTTATGCATGTACAGGCTTACCCAGCCAATGAATACAGCTTGCACATATTTGACAATCTCCAGGGTGACTGGCAGACTGATTGGAATCAGATTGTTGTACAGGATAATGAACGTTAACAGATTATAGCCGAAGTATGTTGACTCAAACTCTGCAACAGAAAACGAAAAGTAACTTAACGCAGTTGCAATCATGGTCCAGGCAATACTTAACTGATGTAATTTGTGACTTTGTTATTCAAATGACAGCAAAAGCGGCACTAAGTCATGGAGCAAATAAACAAAAGGTGCACAATATGACTACAGCGTGTCTCAACAAAAAACGTGCCACTTTTATTTTTTGAATAACTCCGTGAAACACTGGCCAATTTTGATAACTTTTTGTACACAACATTAAGAAGAAACTTGACAAAAATGATTGTAGTCTAGCCCACCTCACCTTAATACCATTGCTACACTATCTTGTGAAATTTAGAAATCTTAGTTTGGCCATTTTCAGCAATGAATTCATACTAAATAACTCACGTGTTGGCTCAGAAACGATTAACTGAATAGTGACATACACAAGTAACAGTTATTACTTCTCAGAAAATCGTATGCGTTACAGCACTTCATTTTTGTTTGAGCATGTGCTCAAAAAGTTCTCTTTCAGCACGAATGCAAGTGGTGGATGTTGACGCGACTCTCCAACAGCACTTTCAAAAGCGAGCGACCCAGAGCCTCAGACTTGCTGCTGATGTGCCATTTCAGTTCATCGACTTAAGATCTTAAAAGGCATACGATCAGTGTTAAATACGTAACAGATTAACAATGATTTTTGGTCTCAGTGATTTAGTGAGCCAATGCATGTGCTCCCCAGTATGAATACGACTTCTGCATTTCACAAGGTAGCGTAGAGACAGTTATAAGGCAGGGGGAGCTAAACTACGGTCAACTGTCCACCAGGTGTCGCTGCGGTACACAGAAAGTGACCCCTTCTCACTTGATTTCTCAATAAATGTTATAATTTGCTGAATTTATAAAACTTTTTTCGTTCTTTTGATCCAAAAAATATAACTAGATGTAGTATACTCTAATACACAAAATACAATACTGTGTCATTGTCAGTTATAATTGTGAAAAATACATCAGAGACCTCAAGGTAAAAAAATCACCTGCAAAGCCGAGGTACCAGTGTTTGACGCTGTACTGTCCGGACCAGACCTCATGAGCGACGGCGCTGAACAAAGATAGGATCATCAAAACCACAAACAGCATCAGTACCTGCAGCAGCCATATCATCAATATCATTATCAGCAGCATCAGCTTTAAAGGTGGTGATGTTATAACTCTTAATGGAAGCCCATTCCAGAGCTACAGAGCATCCCCTGCCATATGGAATCACAGACACAGATGAATGCGCCTCGCCTTAACCCCAGGCAGATAGGCCGGTACTCGATTTACCTACCCCGGAGGGATGGAAGGCTGAGTTGACCTAGGCGGCTGGTTACATTCTGAGATGGTTTACCTGCCCGAAGGCAGTCACCCATCCAAGTACTAGCCATGCCCAGCATAGAGTAACTTCACTGATCGAATGAAACGTGTTATCGCTATGCCACACCACAAACCCAAAGCTTTACAGAGTGAGTGAGTGAGTGAGTGAGTAGGGTTTAACATCCCACCCGACACAGTATATAGGTCATTTCGTGGACGGCTTTTCCAGGCAATGCACACACACATAATAATGAAAAACAAAATTAAACCTAAAGTTATAGAAACAAATCCAAAAAATCGATCTAAACCTAAAATTGTAAGCACTGTCGACTATGAACGTGCACATGTAACAGTAATGGCAGTTCGAATAATCTCCCCTGTTATGCTCCAGAGAGTCATTAATTGCAGAACGCTGTTTATTGAAGGCCGGGGGGGGGCTTCACAGATTGATGTAGTCATTACGTGGCAATTGACTCAGGCGAACATTTAGCCTATGCCATCTCGACTGCGAGTCTAAAGTTGTAACCACTGTGCTACTAAGCCCCACAAACAAAAACAACCCTAATCTCTGTACTGTACGGGTTACTCACGCATTTTCTGCAGTGGCTCCCACAGTTTACAACAGTCTGGCTCTTTAGAAACTTTTCGGCAAAAACTGAAAACTGCTCTGTTGACTCACCACAGTAACAAAATGTACTATAGATGGCAGCTCCTACTCAACAAGAAGCCCAGCTGTTGCTAGGATAGTCGACAGTACTGATTGCCAGTGACCTTGAAAGTCATCCAAGGTTGATGATTTTCAGGTTATTCGAAAGCCAATATGAGACTTCCTATTAGTGATCAATAGCAACCTAGGCCCTACTCGCATCATTTAGCCGCAATAGCATGTAAAGGCCTTCAAGGTCATCCAAGGTCAATAATTTCCATTTCGTCTGACAGGACGTATGCCACTTCCTATTAGTGATTATTAGTAACGTTGGCCCTATCTCTCACCGTTTCCAAGATATAGCTACTTATAGCTTGAAACTTTCCATTGAAAATTGCGGCCAAACCACAGCAGATGGAGACATGGCTACTGTTGACAGCCTCTAGGAAGTCATTAGCGCCCTATCTGATGGTATCATCGCCGACCCCCTACGACTTACTATTTAGCCACAATACTGCATGTTTGGCATACCATAGTGTGTTATGACCCTTCATGATCATCCAAGGTCATCGATTTCTATATCATTTGAAAGCCAATATGTGACTTCCTATTAGTGACCAATAGCAACCTAGGCCCTATCTCACACCGTTAAGCCACAATACATCAGTGACAGACAGACGGAGAACAGACAGACGGACGACAACAATGCCAACAGCTCAATCATTACTTAAGTACGGTTGGCTGATAAAAATTTTATTTCATGATCATCATCATCATCATCATTATTATTTAATTTTCAAAATTCAGTGGCATAATAATAAGTTTGTCATAACGATTAGTTATGCACTGGTGAAAACCACTTCTGTTTTGCTTGCATGCCAGATAACTGCACGAGTACTGAATATGCCTACTGCCTACCAGAAATATAGTTGATACAGACCTGTCTATTGACAGTTCTTTCAACAGAAGAGCGCTTGCGAGGTGCCGACGTGGAATTCAGCATCACCTTTGTCTCACGGCCGGTGTATACAACTAACCCTGTCAGTATACAATATGCAATGTAAACACAATGTAAGGTCTTTGGCTGGCCATAGAGCAGCATCGATCTCTGATTTCCTTAGCCATCAGGCAGACACCAGTTTACACTGCGAGACCAGACACAGATTTCAGACCTAGTGCATTATGGTGTGCCTGCTTTTAATGGTCCTCATTTCACCTACCTAAAAGCAGGATGGCTAAGTTGAATTGATCTGGCTGGTTATATACTGAGATGGTTCACCCATTTGTTGAGCGTTATCCATCTAAGTAATGACCAAGCCTGGCAGACTGGCGGACTCAGTTATCTCATCATTCCAAATGAACTGGTGCCGTTTGATTTGCAGGAGCTGCCTCTGACATTTCATATGAAATGCCTCAAAAGCTCTGGAATCAGCATCGAGAAGAGTCCCAGTTTCGGCTGTGTACAATAATATCGATAGCACTAAGGCCTGATAAATATGGGTTTTTGTGGTCAGTAAAAGACGCCGATCCTTCCAGATGTGACTAAGTGTTGACATAACTGACAATGCTAAACTAGCTAAACGTCTGTTAATGTCTGGACGAGAGTAACCGTCGAAAGAAAGGACACTGCCCAAGTAGATGATGTTGTCCACACTGTCAGCTGTGTTTCCATTTACTACGATGGCTGGTGGCTGGGTACCGAGATTCTGCAATTTTGTTTTTGGCCACAAAACCCAAAGGCTGAGTGCACTGGAAGTCTCACTGAAGCTGTTCAGGCTAAAGACAGCTTCAGCTGTTTGACGAGAAAATCTGTATCATCGGCGTATACGAGGTCGCCGAAATGATCACGTTTAAGACTGACTTACTGTAAATCATCTAACACTGCTGAAATTGCATCTGTGGCTGAACGTAATATTAGAAACCAGAACGTTCCTACTTACCAAAGACCCATCTTGTGTTTCTAAGCATGGCACCTCTGAGCAACAGCTGGTCTGGACCAACTGCCACGGCCCTGACGAATAAATAAAAACACACAAAGATAACTGAAACAAAATATTACTAAACAGCAACGGTGCACTGTTTCACCAGTCACGAACAATACCATTACAAAGATGTTAATTTCAGTCTGCTTGAACCTTAAATAGCCGTTGCTGCTACCACTACCATCACAAAGCCGTTCCACAAAAAAACCCAGAAAAAACAACCTATCAATTGATGCTCAAGCAGCTAACATCCACACCTTTGTACCAAACTTTCACTGGCCAGATTACATCTCCAATTCAATGAATACGTTTGTGTAACGTGTACTGTACTACAAATGCAAACACAGGTAATGAACACCAGTCTACTAACTGACAGCCTGTGAGGCAAATATTGCCAGCAAACTTGTAAAAATGAGTGTTTGGCAGCTCACACTCAAGTATAATGGGCGACGTCACTTTTGACTTAGACTTATGTTGAACCTTAACTTCGGCCTAAGTGCCTACTTAAGTCAAAAAGTGAAGTGATTTCACTGAGCGAAAACATGGCGAATATTTACAGTCCTATACGTACGGATAGTTTAATGAATTAAAACAGTCTGGTACCAAAAATAAACGCTGTAATGGCTACACAATGACATAAGATGTTACGTAACTACGTTATTTGCATGCGCGGCGCAATTAAATAAGCAAGTCCAAGTGTAAGTGGTTGATTTATTTCCTGTTAGGTTTACCGGTTTTCCGCCATTTTTAATCGTTTAGTTGAACTTTGGTACAGACTTTAGCGTTCAGGTTTAGCTTTGGCTCAGCGAAAGTCTAAGTCAAAAAGTGAAGTCGCCCAATGTAAATACAAATTCATACACATGTGTAACGTGTATTGTAGTATGAATGCAAAATTGCAAATGCTGGTAAATAAATAAAATATATAAATAAAAGAAATAAATGCCAATGTACTAACTGTCGGCCTGTGAGGCGAATATTGCCGGCAAACTCATAGAGATGAGTGTTTGGTGGCTCACACTCGAGCTGCCCACTGACTGACAACAGATCCTCGTGTGTCAGGAGCTTTGCTGTCAACGGCAGACCCTGAATACCATCAGCATTGGCATCACCATCTGACATCTTGAAACAGTTCTATAAAATAATACTGTGCAGTTTTTGCCCAACCATATTAAAATCACACCTATAGCATCAATGTTATCTCTTTGTCTGTCATCTGTGTGAAACATATGTATTGTGGCTAAATGGCATGCCTTACAAAAAAACTGTCTGAAGAAGCAAACAGGGTTCCCAACTGCTTCCCTGTGGTACCTTAATTATGTTGCTATCTGCAGTGGTTTCGCTGCAAATTGCATCAAAAATTACTGCCTGCACAAACTAGAGCATTTACTGTAACCAGAAGTAGTGCAATTTACAGGTATGATCCAATAAAGTTACAGATTCGGTATTAAATAAGTAAATAACAGACAAAATGTAGCGATGGCCAGAGAGTACAATATAATTGACCTTCCCTTGCAACAGCTGGGCTCCTTTTAGAGGTGCATCTAGTGCATTAGACGTTTATCAACATTTTGTGCTATATAAATCTACTTACATCATCATCATCCTCATCAACAAAGTTGTTCTGTGTCAATTGTGGTTAAAAATATGAAATTTAACATTAGTGAGCCACCTGACTATTATTAGTCACCAAGGCCAACTCGGCCTGGCCAATGAAAAAATAATATCTAGCTAGAATTTGCTCTAATTGAAACAGTAAACCTCCAAAAACTAAGGCAAGAAACATCACCAAGACAGCTACGTGTAAAGCTGAAATAATTTAAATGGTAACAGAATAACCTGTCGAAGTTTCAGGTTAGTTTCGCCATCAAGATTTGCTGTCTCTATGTAGCACATGCCCTGTGGCTCACTGCATGCATAAATTAGCATAGATTTGCATAAGTATCAGGACGACATGTAACATTGATGCAGTGATAAAACTACATTAATGATAATATACCATTTCTGCTAAGCATGCTGATTTATCCAGTTACTCCACGTCAGGTCCCAAAAGTAAACTTCTGTAAATTGTTGCAGCAAAAGTGACAACTATAAACTAAGACTTTACACAATCTTTCTGTTACCCAACTGGCAGTGTACTAATACACATATACATTTTAAAAATCAATAGACTTTATTACAGCATAATTTGCATACATAATTGCTATATCAAAACAACCAAAAAATCCTTAGCCAGTCAAATAAACTCTTGCGTAATATCTAATCATATAAACCCTAACATACGCTCAGATCACCTTTAAATTCAGAACACCCACAAAGAATAAGGTAGGCCTAATCTACAACCATTTTGCCAAAGCTGAATATTGGTCAGTTCTCATCCTTATATCTGAATTCCCACAAAACTTATAATTACACTAATGCTGTCACTGTTTGAAGTGGCTCTTATTATCATCAAAAGTGCTGGCACTATTAGTTGTGAATCACTGTTCTTTGTAAAGTAATCACCTGGAGGAGAGAAGGCAGAGATCTGCGGGAAAGAAGTGTCCGCTGACAACTTTGATGATGTCTCCAACCATAACCTCGGTCCACTGCAGCAGCTGCCAGTTCCCATTCCTCAAGACTTACACACGCACACACCCACAGCACTTATGCAATCAAAAGGCAAACCAGGCTGTGCTTCATCTGGAGCACAGGCATTAGGCAGGATGCTCATCTCCCATACGTTGGCCGTTGAGCCCGTAGGTGGATAGACCACTGAATCGGTGACGCATGGTCATTGTTACCTTCCCAGCCACAGAGCATCACCGCCCACGGACTGGTATCAAATTATACTGCTTGGTGAACAGAGGCACAAGATGGAGAAGAAGATTAACAGCTAGTGACTGCAATCAAATCTCGGGATCCCAAATCCCACGATCCCAGCCATTAGTATGCCCTGGCCTAGTACCCCCGCCATTTTTCGCAAAGTTATGCCATGGCCAAGTACAACCCCCAAATTTTTCCGCAAAATTATGCCCCGCCCAAGTACACCCCC
>Ga0209671_1006690_pt1 | contig 11874 bp, 5 predicted proteins | sample WorMetHERISLAND2_2_FD_187401 | JGI IMG/M metagenome (GOLD analysis project Ga0209671, IMG submission 187401) | Marine gutless worms symbiont microbial communities from Max Planck institute for Marine Microbiology, Germany - Olavius geniculatus... | ecosystem: Host-associated > Annelida >...
GTACAAATGTATACATGCCGCCCACCTTGGTCCCGTAATGACATATATGGAACAGGCCCGGCGGGTAACGTGTCTCTTCAAGCTCTGGGCAATTTTTATTCCCTAATATTTAGACACCCAGAGTTTTCATGGCACGCTTATGTTGCAGTTACCCGTGTCTGTAACAAATGCGATTAATTGCATTGTCATTATTGCATGCATGTCTTTTGCCGCCCCCTAGAAAGTGCCGCCCGGTGCGGTCCGCATCTCCCTCGCTACGCCACAGCCGAATGTAATTCTGTGTCATAATGAAACAGAAAGCAAACAACTGGTTAATCCGGTAAATTCGCATTCGCAATGAGTCCATAGATACGCCTACGCAACAAGAACCAGTAGGCAGGACCCGTAAGTAATCAAATCACATGAGCAGCAGTGTCTATTAGACCTCCCATAAACCGATTTTTTCAGAACCATCGGCTGGCTAACTAAAAATTCGGCGGCGACAGGGCTAATACGACTAACCAAAAATTTCGGCGAAATTATGTAATTCGATCACGGCGGTCAGCTGAAAATGGGACTAAAAGTAGCGTTAAACCGTTAGCTCAGCAATGTACCGCAAGCTTGCCAAATGGTTAACTATTGAACTGTGTAGCCTATACTGGTTCGAGAAACGCTAATTCAACATAATTCAGTTAACAGGATTTTGTTTTCTGGCGGTGGAGCGTAAAATCTAACAGCGGTTAAGCCAAACTTTTTCGGCGGCAGTGGCTGGCTGAGGAAAACAATTTCGCCGACGGCAGTTACAGCGGCGGCTAAGAGGTCTATATAGCGTACACCTTTGTAGAGTCTAAATTTAAGCAGTGTACTCCTACTATTCACGTCGCTGAACTCACCGACTTGTGAAACGCATCTTTTCTGGGCTCAGCTGCTTCTGTTTACACAACGTCAGCTACTGCTGTTGAAACTTCCGTTGCTTTGTCTGACTCAAATATTAGGTGGCTGTTTAATTCAGCTATGCTGTAACGAACACTAACGCCTGACAGTCATAACACAGCTAAACGTTTCAACACCCCGAGGGCGATGTGGAACATGCACAATTATTAATCCCACAAACACAAAAAACGGTGAGACGATGCCATTCAAAAGTCCACGCCTTTTCTCTTTTTTTCATTCTTTGGCTATAGATCAGGCTAACACTTGGGTAGTAGGCCCTAATAATTCTGACAGTTGAGATAGCTATATTTTATGTAAGCCAAAGCTGTAAAAAAAACTACACATACTGAGCTGACAGAATATAATCATATGAATCAGAGAAAATCATAAAACAACCAGCGACAACGAAGACTTCAACATCATTTGTTACATAACTGTAGGTTACACAGTCAGTCATTTAATCACGTCACGACTTGTATACAAATCCATAAACTGTGCGATGCTATGCTTACAGAAACAAGAGGCGTTCGTGTCATTGAAAATCAATGCTGTCAAAGTCAAGCACGGTAATGCCACAGTCATCGAACGGTTTCATTTATCAGTATTTTTGGACACAGCACTGCTTAACTATGCCTGGGAGCTAGAACTTCAGAAGCTAAGCCACAAGCTATAATTTGGCTGAAACTGAAAAATACATAAACAGAGAATTGCATGTAACAGTAGCGGCAATGCGTACATAAAATTGATTAGTAGATTAAATTGGTGTTTGTTTTTTTGTGTTTGGCTAATCTAGCAAACAGTTTGGCAGAAACATTGCTACCAGCCGAGAAAGCATGCTCTATGTTTCTGGGCTTGTTGCTGACGACGCTAAGAATGTCTGTTTTTGTGTGTGCTAACTGCTTGAACACAAACGGGATAAGCTAAAGTCAAGTGTACTATTCATACTCGTACATGCACTAGTACCTGTGGGAAAACTACGGACTAACATTTCGAGCAAAAATCATAATTTGTGGCTCAAACCTGCTAGCAAGAAAAATAACTTACAAACTGGGCAAGAACAGCTAGACAGACTGACTCCCAGATCAAGCTAAAACAGTGCAAAAACGGTAAGCATTTATTTCAGAGTACCCTTAAAAGTGCACACAATCGGACGTTTAAGAACAAACATCCAGAACGTAAACTGTTCACAAAACAAAATTTTATCAGAACACCACACAAATAATATTAGTACACAAACTTCACATGTTTGTAGTGCATTATACACTTTTGACCTAAACAATAAAGATGATTTTTATTAGTAAAATTCTGTAGATGAATAGTTAGCTAGAAAAAGCTACGATGGCACGAGTGTAAGACACTGGAATTCTTGAAGCTGTGAGACAAAGACACGATTTGACTGCAACAAGCGATCAATGGTACAATAGACATACTGCATGTTCAGTGGACTACAAGAATAAATAAACTGGCAAATAACACATACAGTGAGTTCACTTATGTATGGGCTATTAAAACAAACTGACTTCATTCATATCGTCTCAATAACAATACTGATAAAATGTGACGGAAAAATGTGCACACAACTTAAATCAGTTAAGTTAAAAGTTATGCTTCGTGCGACATGAATACTACCATAATTAAAGCTTGCTAAGCTACGGACATGAAACAAAACATCATTTATCTGCAAGAAATCAAGATGATTGTAATAAGTGTCGATAAATGCAACTGTACACAACGTTATACATGCAGTATAAAACGTAATAAACCAGTGACCACAATGAGACAGATGGTGCTACCAGGCAATGCACTGAACTGTATCATTGGCACAGATCATTTAAGCGACTATATAATGTAGATCTTGTGTATACAACTGCAAACGTTTTAATAATTAGGCCTAAAAACCAGTGCTTCCGGTTGTAGCAGGAAAAAAACTAAGAATGGGGGCGGCAGAAAATTTTTTTTATTATTTATTTTATATCATGATGTGTCATGTAATAGTACCTAACAACACATAAAAAACAAATTGACAGACTGAATAGAACATGTAAGAACTTAAGCAAAGTTACTGCAACATTTCAGACTGGATGCAAACAGCATTTTTCGGCAAAAACTTCAAAATCATACTAAAAACTGCACCGATAATTAAAAAGGTCCAATAAAAATTTTTCCGACAGATGCAGGTTTTTTCTAGAGACAGATGGCAGCCGAAAGCACAGGCTTTTTATCTTCAGGCCTTAATGACTGAGAGAGTTTTATAAACCGAGACCTCCACAGAAACTCACAGAGATTATTCTTTGTCCGAGACTCTGCTTAACTATTCATACAATTTTTTCACACTACTCCAGATTTGCAACATTCCATCATATTTTGTCTGTTTTTATCTTCACCTCATTTTTATGCTCTGCAATTTTTGAATTTATGGAATACTGCGTTCTGATTGCCAGTGGCAACATTATCCCAACTTTTTGTGCTTTTGGTCACTATCATTCTGCCTATCTGTCATGACTAAGACACGTTGCAGAATAAACTGCAAATGAACAAAATGGCTTGAAAATTCCATGCTTAATATCTTTAAAAAATTGTGTAATCATTAAAGACCCAATTTTTGACAAATTTCACATGTTCAGTAACACAACTTTACACACTGCATTACAACATACTGGCTACTGAGTGTTCTGTTTGCATAAACAAAATTGGAATGCTCATGTGCAGCAAGGTATTTGTATTTGTATACATTATAGTGCCATATCTACAACAATGAGACTGATAGTACAGGACTGTGGAAACAGATGCATGTTTAAAGATTTCAACCCCCCCCCGGACAAAAAAAAGTAACTGATAAGGGGTGGGATGCAGTTCCCTCTGTAATACAGAATACAAACACGAATGAAACTAAGACACCTCATAGACGTAAAGCGACTGCATCAACTTAATGGGACTATGTAAAAGATATGAAATGTTTTGACACTTGCCATCAGATTTTTGGAAAAACTGGTCAATCCAGGTTTACCTGGAAAATGGCTGTTAAAAAGATGTCTGTATGTCTAGCAACGGGCCTCAGTTCCAAATGGTTGTAAGGGTGACAACACAGCATTTTGTTTTTTCACTCTAAATAATTCTTCTCACTACTATATCACCATCCTGTAAAGGCAAAGACTGTAGTATCTGCCAGCTACAGGAAAAGCAAAATCGCACAACCTCCTTTTGTCACATAATACCCACACCACATGTCAATCAATATAACATACAACACAAAGTTAAATGACAACAAACTCTGCCACAATGAAATGTGTAAGTGAATGCCGAAACAAGCTTGACATAATAATCAATAACAGTAAGTCTACAATAACCAGCAAGATGATTTCAGTGACATACTGTCACCATGCTACAATCCTATAAACATCAGCAAATCAAATGCCTAAATTACATAACAACACAAAGCAGTCTGCTGTTAGTTCAGCAGTAGTTCCGACATAACAACACTGGAATTAACAATTATTAACATAATTTGTACAAATTAACGTACAACACTGGAGTCATGGTAGAATGGACAGCAGCAATCCCTAAATGTCAGAGTGTCCGAATATTTTCTTTTTGTCTAAAAATGTTCTTCCAAAAACAAAGTTAGGGGTTTAAAATCCCCCATTCTGAGCAAATTTAGGCTTCAAATAAAAGCTATGGGCACCTTTAATCTCCTGTCTAACATTTTTAGCTGTCTATCCAGAAACAGCAATTGCCTGCCCCTCCCCATATTTTTTCATCCCACGACGATGCTGACAAATGAAAATCAAAGACAAAGAAGTAAGAGACGTCACGCAAACTCGCGATAGCCCTCGGCACCGGTGAATATAACATCGACCCAGATGCGCATTGCTTCGGCACTTGGTGCCACCAAGTAGATGGCACGATTGTTTGTTTTTACGCAGAACGTCAGCTGTGGAGTTGGACTTCGTGCTCGTCCCATGTGGTCGACAAACACATCTTCAACGGCCTGGAAGTAAACCAGTCCACGCGGAGGTTTCATTTCTGTCCGATCGGCATAGTAGCAGAGATAGCGCGCCGCACGATCGAACACAAACCATCGACGCTTCCATGTGTGAAGTCGACCGCCGATCTTAGCGAGGAAGCCTCGACATGCCGTCGCTGTGATGATGACTTGAGAGCAAGCATCAGCGTTGTGCCCTGCAGACGCCACAAACTGCTCCAGGTTCAAGTGGGCGTCACGCACTGGCAGGTAGCGAGTCAGCGGCCGAGACTGTATAGAGAACACAAAACAAAAGCACCAACATGTATAAGTATTTCACCATAAAGGCAAAACACCGACAAAGAAAAAAAGAAACTCAGAAACTTAACTATAAACCCAAAGTAATTAAAAAATACACCAGTCAAACAAAATAACCGATCGTTCAATCTTATGACAATGTGTGTATAAAACTCTAGGATTATGGTATCTGCTTTTCATGTTATCCTTATATTTATCAGTTTGTATTCCTTAGGTTCACCATCATTTTGCACTTAGCCATGATAATCTGGTTGCTGTTTTACGATATGATACAGTATATCCATGTACATGTATACAATATGCAGCATATTACCTGAGTTTTCTGTTTATCTCTCAATTTGATGGTCTGCTCCATGATCTCGTTGTGCTTTGCCATTTCGTCTGCAAGTCGACGCTCGAGCTCTCGGCGTCGTTTGCGTTCCTGTTCAAGTGCTTCTCGGTCTGAGTCATGCTGATGCTCCTGCAGACAACTGACAAGCTATAACAAGAAATTTGAGCTATGCTCACGAGATGCGCAAAAGCCTACAGCAGTTCCGGTTCAGTAGTTTAGCTGAAAATTGGGGTGTTCACGCTAAGTTAATATACAAATACCAAATTCTCTATCTGGATTGCATAACGATAGTTCCGTGGCGCCACCTTGTGAATGATATAGACTTATGTCGCAGCCCGAAATCGCCAATAACATCCATAAAACCCCCTATTTTGGCGTTCAAGGTCATTCAAGATCATTGAATTTGGCGCCAATCGAGAGCCAGTGTACGACTTTCTATTAGTGATTAATAGTAATCTAGACCCTATCTCGCACCGTTATTGAGATACATCGACTTATTAGCCCAAAATCGCAAAGTTTTCCCACCCCCTTTCATTTAGCGCCCTCGTTCGGGGTGACCCCCTTCGAATTTATGGAAAAGTTTTACGGTTCCTGAAACTAGAGTTGTTCAGGCAGCCGACGGTGAAGATTTGGGTGATCCTAGCTTGCACCGTTTTTGACTGATCCACCCGTGTGACGGACAGAGAGACAGACAGACAGAATTGGGATAGCTAAGATGCGCTGAAAGCAGTAGCTGCTTTCGAGCGTAAAAAGTGGAGCAGCATGTGCAGTACTTTTGTATGTCTGCGGATGGCCTTCGTTGCGCATGGAGTCATCAGCGTTAACAGACTGAATAATAAAAGATTGCGGGGGTACTGGTGACGTTTGTTGCAGGCAGCCCGCGGCGACTGGTCTGGCGACATGCTTCGCAGCATCTGCTGAACGCGAGTTCTGCGTGGACGCCGCGTTCCACGCCGAACAACCGCACGTCAACTGGGACGTCACTGGACTTCGACTACCGTCTGGTGTGCACGGGCAACTACCACGGACCGAACTGTGCGACGTTCTGTCGACCTCGCGACGACGCCAACGGACATTACCGTTGCTCACAGAATGGCACGCGGCTCTGTCTGCGCGGCTGGGCCGGCGCCTTTTGCAACCGACGTCAGTAACCACTCTAGCCTACTAGACATGCGCTACCACTGTGTCGTATTAGCTAGCAAGTAACTATGAGTCTGGATATTTGCTGTTATATATTTTGAGTCGCTTTCTTTCCTTGTTGTGTTAGAGCTTTATGGGAATCCATTACACAGCTACGGAACGTTACCTGCCATATGGAATCATTCACCCGACACAGGTGAATGTATGATGCATCACTGCCGGCCTGCATAGACTGGTGGTACTAATTTACCTACCTCGTAGGGATGGAGGGCTGTGCTGATCTGGGTAGCTATGGAGTACGAACCGAAATGACCGGACAACTAACACTTGATATATTAAAATGAAACTGGATGCGGTGTAGCGTGTGTAAGTTTTTATAAAAAAATAATAATAGTACTATGTGAGAAATTGTTTATGTTATTCTGATGTTTTGTCCTTTAGTCTACGATATTTTGTGTTTGCTCGTTGTAGCGATCTGTCTGTTGGGATGTAGCGGAATCTGTGCTCAGCCAAATGAATGCCGGTGAGTCTCCTGCTTATTTCATTCAGACAGTCACTACATAATATTTATATAAATATCTCTTTTGTGAGGAAAGCAGCCAATTTGCTTGACACAAAAATTGACTGCAAGTCGTGGACGAGTTGATGTTTATTCTATTTGTTGTAACAAACAATACGAAATAATATTTGTTTGGTATATTAATAAGAACAATTGTTATCATTACGATTTAACTTCGGTAAATGTAATCTCAAGAAGTGAGTTTAAAAATTAAATTGAAAAACGCAAGATGGTTATTTTTTATCATCATTTATATTATTATGTGGAATAGTAGATGGCAATCACATGTTCATCCATTCAACATGGTATTATGTTGCTCACGCGAAGTAAATGAACAATATGTTTTTTTGCATAGAAAGATGTTTGCTTGGATTTGAAAATATTCTTTCTCAGTGACGCCGTCTTTTTTGTCACTTTGTGACTTTACGAATGACCAACGATTGTCGGTACATCTGTTCATATATTAACAGCAGCATGATTGCATTGATTGGACGGCGTGTGTACAGTACGGTGTGTGTTGTACGCAGATGTCCCAGCGGTTGGCAGGGAGCGCTCTGTGATGAGTGTGTTCCGTATCCCGGCTGTGTCCACGGCACTTGTCAGAAACCCAACGAATGCCGGTGCGAACGTGGCTGGGGAGGCGTGCTCTGCAATCTAGGTACGTCTGCTGTTATAGTGATAATCTGCACTCGGTAGATCAACCCTATAAATGAAAAAATACGTAGCAGAGCACTGTCGAGATGTCTGATAGATTATTCCTAAATACACTTTGCTTCGTTGATTTTTGGCTCACCGTTATAGGTCGAATCTTTGGCACAATGTGTTGTTTGTCGTCTGTTATCGTCTGTCTGTCTCTCGTCGTTTATAACCCATGTATTGTGACTAAACCTTACTTTGTAAGGGGTCGTCGATGGTACCAATGGATGGAGTTAAGGCGAATTTCTAGGTTGTCATTAGTAACCATGTAAGTGAGTAAGTAAGTAAATAAGTAACAATTTATATAGCGCCAAAATCTCAGAAGAGAATCAGGGCACATTGGAGAAGAGCGCTAGGGGGCACGATAAGCAGACTGAAAATAATAAGTTTTAAGATGACCTCTGAAAGAGATGAGTGTTTGAGCTTGACGGATATGAAGAAGAAACTCAAAATGCACGGGAACCAAAAGACAAGTTGCTGCGCGGAACATCAAGTAGATGGCCAGAAGGTGAGCATGTGAATCTTATAGATTTGTGATGATGTAGAAGATTAGCGAGATATGGCGGATTACTGGTATGTATAGCTTTATAGGCAAAAAAGTAAGCTTGAACCTGGAAGCTAGTGAAACTGTTCCAGAAGGTTGGTGGATGTAAGAGGAGAAAAACGAGTGGACTGTCTGTATCTGCAGCGGTTTGGCCTCAATTCTGAATGCAAAGTTGCTGCCTGCAGCCAATCACCGACGTGCGCCGAATTACTGTATCGTATCCTAACGTTGATTGTAGCGTTCGGTATAGCAGCGTCACCAGAGCGTACACGGGACTGCACTCTCTCTGGAAAATCGCTTTCTTTCCGCGTCCGACGCTGGCCTTCGGGTACAGGCAGTACGGTCGGCCCACATAGCAACAGCTGGGCTTTTTGTTTAGTCTGTTTAAGTGCAGTGAACTACAATTACTTGTCACTGCTGAGCATATGTTATGTTCTTCATCTTATCATATTGTTGAAAATTAATTTAATGTATGTGTCAGATCTCCTTGGGTGAATGCTAATGCATTGAGTGTATTATCGATTTATGTTAGCACAGACAGCGACGACACAGATAGACTTAGGCCCTACGTGATATAATAATTTACTTTCAATGCAGCATTCCAACATTAGTCTTGACTGTTAATTTCGAACCTCAGCGGTAGAAATAGTTACAAGTTACAAGTTATTAATACTTAGAAGCGTTCTCAGCTGAGTGTCTTGTTTGCTTGCTGAAAGTATGAATTTCATAATCAGGCTATCATCAGCCGAACTAAATAGGATTGTGTTTTCATGCATATTGAATTATGCATGGCGTCGTTTTGTGGCCTTGGGGAGATGCGTCCAGGGAGTGAACGAGTAATAAAGCTTGACGCGATGCGAGATTCGAGTGGATTATGTATGGATTATTGATAATCCAACAGCTGCTGATGGCTGCTAATAAATACCGTCTAATAAATAGTCTGTCCTCAGATTAGTGCAACATAACTACCTCGATTGCCAAATGGCACGGAGCAGTAAAATATTAGAATTAATAATAAAGTTATATACCAAATCAAATAATAATATAAAAACTAAGAAGTTCGCTCAGGATCGAAATCTGATTACCTCTTTTGTTACTTTGCCTCAATTTTTAGCCGTGTAGGCCTAGTGCATTTTAGTGGGAAAATATTATTAGTAGATGACAACAGTATACTGCCAGTGGCTTTCGTGGTGAGTATGAATTCACAGTTCATTCCCGCCGTTGAAAGCTATCACATATAGCAGACAATCATCGGCGTTACTCACTCTGCAAGTGCTTCAGTTAGCAGTTTTTGTGCGTCCTAATAGTTAGTGTTTTGTTCGCCATTCGTTTGTCTGTCCCGTATGGTCTTCTAATTTAAAGACGAAAAGACGTATGAAAATCAGGGAAAACCAGCGTTCCCAGGGCAGGAAGGAATAACCGGTGTGCCATCTTTCCATGCCAGGTCAGGCGGACCTGGACCGCGGACGACCGCACATAATTTCGGCACGGGGTCGACAGTGTTGTCTAGGCCTATAGTTATTGTTGTAGCTTGTCGATGAAGCTTCAAAACCTGTCGGCTGCATGTGAATGTATTATACAGCATTGGTGTTGAATGTGTACAGACTTGAACTACTGCAAGTCGCACAGTCCGTGTCTGAACGGAGCCGTCTGTCGTAACGTCGGTCTCGGTGGTTACCAGTGTGACTGCAAGCCGGGATTCGCCGGCAGCAACTGTGAGCACGAGGTTGTCGACTGCTCCGCGTTTCCCTGTTACAATGGCGGCACTTGCCTCAACAACACCACGGTACGGGTACGTTCTACCCCCGAGGTAGAGGGGGAAGTCCGTCTTAGGGGGAATGTCTGGGAGTTATGTTCGAACACGTGAGGTCAGATGGAATAGAAGCGAATAAAATAAGCTTAGCCTAATGCAAGCCATCCGCTGGGCGTTAGCAAGCACAGACGGACCGTACAAAACACAAAAAAGTTTTCTTTTCTGGAAAATCTCTACAGGACCAGACTTATCAATACATAACCTTGGAAAGTAGGAATTATTGTTAATAGTAGTAGGCCTGCTGGTGGTTTATGGAAGTGGTTTTCTTCTCGAGATACCGCATACCGGACAATAAACCGGGCCGTGGTCGTAGACTTGTAGCTGACGTCTTATCAGGTAGCCTTGAGACGGCGCTTAGAACGCAAGGTATCTTGGTAGCAACGATGTAGAAAGTGAAAGTCGTCCCATATGCAAAACGCACACGACACTTGATACAGGTGACAGAGACTGACTGAGGCATCTATTCCCCAGAACCATTATAGCAAGTTCCCAAACTTCTTTAATATGACCCTGCTCATTTTCTATTTTCTTCTTTTTCTCCCATTTCTTTGCCAGGAATCCGTAGTTCTAGGTAGAAGGTCTGGAGAAGCGCTGTTAGCCGTCGATTTGGGATATTTCGGGCGTAAAGTATTTTGTAAACGAGCGAAAATTATTATGTTTTTGACAACTGTTGGTATTTTTGTGTAGGTAGGTGACTTAGGTCTTAAATTATAACAATTTCCCCTAAATAGCTGAAAAACTTTCCCTCTGCTTTGATGATGATGGACATTTGCTTAAAGGTTTATACAGTACCACGTATAGACGCCCTGGGTGACAAGTGACGATTGACAGCAAGTTAATTTGATGACGTAAATTGCACTTTTGTGTCGGTGATAAAATGATCGGCTCTAGCGAGGGATGAAAGCTGTGCAGCGTATGGCGTTGATTGTCACTCGCTGTGATGGAGATCGACAATGTGCGTGGTTGCTATGGCAAAGCGCAGGTGCCCCAGCATAGTGCACACACATCTGGCAGTTTACCAGGGTACCGCAACCGAAGCCGAATGAGCCAGCGACACTTTTATGATACCCCGTGTAGTGTACGGGCCGCGATAAACCTGGCACTGGCGACGTTGAGTCATACAGTACACTGCTTTGCATGCATCAAGTACTTGTACTGTTTACAACTGATTTGAGATACATTCATCGTCGTCAACGTACAGATTTTAAGAGCGAAAATATACAGTAGGCCTAAAAAGACATGTTGAAGTCAATATAGCACTTGTCAGATTGTTGCCATGTCTTGTGAGTTCAGTGTTGTCTACTGATTTTAGTATTTGCTTGATTGGCTTACTTGTGAAGTTAGGTTAAAACTGGTTTTTGAAGGACAGTCATTGGAAGTTTTCTCCGGTCGTAATTAAGTTCTAGTCGACGTATCTGAACGAACACGGTTCTGCTTCAGTGCTCTGATTGTGGCTGTTATCGTCATTATCTTACGAGGGTCATCCCAAAAGTTTCCGGCCTCGACATATTAGACAACAATATTTTCCACAATCTATACATCAGTGAAACGTACATCCTTTACGAACTCTAATGAGTCGGTTGCGGATATGACGTCATTG
>Ga0209671_1006697_pt1 | contig 11866 bp, 7 predicted proteins | sample WorMetHERISLAND2_2_FD_187401 | JGI IMG/M metagenome (GOLD analysis project Ga0209671, IMG submission 187401) | Marine gutless worms symbiont microbial communities from Max Planck institute for Marine Microbiology, Germany - Olavius geniculatus... | ecosystem: Host-associated > Annelida >...
GCATACATAGCGATGTATTTCAATTGTTTGGCTCTACAAGCTGTGCAGTATTTTTTGAAACATGAAGACATACTCCATAGCTAAACCTAAAATTTTTTGACACTTTTTATAACTTATATTTAACATTTTGTCTTCATTCTTTGAACATTTACCACTCGACCTTATTTCCATTTGTAGATAATGTACTTTTTTGGATATTTGTATTTTACAAGGTAGTGTAGCGACATAAAGGTGTGGTGTGCATGTCACCGAGTAGCAAATTTCTTCCAGAGTCTACTGGTGAAAAAGTTGTGGAAATTTGTCAATATTTAGCAAAGATATGGAAAAAGTACAATAGCTTACTTTTTTGATCCACCCTGTAGATCTTGACAAGAGTTAAACCCCAGTCACCTGGTTGTTTATATGCCATGAAGTTATGTGGATTTTATACTGTGGCAAATGTTATGGGCTGATAATGCACTTTATCCCATGCTGCTGATTTAATGGAGTTTTGAGGTCATCTTTGGTTTGTAATCATGCTGCATGCCCATTCATGCAGTTGCTTTGAAAATGACTCTTCATCATAGACATTTGCTTGTTTGTCTTTTGCATATTACTGGTAGCAGAATTAGTCTTTGTTTTCTATGACATGTGTGATTACTGTTGTGATGTAGGACCTTGTATGTATAATGGATCAAATGAATTTAGAGTGTTGCATGATTTGTGATCATAATTTAGTCATACACTGTGAGGCTTAAAAACACACCAAAAAGTTATCGATCATAACATGAAGGCAGATTATCTGATTTTAATAATTCTTGGTACAACTATTCCAGACACAACTTGCCATCAAACGGTTACTCAAGTTTCCACTTCACACAACATATGCTTCTGCACTACCTAAGGAAATTAAAACACATGAAATCAGTGCTAAAATGAACAAAAAAACGCCAAAAACCATCCGTGACATTACTGATAGGAACTTGGAGATGGGTAACGAGATTGATGGGTAACGAGATTTATACAGTTTGTGGTATAAACATTTCTGACATAACTGGCCATTAAATGGCCATTCAAATTCGCAGCTCTCCTAACGTCTGTTGCTGCACTAGCTGGGGAAACAGAACCAGTGCAACATGAGATAAAAAAAGAAAAACATCAGTAAGTTTAATGATTACAGATACGTAACAGCTCTGATCACAGTCCATTTGACAGTATTTGCAGTGTTATGCAGCAGCAAGTTTATGGGACACTGTTTAAAAATATCAATGAACTCAAAAAGCGACTGGTTGAAGTCTGAAGCAGAACATGATCCACGCTGCTATCACTGAATGGAGAATGCATCTTCCTGCCTGTGTTTGCACAAATGGCCGATATTTCGAATATTGCACAACTAAACACTTCGATAAACTGTCAACCAAAGTGCTAGAAATTTGGAAAAAATGTGCATTAGTTTAATTAAATAATGATATTGCATTGAATAAAGATGTAATATTTTGCTTGTTTTGTTGTCCCCAGGTAGTGCAGAAACAGATGTTGGGTGAGGTGGGAAACTTACTGGCCATTTGATGGCCAGTTGTGTCTTGAATATGTGTACCAAAAATTACTATAATTGGATAACTCTTTTTCAAGTTATGGTAAAAAAATTTGGTGTGTTTTTTATGCCTCGCAGTGTAGTATTACTAACTCGGTATGTTTTGACTAATGTTTGTGACAGTCACGTACTAGAGGAGTGCAATATAGATGCAAGTCGCTGTGCACATGTCACAAATTCGTATCTGGTATGCTTCCATGATTACAGTTTGACGTCTGTTTTTCAGTTGCTTTATACATTTTGCCACAGCTTAGAGAGAATTATTAGAGTGTAATCAGGAGAGTGCATTCTAGACCATGCTGAAACGTACTTATTTTTTGACTGTGATCAGTGAGCGTGTGTTCTACATGAGACATGCATGTGATAAACAGACAGGAGATGGGTTTTAATTATCATGCTTGACTGGAGTGAGATAATGGGTGCTTATAACACTGTGGTGAGAGATAGAAGGACGAAGTGAGTCATGAAATAATGTGCCCACCTACTGATTTAAGTCAGAAATTGTTTGATGAATCACTGTGTAGCAGAATGTACGAGGGGCATTCAAAAAGTTTTGCAAGTCAATATGTTAGACTGAAAAACTGTTCAAAATCTATACACTAATAAAAATCATATCTCTTCCGAAGTCATAGGAGCTTAAAGTTCATGTGATGTCATTGTAACTTATGATGTCGTAAAGCGTTTTATATCTGTTCTGCAGCCAAGTTTCCACCACAGACTAGAGTCGTTCATTGTTTGGATAGCAGACACCACTAAGAAAATTTTCCAAATTTAGAAACATAATAGTTACTGCAAGTAATACCCCTGCTGTGTGCACTTGCAGGGTGGTCTATTTGTATGAGGCCAGAGTCATGAAAAGCTTGCTAGGTAATTGTAATTTTGGGAATGGACTGCAGTGCCAGATTTAGGGGAGATCTGCAGGGCTCGTTCTCAGGCCCCCACATATCAGGGCTTTCCAGGGTGTATCTTCTAAAAATTGTTTAACCTGTCACAAAGATGACGGATATCATTAACTGTTAACTTTTCAGTAAAATTTTACTGACAGTGTCAAATCTTGACATGACATCATTATGGCCAGCACAGATTTCGGTTCTGTGTATTGCAAATGACAAATTCATGAACGTATTTGTCATGGCTTTCACAAAATCACATATTATGGGGCCTAACTGTTTGTAAATTTGGCTGCAGAATGGAGAATTATCGTGCGTAATTTGGTGCTGTTTACGTTAGCACTCCAAAGCATATCTGTTCAACGCTTTGTAAATTACAATGATGTCACATCCGTTTTAAGCTTATATGAGTATGTGAGATATATAACGTTTGTGTACAGATTTTGAAAAGTTTCTTAGTGTAATATACAGGGGCCTATTGAGTTGCAAAATTTATCATAACTTTCCTCATACATATAGGTTTTTCATGGCTGGCACAGATTATGCCTGGAATTCATGCACATATTTGTCAGGGCTATCATAAAATCACATGTCCCAGGGCCTCATGTTGGAAAATCCGGCTGTAGACTGGAGAATTGTCATGCAACTGCGAGCCCAATTTTACGCTGTTTGCGCAGGCAATCCAAATTGTTCTGCTTTAATGCTTTATGACGTCACAAATTACAACGACGTCACATTTGCTATAAGCTCGTATGAGCTTGGGAGAAATACGTGTTTTATCGGAGTATAGATTTTGGAAAGTTTTTTAGTCTAACATATCGACTGTTTGATATTAATGGTCCACCCATGAAGTGCAGTATTAGTTGTCGCATATGTAGGATACGTTATGTGATGTTTTGGGACTGATCGTGGCGACCTTGGTTGATGGCTAAACGTTCTGATCGTTTTGTTTATTATATTAAAAATACTAATTATTGCAACTAAACGTACTGCAAGTTCTGAAACGAACATTTTACCAGTGAAAGGCAATGTTTTTTGTGTGTCTGCTGATCCCTTAGGATTTTTGCAAGAAGTTGGTACAAAAGCCTGTTATGCCTATTGATTGATAAACCACTTATTTTATTTATTGTGTAGCATAAAGAATCAAGAAATGTTAAGCTGTTGAGGGAAATTAATATAAATATAAATATAATCAGTTTATAAAATATAATCAGTTTGCTGATTTGTCTGTTTGTTTAGCAATACAAAGAGCATCTAAGAAGCAATCTTGCAAGGTCTGTAATACCTTTTATAGATTTGCAGTAAATGTATTCATTATCAACAGTAATGTTCTCAGTACATTTTTAGAATCAAAATTAATTTGCTTGTGATTCTGTTCACCAACATTTGATATCAGCTAACAGAGATGGGAAGCATTTTGCATTGATCTTTGTTATTATGTGTCTTAATAGATGGCAAAACTTGCAGTAAGTTTTGTTTAGTGATCGGCGATGATTGTATCCATTAGGGTTGGCTGTGACGTTCCACGTATTGTTGACATTGACTGGAGACTGGATTACTGCATCAAGGTATGTCGGACGAATATTATCAAATTTCGTCTGTCTAATCTGTAGGTTTGTCTTCATGGTGACTAACTGATAGATCTCTCCGTTATGAACTAGCAGTTTAGCCTTGGCAGGCTGCATAAGTTTTGAAACAGCTGGCAACTTTGTGGCAAGCCATCAGCATGATGATAGGCTTCTGCTCATAATAAATACTTTCCATGTGTCATGCAAAAAGGGCTTAATCAAATGCACAACAAGCCGCACAAGTTTCAAGAGAATACTGTAGTATCCATCCCGATTTCAGGAGAATATTATAGCACCCACCCCGACAAACTCAAAATGGCTGTAAGTCACAAATAGTCGTCTTTTTATAACAAGCATTTAAATCTTATCTTAAGTTTGTCAATCTGCCTGTCGCATGAACCTGCCCGCCAAACCTCTGAATCTGATGAAACAGTACAAAATTTGTTCATACTGTGTACAGTACACGTAATACAGTTATTGAATGCTCCAGATAAAATGTGCTATACAGGTGCTTTAGCTAGTATGCTGACTGTTACCCGTCTGATGTTGGAGATTAATTCTGTGCGAGTCTTTTCAGGTGCTGTAGTTTGATATCTTGTTTGTGCAGAGCAATGACGTAGAACGTGACGGACAACCCATTTTTCTCGTCAAACTTAAAACTGAAGTATGTTGTTGAAATGTGTACTGCAGTGCAGTCTTTCATTCCGTCTGTTACTTAATCATGTGCATATTTGTACAGACTAGTTAGTTGCACCAATGGAAGACATGCATAGCATTACATTTTATTATTATGTATAAGCTGCTGCTAAATTAGAGACAGTTCTGCAGAGAAGAAGACTTAAAGTCCAAGTCGCACGAAAAAATGATATTGGCTAAATGTGTGTAGAATGTAATGCTAATTAATAATAAGCTGATCAGTTGAAATAAAAACATCGCTTTTCATCAGTTTCAATATAATTAATAATGTTGTGCGAATGGAATGATGTCACGAACAACGCTTTGTTTATAGCGTGTATTGTAGCGTGCGAGAAAGTTAACACACCGTGAGCTAGCCATAGCGTTGATGCAACACATGCTCAGAGAGGGGAACTCGCTTGCCTTCCGGAAGCGAAGGTCGGAATCTGTCGGCATTGGTGCAATGGAAAGGGCATACAGTCAGCCTATTTTCGGTATGACAGCGACTTCTCGAAATGCAAGCTCGGTACCGTGCTCCAGCGATGCTGCTAGCGTTCAAATTCTGTCGAATGCTACATTGATGCTAATAGTTGTTTGTGACGTCACAGTTTTGTCACATTTGTCCACTTTAAACATTATTTTTACAGTATAAAGACAATACTGGCAATAGGAAGATTATTAAATATTGACAAATTAACATTTGATTAAGCCAATTAGCACTTTATAACAGTTACATAAACTGATGCGACTTGGAATTTTAATGTCATAATAAATATTGTTATCATGCATGAACTTGCATTATTATGCCAGAATTTTGTTGTGGCACACTAATAAATGTAATAACAAAAAGTGCTCTGAGTTGCTCTTGTTTCATTGCAGTATTGGTGACAATAAATCTATGGTTTAATTTCAGGTACCAGGCAAAGACGGTTTGACTGATGTTCAGCTGACCTGCAGCCGTGACCAGTTACAGGCAGGTTTTACTGTTGTCTAACAGTAATGTTCGAGCTATTGTCATGGTTGTTGTCCGTCTGTCACGGATGTACCCTGGCTAACGGGTAGGTCGCAGGGGAAAACTTTTTACACGAATAATTAGCCATGTGTGTTAAACTCGGGCGTGCAACATTTCAGCCATCTAGTGCAAGGGGAACATTTTCAAATTTTGTGTGGGCTGAATGGAGGGGGTAGGAAATTCAATGGAAAACTGGCCATATCTCGGAAACTGTGAGAGGTACGTCCAAGGTTACTACTCATCAGTCACTAATAGGAAATGACATATGCCTTTTCAGATGAGATGAAAGTCATCGACCTTGGATGACCTTGAAGGTCACTGACAACCAGTACGGTGGGCTATTTTAGCGACAGTTGGGCTTCTCGTTTTGAATGTTGTAAGACCATGTATTCAAGTTTTACTACAAAGCAATTTACGTTAAATGTGTGCTCAAAACTGTGCATGTAATTTCATGGCTTTAGTGCCATAGGGTGTTGAAACCATTTATGCATCATTACACTTCATTGTAGCACGTCTGTTTGCTGCTTTCAGCTTTCTATTCCAGTAAAACAAAACGAAATCACCTTGTAGGTATATCACATTATATTCTGCTATTTTGGTGCATGATTTATCACCGTTGTACAGGGTTGGCCATAAAAAACGTGGCACTTTACTTACTTTTGTCCATATCTTTGCCAATTATTGATCGATTGTCAAAATTTCTTCATAGGCACACTCTGCAGACAATTTGTAATAATGTGATTATTATATATCCCACCACACAGTAAATGCATCTCTATGCTACCTTGTGAAATATCAATGAAATATGCATATATAACAATGATAAAGTTTTCTTGTAAAATTAAAAAAAAACACTTCAGACCAACATTGCAGAGAATGGTCTGTATGACACTCAACTTGTGGGTCTAACACAGTCTAGTGTCATACGGATCATTCATCGCAATGGTTGTCTGAAGTGTTTTTTCATTTACCTAAATTTTTGTCATTATTGTTAGTTATATTTCACAAGGTAGTGTAGGGACACGTTTACCATATGGTGGGACATATAACAATCACATTGTTGGAAATTGTCTGCAGAGTGCACCAGTGAAAGAATTTTGAAAATCGGTCAATAATTGGCGAAGCTATAGACAAAAGTAGAGTGCCACGTTTTTTATGGCCCACGTTGTACAATATTATGAACAAAGTAACATTCAGAATTCATTAGTTGCTACACAGGAATATTTTGTAAAATTCTTGTCAAGTGTGAGAACTGTTTGTCGGTACAGGATTTGGTGGGGAAGCTTCGTGATGCCTGCAAAAGCCTTGAACGAACTGCGCAGATGTAACTGCTGTTACCTGAGACAGCGACGTCCAGTGGACAGCTTCTGAACTGTTTAACACTGAATGTCATTAGCTACACGTTAGCACTATGTACTGGTGTAATCTTTTTTTCAGTATGTCATATTTGTGACTAGTGAAAATCATTTATACAGATATTTCACAACTGTGTGTCACCTCAGTGCAAAGCACAGTAGTCATATTTTGCCAAATCGGTATCGGTCATTCCTGTTTTCTGTATTATATGTAAATGGACAACTATTACTCACGGAACATGTTAGGCAAAATGAAGAAGGTGCAGTTGCCACTTTTAATATGTCAGTGCTCAGAATAACTACATAAATAATAGAGAACACAGTTCTCCACCGAAAATGGGGGTCACCCCGAGTGAGGGTGCTAAATGAGAGGGAGGTGGGAAAAATGTGATTTTTTAGCCAATAAGTCACTGTATCTCAATAACGGTGCGAGATAGGGCCTAGATTACTATTATTCACTAATAGGTTACACTGGCTCTCGATTGCCACTGAACTCTATGACTTTGGCTGACAGTGAATGCTAAAATAGGGGTTTTTATGTATTTTTTGGTGATTTCGGACTGTGAGACACGAGACACATTTCAAGAGCAAATTGCGCCGAAACCAATTGATATAGACATAAAGAATCTGCATATGAAATTTTCAGCATTGAACATAAATTTTGACGGTCCAAGTCTCGATTTTCTATAGGCTCAAGGAAACCTGTGAACAATGGCATCAAAGAGTGGTACCCCCGCAAAAGTCGGTATTTTACCGTTGTTGGCCAGTCTTTCATGAAAACCGTTGCAGATAGGCATGGGCATGCTGCATATCTCAGCAAGCACTAGTGACGAGCTTTTCAGTCGTATCAACACTGATGACTTTGAAAGACCCTAAGCTTCCAAAATAAGGAGTTTTTATTGATTTTTGCGATCTTCAGCTGCAGCGCACACTCCAAAATGAACTGCGATGAAATGGCTGGAGATAGACTGACAGTTTGCGAACGGGAACTGCTATAGGCTTTCACGCGTTTCGTGAGCATTAGCTCAAATTTCTTGTGTTGCAATACACCATAAACTGCATTCTCAGACGTGTGGGTCCCTTTGTGTGGTCGCCTAACACGTGCTAACATGCCTAAATGCGTCTCTGACCATGTTGACTATTTGCACAAAATACAAAACAGAATGACAATTAAAAAAACTGCCGAGCCTCTTGCCCAATCATCGCTACTGCAACAGTCAATTCACGAAGAAAATGTCTAAAACACTGCGCTGTTATTCCAAGAATGTGATATCGTCCATGAGAAACAGGATATTGTACAGCAGAGGTCGTGGTGACGGAGATAAGATGGTGAAAGACTGTCGGTCGACATCCACTGCAGTACTGTTCTCACACACACACACCAGTATTACACTGTCAATAATTTACTGTTTACTTCGCTACTACGATTACTGCTTTTGCTTGCTATTTACAGACCTGCTTTTCTGGAAATACTCTGGTTTTAGGCCAAAGCCTTGCTCAGTGCTACAAAGCATTTTTACATGCTGCTTGCAGTCCTGCCTTTGCTGCTGTCATTTCAGTTTACAACTAGAAATGTAATACTCCGTATACAATTTTTAGCCGACCATACTTAAGTAACGGTTGAGCTTATGGTATGGTTGTCGTCTGTGTCACAGACGTATTGAGGTTAAATGGTGCGAGATAGGGCCTGAGTTGCTATTCATCACTAATAGGAAGTCACATACGCCCTTTCAGATGAAATGAAAATCATCAACCTTGGATGACCTTGAAGGTCACTGATAACAAGTATGGTCAGCTATCCTATTGTGACAGCTGGGCTTCTTGTTTTACATAATCTTGCACCAATTCTGTTGCCACATTCAACAAGAAATTTAAGCTAATGCTCATGAGACGCGCGAAAGCCTATAGCAGTTCCGGTTCAGTAGTTTAGCTGAAAATTGGGGTGTTCACGCTAAGTTAATATACAAATACCAAATTCTCTATCTGGATTGTATAACGACAGTAGCGTGTCGCCACCTTGTGAATGATATAGACTTGTGTCGCAGCCCGAAATCTCCAAAAAAATCCATAAAACCCCCTTTTTGGCGTTCAAGGTCATTGAATTCGGCGCCAATCAAAAGCCAGTATATGACTTCCTATTAGTGATTAATAGTAACCTAGGCCATATCTCGCACCGTTACTGAGATACAGTGACTTATTGGCCAAAAACCACAAATTTTGACCACCCCTCTCTTTTAGCATCCTTGTTCGGGGAAACGCTTTACAGTTCGTGAAACTAGAATCTTCCGAGCAGCCAACAGTGAAAATTTGGTAATTCTAGCTTGCGCCATTTTTGACTGATCCACCCGTGTGATGGACAGACAGACAGAATTGTGATGGCTAAGACGCACTGAAAGGAGTAGCTGCTTTCGCGCATAAAAACACAGGCTACATGCCCAGATATTCTGATTACGGAGTGAAAGTACTACTTAGACTAGTTTAATTGCTAAAGTCATTGTAAAAACAGGTAAAACATGCAACTTCTTTGCATAATACAAACTATCTGAAGGAGACAACTACATGAAATAAACCATGTGAGCTAATGTTGCAGTTTTTTTTTAAATTTCAGACTAATGAAAATCACAGTGTTGCACAGCTAACAAAAAAATGGGCAATGTCATTATTATCGTTATTCACAACATTTTCTGTAACTAGTATCCAAAGCTGAATATATACAGTGACACATGAGTAGCGAAATATGCAAAACATGCAGAAATGTCCAAATAGCAAAAAAAACTAATAGCTAGACAAAAATGCAAACAAAAAAACAACAACAATAGTCACAGAAGTGGAATGGTAGGGCCTATAACTACACCGTGTCTCAAAAAAACATCCCCAACATTTTTGACTGTAACTTTGAAACCAATTAACAGATTTTGATAATTTTTGGTACAAATATTCCTGACACAACTTGCCATCAAATGACTATTTAGTTGCCCACCTCACCCAACGTTTGTTTCTGCATCCCTAGGGGGTTGGTGAAGTCAAGAAGTGACTGGTACAGCCTGGATTGGTCTGGAGCAGAACTTTATCGATACTGCTGTCAATGAATGGAGAAGCATCTCCTTGCCTGTGTTCACATAGTCGGCCAACACTTCAAGCAATTTTACTACAGGCAGTTGAAAAATAGACAACTGGATGAAATGTCAGCCAGAGTGTCAGAAATGTGAACAAAATGTGTTTTTACACGTTATGGTAATTAAGCAATCACATCACATTGGATAAAAGTGATACTTCGCTCGTTACGCTTTCCCCAGGTAGCGCAAAAACAAACTTTGGGTGAGGTGGGAAACTGAACGGTCATTTGATGGCAAGTTGTGTCAGGAATATTCGTGCCAAAAATTATCAAAATCTGGTAATTGGTTTTCAAGTTACAATCGAAAATGTTGAGTATGTTTTTTAAGACACAGTGTTTGTAGTAGTCGTAGAAATGATCCCTCTCAAAAACGCAGTCAAATTGATTCTCAAGTCGTAGTAGTGGTAGTCGAGTTGAGTCGAGTCTCTACTCCAGTTGACTCAGTCGAGTTGACTTGACTCAACTCAACTGGGGTCAACTCTCGACTCGACTCGACTCTTGACTCAACACATACTCTCGACTCGACTTTATTCGACTCTCAACTCGATTCGACTAGACTCAACTCTCACCTCAATTTGTTTTGACTCTAGTTGACTCAAGTAGACTCGACTCGAATTGACTTGAGTCAACTCGATTTGACTCGAGCCAAATCTTCACTCGACTCTAGTTGACTTGACCCTCGACTGGTGTCGACTTTTGACTAAACTTGAGTAGAGTCAACTCGAGTCAACTCTCGACTCGACTCTCGAATCGACTCAACTCAAAATTCGATTCAACTCGAATCGATTCCACTCTCGACTCGATTTGAGTCAACTCGACTCAAGTCGGGAATGGAGTTGACTTGAATGGAGTCAAGATTTGACTGGAGTCTCAACTCGATTGACTCAACTCTCAATTTGACTCGAGTACTCTAGCCGACTCTTGACTCGAATCGACTTGACTCTTGAGTCGACTTGACTCTCGACTCGGCTCAAGTCGACAATCGACTACTACTATTACTACTACTACGACTACTACTACGAGTCGAAAGAAGCTAGTACAAGTAAAATGTTTAGCCAGTCACTGGCCACTAGTCCAAAGGGGCATTGGTCTGAATTTGGTCAGGTTCTAGTCCTCCATAGCCAGAGATGCAATTTATCCCTATTCCTAACCCTATCACTATTCACTAACCCTCATGCTGTCCAGGCTAGTACCCCTTTGGGTAAGCCCACTACTATACTGCTTACTTTCCTGAGTACGTGTAGTTTTGTACGGACAAAAGCACAGGAGAATTACAGCAGCACAAAGCATGGCAATCAACGACCGTACATGTACATACATAACAACGAAGCCGGCTATGTTGGTAAACACAACGTCATCATCAGGAGCGGATGCTAAGCTTACACTGAGCACATGATGGTTGAGTGCCTCACCTGCAAATAACGCCATCAAAGGTAATAAAGGTAAAGGTGGTGTATATTTCTTAAGGAGTGAACCCCCACAGAGCTTCGGAGCACGACCTGCCATATGGGGTCACACAGCGAATGCACCTTGCCTTAACCCCAGCCAGATAGGCCGGTACTCGATTTACCCGGAGGGATGGAAAGCTGAGTTGACCTAGGCGGCTGGTTACATACCAAGATGGTTTACCTGCCCCCAGACAGTCACCCATCGCAGTACTAACTTGGCCTGGCATACA
>Ga0209671_1006698_pt1 | contig 11866 bp, 8 predicted proteins | sample WorMetHERISLAND2_2_FD_187401 | JGI IMG/M metagenome (GOLD analysis project Ga0209671, IMG submission 187401) | Marine gutless worms symbiont microbial communities from Max Planck institute for Marine Microbiology, Germany - Olavius geniculatus... | ecosystem: Host-associated > Annelida >...
TGGTCAAGCTGTGCCATGTAGAGTTCGCTGCAGTACGTTGTCCATCGTTGTATTATGTCAGTTGTATTCACGAGCAGCTTTCCATTACTGTCTCTGATTGCTCTCTGCTTTGGTTGCCATTTCCTGCAATGCAATGCCACTGGTAATCCTCATTTTTTCGGGCCCTCCCCTTTCTTGTGTGGCTTGATGGTGTGGCGGTAACGAGCGAGACTGCTGACTAAAAGGTCCAAGGATTGACTCCAAGCTGGGGCACTACCACGTGACAACCTTGGGCAAGTTGTTCACACACATGTGCCTCTGTTCAGCAAGCAGTATAATTTGGTATCGGTCAAAGGGCGGTGATGCCCCGAGGCTGGGAAGGTAACCGTAGGTCTGGCGTCGCACTGGCCATGCGTCACGGACTCAGTAGTCTATCCACCTACGGGCTCAGCGGCCAACGTCTGGGAGATGAGCACCCCGCCTATGCTCCTGATAGGGCACGGCCTGGTTTGCCTTTGCCTTATATAGTCACCAGCCTAATGGACTCGTTATGACAAGAGCAACAGCAGAATAGTATTGTATTGCATTGTCTATTTTATTGTCAGTTGTGTTCTAGTAGTTGTTGGCGTGGTGGCATGACGTAGCGGTAACACGTTTCATTCGATCAACGAAGTTACTTTACACCGTGCCGGGTTAGTACTGCGATGGATGACTGCCTGCTGTTAGGTGAACCATCTTGATATTTAACCATCTGCTTAGGTCAACTCAGCCGTCCATCCCTTCACGGTAGGTAAATCAAGTACCAGCCTGCCTATCTGGCTGGGGTTAAGGCAACACTATGTGATTCCATACGGCAGGTGACGCTCTGTAGCTCTGGAATGGGCTTCCATTAAGAGCTGTAACACTGCCTTTAGTAGTAATTGTGCTGTCTTGACAGGAAAGTTTGGTTGGAGCTGATGTGAGCCTGACTGGTTGTGACAATGTCGACAAAGCATCATCGTCTAAATCTGTCAACGACTGTCCAAGTCGGACGCCGTTGTGCTCTGCTGCTGAAGCAAGGCTCACAACGACCGACACCAACACAAGTTGTGGTAGAACTAAACTAATTCTCATTCTGCCGGATGATGTAATTAAGTAATTAAATTAGATTGCTAAGTAATTAGAAAAAAATGCCTATTTTAATTCTGAATTAATTTTTTTACATTTATTTGGACTCTCTTGCAGTTTTTTCATTTTATTTTTTTTCAAATTTCGATTTTCATTGTTTGCTTCTTCGTCTGTTTTTCTGAGCTTTCTTTCTCTCGTAATCATCTGTTTCTGGAATTTGCTTTCTATTTTTACACAGAAGTACTTTTTACACAACTTTATTCACCAAATTAATGTTGGTAGTACAAAAAATATAAAAAATAAAATATACTTTTGTTTTCCATTTCTGTTTCTTTATTTTTATTTAAAACAGTTTCAGTTTTCATTGTTTTTTGTGTTAGATGAAACTATCAGCTGGCTTGTTAGTTTTATAGTGCATATCATTCATTATTTCATATCGTGTGGCTGAAGCTTATTCTTATTGTCAATTTTCTAATTAGTTGGTAAATCCAAATTGGCAAATTCTCCCTCTTAATAGCTGTTTGAACTATTTATATTATCAGAATACGTGAATTGTTCTGGATCTTGTCCTACATATTTGTACATTTTTATATGTTTGCATTTGGGTGACCGTAAATTTTAATTTTTAATTTTAATTAGCTTGGTTGATTAGCCGATTGGGTCTTATGAACACTGAACACCTAGTGATTATGGTAATTTTTGGCATTATTATTCGGGCTTTTTATTAAACCAGTTTGTCTTGCAGTTTGTTTTGAATAAAGCTGTTTGATTACTCGGCTGTAGTCTAATCTAAATTACTCAAATTTTTGTGCATACTGGTACATGTATATTGTTTTAGATGACTGCCTTTAAAACCCACCTAATTATAATTAGAGTTAATTAGTTCACTTTTTTGCTAATTCTGATTAATTAGTTCTTACCCGAGACCAGTTCTAATTAGGAATGTTAATATTTGAGATGCGTTTTTGATTTTGAGGCAGTAACCTTATGTGACTGTGAGACGAATGGACGAGCAGGATGATGCACCTTAAATGAATTAGAATGCAGAAGCAGCGTTCAACGGCAAGAAATATAATTCTCAAGATAGAGATTTTTTTCGAGTCTTCAGCGAGTCAAGTCTTGTTAACATCCTTAGTTCTAGTTTTGATAAACTGGCATTTTTGGTCAACTAATTTTGATGCTAGCTAATTATAATATATTTGTATTACATCCATGTTATACTTTGTCATGTTTACACACAGAGGCGGAGTCTACAAAGTACCGTTCAAGGCTGCCCACCTCACCCGGAGATCAGCACGACAGTCGGCAACAGGAACCCTATACAGACACTGATAGGCAGACATCAGCACGACTTACTTGTGATCCAGGAAGTGACAGAAAGTCAGTTTTTCACAGGTTCGGTTACCGCCACCGAAAAGACGATGTTACGAGCTCGGCACATGATACCGATGACCAGAAGAAATATGACCTGCGTCGGAGATCAGGCAAGTACGAACACGAAGAACAAGAACAGATGAAGATTTACCACAGGGACATGGTCAGGAAACAGTGTAGACGGTTACCGGAAGAAAAACCAAGTCAGGAACAGACGAGTAGGTCATTGATAAAGGTTGACCAGAAGGACAAGAGACAAGGCGGTTTACAGTTGATGGAGCATCTGGAGCAGCTGTCAGTGGGGGTGACGTGTGGTGATAATTCATCATCAGAGCTTGAAGATGAGTCAAGTACTGCACAGTCTCAGTACCAGGACGTTTTGACGCGGCACATCAACCAGCTGTTTCTTCGCGGCGACAACGTGGCGCTTGTCTCAGTTCTCCGCTGAACACACACAGGGCCAGATTAAGGTTTTGAGGGGCCCTAGGACCAATTTTTGGGACCCCATTACACATAGCCTACAGTACGAATTACAGTAAACCATCAATCATCCAAGCATCAATGAAATAGCGAAAAAAAATTTTAAATGACCGTCTTTATACTGTATTGTGTGTCGCCCGTTAAGTCTAGCGAGGGCTCTGGGGGAGTGCTGTGAGCTCCGCCAACGAGCTCTGCAGCAGAGTCCAAGCTGAAATCAAATTTGGTGCATTTTAGCATTAAAATATGACATCTGCTAGTCACAATTTTGATTATATTCCTGAGAATCAGCTGACCAAATTTACTTTGCTAAATCCGCGTGGCCCTAGGCCATGCCATATCTGGCCCGTGCCTTAATCCGGCCCCGATACACACTGCCTTATTCCGTCCGATTGCATTACCGCTCTGTTGAGCAAGTTTTGGGAAAAAATCCGCAGAAAGATACTAAACGTTGCATTTCTCCGTTCATGGCAGGTGTCATAGTGCTTCAATTCAAATGCGTTTGGTGGATGGATTCTTCGAAATGGTCCGACCAATAAGTTACAGCACTCCACAAACCCTTGGATTAAGTGGAGTGACAAAGATCAATGCGAGGGAGTAATAGGACAGAAGGAGGCAATAAAAAGAAAGAATCCTTTAATTCTGGTTTGTGCCTGTGTGACCGACAGTCAAGGGAGGCGTCCCCCCAAAGTTTTAATGTGATTCAACGTGAAACTGTCTCATATGGGTCAAACAGCCTCAGAACGAACAGAAATGTTCGAACACTTATAAAATCTCTCAATTTTTCATGCAAATAACCAATCTTTTCTAAATTGTAAGACTGGTGTGTTAGCAACTACGTCGAAACTTAAATTATTTCAATGAATAATTACACTTTGGGTGATGCTGTTGCTCACACACATGCATGTATAAAATATTTAAGTAAAAATGACGACGACCAGAGAAATTTACGTGTTGTGGAAATCTTTATACAGCTGTTCAGCTCAATAGGAGAATTTCTGTTTGCCCTAGTTTGTAGCATAGGCTCAACTGTCACATTGACTCTGCTAAATAGACTAATAGTTGTGTAATTGAAGTATTGTTGAAATATTTCTTTCGTCAAAGGATTGAAAATTGTTTTTAACTCACTTGATGTTATCTGCAGTATTGGCAGTGTATGTTGCTCGCTTTAGAATGAGAGAAATTGTCACAGTCTCAGTTGTTTCTAAGAGATCGATCATAGACCTATGCTCCGGTTTGCAAGTTTCGCGGCGAGCGTGGAAGGAAGACAATGTCATGGCGGCGGTTTCATTCTCTAATCAATTTAGTTCGACAGAATAACGGCCGGAACAGATGTGACCCGGCTTTGTGAGCCTGTCGGACGGACAGACAGACAGACAGACGGCGATGTGGCAGTCACAGAACTTTTAAACGGTTTCTCCTGAACCTTTGTGTGTCGTACATCAGGCCACAATACTGTAGGCCCGTGTGTGAAAGACGAAATACGGTAGTCAAATCAAGGGAGTGTACATTTCTCAATTGAAGGGGCCAACCTTACGTCTTCCTTTTTGGCTTCGAGGGCACCCGGCTACCACACACATTCTGAGGTTTAAAAAAAATCTCGACCCACTGGAAAAAAGAAACGCCAGAAAGATAAAACAATACGCCGATATAGTATTGTTGACGAACTGACCAATGGGCAATCAGTAATGCATTACAGTAGGCACCGTCTAACGGCGTCGCGGCCTTTGTGACTACGCACACGTATGGTACACGTCGAAGAATGACCAATGGACTCGCCGTAGGCCTACTCGCATTGGTCAGTTTGTCAACAAGCAACCTGAGCTAATGCTCGTTAGACGCGCGAGAGCCCATAGCAGCCCGTGTTCGCAGGTAATTTTGGTCTATGTCCGTCCATTTTGTCTCAGTTCATTATTCTGCAGCCGAAAATCGCAAAAATTTACTCAAAACCCCCTATTTTGGGGTTGAAGGTCATTCAGGGTTACTTACCAGTGCTTGTTATGATAAGCAACACGTCTGTGCATATCTGCAAGCGTTTTCACGCCAGACAAGCGAATAGCACAAAAATCACCACTTTTTAAGGGATACCCATTTTTGACACCCGCGTGCGCCGGCCTCGTTGAACGCAGAAGATTGAGACCTAGACCGCTAAAATCTACGTTCAATGCTGAAAATTTCACATGCAGGTTGTCTTGGTCTCTCTCCCGCCGTTTCGGCGCAATTCACTCTTGAAATGTGCGTCGCTGTCCAAAATCGCGAAAAATCCACTAAAACGTAATTCTTATTTTGGGACTTCAAGGTCATCTATCTTGACATTTTTAAGAAGCTCATCGCCGGAGCTTGTTATCATAAGCAGCATGTCTTTGCTATCTGCAATCATTTTCACGGCAAACGAGCCAATAGCGGCAAAATAACGTCTTTTTAGGGTGAGTGTTCCTTTTTCTCCCCTTCATGCGCGGGCCGCCTTAACCCAGCGGCGTGAAATTTTGTCACAGAATACTAGAGACTCCAGGCTATCATGTGGTGAAAACTCGAAGTCTCTGTTTCACCTGGTCTTGAAACGGTACCGGGACGTGACACACAGACACAAGACACCAAGACAGAATCACCATGGCTAATACGCGCGTAAAAACTAAACCGTGTCAGTTTAGTTCAGTTACGTCTCTCTGTTCGCGCCCCGCGGTCTATTCTCCCGTGAATTTGCCACTGCACTGCACCTTATTTTGTCTTTCGCACAGAATAAAAAAAACCGCCGTACATATCCTACCGCAGCTCGCCACATGCTTGGTACCGTCTCGCCCCGTTTGAGAGTCTGCGGTGCTCTTTCAGTATACACGAGCTCCCACTACCTACAACAGCCGCGTGCTGCAACAGAGTCTATGGCTCCTTTAGGGAACGTTTTTCTAACTATTCTTTATCATTATCGCGGCAAACTGGCAAAGGTGTAGAGAACAAAGGTCCCAGGTGTGTTTGCTTCAGCATTTTACTAACCGTGTCTACATTGCTAATTTTTGTGGCACAAGCTGCATAACTTAGCTCTCACTGCGACTGTGCCGTGGCTGTTATGCACGTACCCTTATGTTTTATTCAGCTTATTACACCTACTCTGTTTGATAGGTGCAAAAGAACTGTTGTCGTCTAGCTGATAATGGTAGGCTATGTTAGTCCTTGATGATAGTATTTCACGTTTTTCTTGTATCGTGTAAACATAAGATAGCGTAAGCGAACAGTTATTCACGTGCAGCTTAAATTGTCAATTTCGGGGCTGACGAAAATGGCGTAGGCTTACGCCCTTGGCCTACAATGATATTTTCGCAGATTTATTGTTATAAAATCAAACTATATAAGCGACTTTCTAAAAAGTTTAACATTTTTGGTAGTGTTAAATGACGTCCAAACACACAAGTGGTACTGGGTTATAATGAACAAAATCAAATATTGCCAATTGCCAATTTCCATTAAGCCTATTAAATAACAACATTCTAAGTTCTGCATCGAACTGCCTGTATCAAGCACGATGTCTGCGTGCTGAAAGTAAAATAGGCCTAACTAACAGTATTTCAGTTAGCATGCAGTCGCCGCTGGAGTCGTTTAACGCGCTTAAGCGTCATTTTCTTGCATTTTAAAAAACTTTTCGACGTCCGTAGAACTTTTCTGTACTTTTTCGAATTGAACTGCAAAGCGTTCACACGAATTTTCATTTTTTTCTACGTTTTTAGCCGACTGTACTTCAGTAACAGTCGATCTATTGGCATGGTTGTCGTCCGTCTGTCTGTCCGTCTGTAACGGATGTATTGTGACTAAATGTTGAGCTTAGACCTTAGGGGGAAATTTCTACACGAATATTTAGCCATGAGCCTTTAACCTAGGCATGCAAAATTTCAGCGATCTAGCACAAGGGAACATAATCAAATTGGGGATCGAATGGACGGGGGTTAAGAAATTAAATGGAAACCGGCCTTTCTTGGAAACGGTGAGGGATAGGGCCAAGGTTAGCATACTGTTAATCACTAATTAAAAGCGGCATACGCCCTTTCAGATTACATGAGAATCATTGATGTTAAATGACCTTGAAGAATCATGATGCACTATGGTATGCCAATCATGCGGTATTGTGGCTAAACGACAAGTTGTAGGGGGTCTGCAATCGTACCATAGGATAGGGTGCTGGCGACATCCTGTGGACTGTCAATAGTAACCATGTTTCTATCTACAGCGATTTGGCCGCAATTTTCAATGGAAAGTTTCAAGCTATAAGTGCTTGTGTCTCGGAAACATTGAAAGATAGGACCAAAATTACTATTAATCATTAATAGAAAGTGGCGTACGCCCTGTCAGACAAGATGGTAATCATTGACCTTGTGTGACCTTGAAGGTCAATACTGCAACAAAAGCTATGGGCTGTAGCGAGTCTTCCCTAGCAAACCGTTTTTATTGCGAGAAAAATTTGCGAAACCTGCGTCTGATATTTCTGTTGGTTATTCACTAATAGAGCTGGCTACATCGCCTGGCAAGACGACCGCGTGTCACCGCGCGCGACGTGTGTTATACTAGCGTTAATTGTAGTTTTCGAGAGCAGAGTTGTTAGCGTGCATGGAACTGTGTCACCTCTGAGAAATCGCTTTCTTTCCGTGATCGGAAGTCGGACGGTGGGCTTCAGACGTAGGCGGTACGGTTGGTTTTTTAGCGACAGCTGGGCTTCTTGTTTTTACGCGCGACAGCAGCTACTGCTGTCCGTCCGTTTGTATGTCCGTCTGTTTGTCCGTCTGTCACACGGGTGGATCAGTCAAAAATGGTGCATGCTACGATCACCAAATCTTCACCGTCGGCTGCGTGGAAGACTCTACAGTGTAGTTTCAGGATCAGTAAAGCTTTTCCATAAATTCGAGAGGTGTTACCCCGATCGAGGGCGCTAAAGGAGAGGGGGTAGGAAAAATTTGCGATTTTCAGCCAATAGTGGATTCATGCATTGGACCTGGCGCGCAATACTGAAATTCATGCACTGGATATGGCGCTAGGCGTCATCAGCCGTCGAGTCTAAATGAAACATCGATGTGAACGTAGATTTCGTTCGCACCGGGCTTTCAAACATGCATCGCTGTTGCGCGTTCCCCTTTCCGTTAGCTGGGATTTTCTTGTTAAGTTCGTGAGAGAGACGGACAGACGGACGAACGAACGAGCAAGACGCGTTCTGCGGCCTACGGACGGTCGTATGATTAATAGCTCCTATAAATAACGTTAGCAGTTTGCGTGCTTAAGCTTGCAGTCGAGCATTATAAACAGGCGTGCAACGATTAGGAAATATTTTTCAACGTCGCTAGCAGCAACATTCTGCTTTACATAGATGATAGCTCTGCAGACTTAGGTAGGTGTAATTTATGTGTTGTGTATGTCGGAGATGACATCCGTGCAAATGATGCTGTTCTGATGACATATGTGGTTTCAGCAGCTGTTTACTGAGTGACCGGATGTTGAACTGTGACTACTCTTTACACGGAATGTAACAGCGTCCAAGATTAGGTCAAACTGTTGCGGACTTGCTGTGCAGCCATGTACAGCCAGGTGTATATACTGCATAGGCAATAAATAATAGGTTTAAGCCCGACACTCCTACAGGGTATACAACAAATTCACCCAAATCGAAAGTCTGCAGCAATTACGCAGCCAGTTGTAGGCCCACAGTCCATTTCAGATCCAAAGTACAAAAACTACATTAGTTGTTTAGCACATTAGACAAATGTACAAACAGTATCAATAACCAGCCGGATAAAATTTAAGGGTTCTATTAGAAATACCAAATTTATCCATACTTACATATTTCATTGATTTAATCTTTAAACGGATGACATCGTCGGCTTTTCTTTACCGACGACTTCCTTACGACGTCCTTACGATCTATCTGCGACGTGCTTCCTGGATAGAGCGCTGGCGTCGCAGCTGCAACCTGGGTCGTACGACAGATTTACGACTCAGATACGACCGCGATAAGCTTAGGAGTGATCTTAGTGAATGAGCGCGACCTGTCAAGCTTATCTGCGAGCTAAAAGGTCGCTTGCGGGATTTGGTGAAGGCATTGCAACTTAGGCTTAGTACTTCAGTTCAGCAGCTGCTTGTCTATAGGTGGTACCTTTACCTGTAACAAGAAAGCCCAGCTGTCGCTAGAGAAGAGGCGCTAGAGCCTATACAGTTCCTGTTGTAGTATTAAAGTCGATGATTTTCATCTTATCTAAAACGGCCTATGCGATTTTCTATTAGTTATTCTTAACTATAAGCCCTATCTCGCACCACCGTTTATCCACAATACATCCGGTACCCACAGACAGACAGACAGACGACAAACACATCTGAAGCATTTACCAATTTTCCGATAATAAGAATAACTGACTTATATATACATGTAAATGCGTTAGACCCCTAAGCCGCCGCCAACCGCAAAAAAAAATTCGCTAAGCCGCCATCGCCGCGAAAATCGCGACTAGTGTAGAAAAATGTGTCACTAACGGTCTGTGTGAATAAGAATGCCACAAGGCGTTGTACTAAGTTACCTGTGCAGTAACAATGCATGGTTGCATGCGTTAACTAGCTGTTTGTCAAATGAAATATCGCTACCAAATACGATAGGCTAGCGTAGTTTTAATTTGTCGATGATGTGTTCAAAATTTCACAGTGATTTTACGGTAATGCATTGCATGTGATCTGCAAATCGCGTCTGCAACGAGGAAGCACTCCGTGAACGAGTCTGGTCTGATGTGAAGTAGAGGGAATGATCAGAAAGAAGCTCTTGTGGACGACCTCCGTAAGCCGCGAACGAGTTGAGAAAAAGCCACGAAAATGCTAAGCCGGTCGTGAAATTCACTAGCCGACTTAGGGGTCTTATATACTGCGTGTTAGCCTGTTAATATTGCGATAATAGACTGACGACGATGACGACGATTCAGGTATATAACCTATAGGTTGAGCGTAGTGTTCAGAGTTTATGACCAGTTTGCGTAAAACTGGCGGTAATTATGTGTCCCATTGCTATAGCATAGCAAGGGACAGATTATAAAATCACTTGCGTCTGTCTGCCAGTCTGCTTGTAAATACGGCCGCAATTTTTATTCGATTTTGATGAAATTTTGCACAGTCATTCGGGGCCCGAAGAGTACGATTGAGTTTGTTTGGGATAAAAATCTGATAACTCCTTTTTCTATTTTACCCCAATTTAAACAAGTAGTTTGAGCAAAGCTCACGAGACGCGCGAAAACCTATAGCAGTTCCTGTTCACAGGTAATCGTAGTCTATCTTCATCCATTTCGTCGTAATTCACTCTTTTGCAGCCAAAAATCGCCAAAAAAAATCACTTTAAATCAATATTTTTAGGGTTCAGGGTCATTCAAAGTCATCGATGTTGATAAATTTAAAAAGCCTGTCACCAGTGCTTGTTATGATAAGCAGCATGTCTGTGCCTATCTGCAACCGTGTTCACGCTACACGAGATAATTGCGATAAAATAACCACGTTTTAGGGGGGGGGTAGCTGTCTTTGACGCCCGCCTGCGCTGGCCTCCTTGAACCTAGGGGGTCGGGACTTGAACTGCTAAAATCTACGTTGAATGCTGAAAATTTCATATGCAGATTGTCTTGGTCTATCGCCAGCCATTTCGTCGCTATTCAGTGTTAAAATGTGCGCTGCATCCAAAAATTGCGAAAAATTCACTAAAAACCTCTTTTTGAAAGGTTCAAGGTCGTTCAAGGTCATCGATGTTAAATAAATCCCAAAAGCCTGTTACCAGTGCTTGTTATGATAAGCAGCATGTATGCACCTATCTGCAACCGTTTTCACATTATTCGAGCCAATAACGGCAAAATGACGTCTTTCTAGGGGGTACCCCTCTTCGATACCCTCGTTCGAGGGGAACCCCTGCACCCAGTGGCACGAAAGTTTGTCACCATAAACTAGAGACCTTGGGGCAGCCCACAGTGAAGATTTTGTAATCCTAGCTTGCACCGTTTTGATACAGCTCACGAGTGTGACAGACAGACAGACGGACGCCCAGACGATGACAAAGACGCGCGTAGCATTCTGCTTTCGCGCGTAAAAAAATTGCATTACGGCCTATGGAGACTTCAAAGCGGTATAATTCGGTCCCCGTAAAAGATAATTGCGCGCTGATTTACCTACCCCTTTATTTTCGGGGTCGGGCAATCTAACGGTGTCGCTTAAATTTACCCCCTATCGACTTCTGTTGCCATAGCAACAATTCAAAAGTTGCAAAATTTTGCATTACAGCCAATGCAGATTTCAAAGCAATATAACTCGGTCCCCGTAAAAGATAATTGCGCGCTGTTTGCACATACCCCCTATTTTCGGGCCCGGGCTATCCGACAGTGTCATTTAAATTTTTCTCATGCCGACCCCTGTTGCCATGGCAACGAATTTTGGGACAAAAATTGACTACAACTCGGCCCGCGCTGTTTTCACCTACACCCCTATTTGTGGGCCCGGGCTATTCCATCGTGTCATTTAATTTTTTCCCTTGCCGACTACTGTTGCCATGGCAACGAATTTTGGGACGACATTGTCTACAACTCGGTCCCGTGAAATTAATTGCTCTCTCTTTGCACCTACCTTCTACCTACCCCCTTTTTCGGGCCCGCGCTATCCGCTGGTGTCATTTAAAGTTCTCCCTTGCCGATCCCCGTTGCTATGGCAATAAATTTTGGGACGAAATTGACTATAACTCGGCTCCCCGCAAAAGATCATTGCACGCTTTTTTTACCTACCCCCTATTTTCGGGCCCGGGCTATGCAATGGTGTCAAGTAAATTTCTCCTTTGAAGACCCCTGTTGTCATGGCAACCAACCGTTTTTATTCAAAGACAAAATTGGCTGCAGGCTCACAAGAGCGTCAAACGCTGAAACGCAGCTGCTAGGCTATATAGCGTGGC
>Ga0209671_1006702_pt1 | contig 11863 bp, 9 predicted proteins | sample WorMetHERISLAND2_2_FD_187401 | JGI IMG/M metagenome (GOLD analysis project Ga0209671, IMG submission 187401) | Marine gutless worms symbiont microbial communities from Max Planck institute for Marine Microbiology, Germany - Olavius geniculatus... | ecosystem: Host-associated > Annelida >...
ACTAACTTCCTGTCCATTTCTCCTTTTCCTTTCCCTTTCTTTTCCCCTTCACTTTCCCTTCCCACCCCCTCCCCTTTTCTCTTTCTCTTTCCCTTCTTCCATCTTTCTTTCGTGACCGATGACGTCACGTGGCCCCAAAAAGTCAAACTCGTGACCCCATTATCTTTGAGGCGCCATATCTCCGTAACAGTGCAAGATAGACGCATGGTGACGATGGACCTTTTATAGTAAAGTGCTAGTGACGAATCAAATGGTCTCGTGACTGACAATGTCTGTTGTTTAGTTAAAATAATACAAAAGGATGAAAGGATTTTTGCTGCTGTACAATTTGAAATTGAACTGTTTGATTTTTTTCTACCGGTCTAAACGGCTAACTGATTATATTTGTACATATACTGTAAACTATCGAAATGCATTGGACAGACTCCGTGTTCATATGAACATTATCTTGTTACATAACAGCATCTGTGTGACTAAATAATCAGGCCAAACGTGTCCATCGTACTTTAGCACAATCCGCCATCTAAGAAACAAGTAATTTGAGCAAAGCTCACGTGACGCGCGGCAGCAGCGGTTCTACCACCTCAACAATCGTGTACGGCATGCGATAATAATAAAGCGTTTTGAAGAAGTACCCAAATTTGAGACCTCCGTACGGAAGATTCTTTGGATATAAGAACTCGAAATTTAGATTGTTTAAAATGGACGTTCTGTGCTAAAAATTTCATAGGCTATACGCAGGCTGTCCAGGTTTATCTTCAGCCATTTCCGCGCAATTCACTCTTGAAATGTGCGCTGTGCACCGCAGCCGAAAATTGCAACAAAACAACACTAAAATCCTCTGTCGTTTAAGGTTTAAGGTCATTAAAGGTTATCAATGTTAAAACCATTCTAAAGCTCGTCACAAGTGCTTGTTATGATAAGCAGCATGTCTATGCCTATCTGCAACTGTTTTTACGCTAGACGAGCTAATAGCGGTAAAATAACCACTTTTGAAGGGGGTACCCGTCTTTAATGCTTGCCTGCGCAGGCCTCTTTGAACCTAAAAAGTCGAGACTTGAATTGCTAAAAATTGTGTTTAATGCAAAAAATTTCATACGCAGGTTGCCTTGGTCTATTTCCAGCCAAAATGTGCGCTGCAGCCAAAAACTGCAAAAAATTTTTACTAAAAACACCTTTCTTGAGGGTTCAAGGTCGTTCAAGGTCATCGATGTTAATGAATCTAAAAAGCCCGTCGTTAGTCCTTGTTATGATGATAAGCAGCATGTATGCACCTATCTGCAACCGTTTTCACGCTACACGAGCCAATAGCAGTAAAAGAACCACGTTTTAGGGAGTTACCCCCATTTGACGCCCGCGTGCACAGGCATCCTCAAACTTGAAGGGTCGGGACTTTGGACTGCTGAAATCTACGTTTAATGCTGAAAATTTCATGTGCAAGTTCTTTTGATCTATCTCTAGCCATTTCGGTGCAATTCACTTTTAAAATGTGTGCCGCAGCCCGAAATCACAAACAATTCACAAAAACGCTTAATTTTGGGGGTTCAAGGTCGTTCAAGATCATCAATGTTGATAAAACTAAAAAGCCTCTGACCAGTGCTTGTTATGATATGTAACACGTCTGTAAATATCTGCAACCGTTTTCACACTACCCGAGACAATAACGGCAAAATAACGTCTTTTTAGGGGATACCCCTCTTTGACGTTCTCGTTCGAGGGGAATCCATTCACAGAAAAACACGAAATTTTTGTCGCAAAAAAACTAGAGTGAACATTTCATGATCCTAGTTTGCACCGTTTTAACACAATACAGCAGTGTGCCGAACGAACAGACGGACAGACGCCCAGGCCATGACTAAGATGCGCGAAGCATTCTGCTATCGCACGTAAAAATTAGAGGCACACTTCACAGCAGTCGTCAGAGGCTGATGCAGCTGCAGCCGTTGCTGATTCCGACGCCGCTGACGTCGTCACTGCTGGCACGGGCGCCTGACTGGCTTCGTCCTCGTCCTCGCTGCTGCTGCTGCTGTCGACATGTGGCTGTAGGGACTCCGTATGAGCGCAGACAGAATGGCTGACCGCACGCAGAAACTGCAGGCGACTGTAAGCGCCGCTGTCGAATCAGTACAAACAGGACTTGAGCCGTTTGTCGTTCAGCATGTTTGATTTCTTTTACTGCCGACGAACGTTCAACCCGTTGTGAAGACGAGCGACGTCGTTCAGCTGATCAACAGTTAGCCGCAGCAGATGAACAAATTCTTACTCAACAGTAAGTATCGCTCAAGTCTCGACCTATAGGACTATTCTGTTCAACCGTGCTCTAACAGACAACACTTTCGTTGGATCAGGTGCCGCGTTATCAGGTCTCGCGATTTCAGCGCCTCCTATTTTGAACACTTTACAGAGGTTAAACAATCAATAATTTGTAGTGGACGTGTATCACAGGCGCGCGGTAGCGCAGCCCTGTGTTAATGGCGACCGGCTCAGTCAATGGAGAATGGCAAAATTCGACCCCGCGCAGATCCGAAACCCCTCAACCGATTGACATAAAACTTGAAACAGGTGATAAACTCAACGAAGCGACTCCCTGTGCAAAATTTCGTGCAAATCCGTCCATTGGAGGCTTTTCGGCAAATGGGTGAAATATAAAGAAAATTTTTCTAGTATATATATATATTTTTTTGTTGTCCGACCTACAGGTCAGACCGCCCGGCGGATTTTCACGCGCGATGGCTTGGACAACGCTGCCTTACGCAAGGGTCAAACCTTTTCGGGAACCGAAATTTGAAGTTAATATCTAACCCCTGAAAAATCCCCCCAAAGTCGAAAATTGGGCCCAAAAACGGACGAAATTTTCGGCCAAAAACGCTCTTGTATAATAATTTCACCCATAAACGGCCCCCAATCGTCATCGTAGGCCCATAAAAGTTTTATAGTGAATTTACAATACGGCCTAGAGAACTCCAAATATGTGGTCATTTTGGACCGCCTACCCACAGGTCACGTGACACGAAGCATGCGCAGTGAACTTTTGGCCTTTAACATGGGCAAATGCAACTTTGAGGTTTTATATCTCCGTAACGGTGCAAGATAGACACATTGTTCCAATTCCAATAGAAAACCACATATGCCGAGTCCAATGGTCACGTGATCAATGACGTCACGTGACCTTAAAAGGTCAAACTCGTGACCATAAAATCTTTGAAGCCCCGTATCTCCGTATCCGTGCAAGATAGATGCATGGTCATCATTGACCACCAATAGGAAAGTGCCCACGCGAAGTCCGATGGTCACGTGACCGACGACGTCACGTGACCCCCAGAAGGTCAAGGTCGTGACCCCAATATCTTTGGGACTTTAAATTTCCATAACGGGCAAAATAGATGCATGGTTACAATGGAACACCAAGAGGAAACCACATATGCAGAGTCCAAAAGGTCAAGCTCGTGACCCCAAAATCTTTGAAGCCCCGTATCTCCATATCCGTGCAAGATAGACGCATGGTCATCATTGACCACCAATAGGAAAGTGCCCTCGCCGAGTCTGATGGTCACGTTCCGATGACGTCACGTGACCCATAAAGATAAAATCGTGACCCCAAAATATTTAAGGTTCTGTGTCTTCATGGCTGTGGAAAGCAGATGATTGATAATTGACCATCAACATAAAAAACTTTGTTATTGTAATAAGGCAGCAAATATAAATGTACAAAACATCAGTTTATACACTTGTTAACGGCGACATGCAATGACTGACACATCAGAAACAGCAAAAATCATAAAAAAAGATGATATTATTCAACAATATGTTGACAGTTAGGCGATGTGATGGTGAGTGATATCAACTTTTTTTAATGATTTTTGCTGTTTTTGATGTGTCAGTCATTGCATGTCACCGTTAACAAGTGTATAAACTGATGTTTTGTACATTTATCTACAGTACGTACTAGCGGGTTTGCCAGTGTTTCTGACCGGCATCCAGTGCGGGTTGGCTCCAGGCCAGACGATGTTGTCCAGTGCGTCGTAGTCAACATGCAACTGCTCGGTCTCCGTCTCATACCAGGCCACCTCGACGACCCGGGAGTTGCTCTGCACGACCATTATCGACAGGTTGCAGATACGCTCTCCGTTCCTCATCTTCACAGGACCGTACATTCCTGCACGCAGTCGTCAAAAACCACTCCACATCGATCTAAAAATTAACAAGTTAAAGGGTGTCTACATGTATAGCTCTTTATGAAAAACGAATCGCAAAGCTACGGAGCGTCACCTGCCATGCGGTATCACTCAGTGTTACCTGCCACCCGAGTGATCCGACACAGGTGAACGCGCCCCGCCTTAACTCCAGCCACGCAAGCCAGTACTCGATTTACCTATCCCGGAGCGATGGACAGCATAGTTGACCTTGATGGTTGATTATATAGGCTTCCGAGATGGTTTATCTCAGATTACCTGTCCCCAGACAATTTACTCATCCTATAATAGGTTAGAATAGCTAGAATAACGTGGCCGAAAGTCGAACGCAGTAATCACTAGCGTTATGACTGCTTCTGCTAGTGTGCCTTCAAGTAAAAAGGTAACGTCTCACTATGAACAATATATTACTACAGTCCAGGTTAGAATGATTTGGTAAGTGATAAGCATGCAGCTGCACGTGCGGCTTTTATTGAATGGAATTTATCTGGGAAACACAGAAATAGCCCAGAATACCTTTCTATGTAAAAATCACAAGCAGCTTTTAAGTTGAGTCTTAGGTATTGTAGACAACATTAGAAGGTAATATTGGCTGCAAATACGCTGCAAACTTAATGGATAAACAGTTCAATAAATTCTGGCAAAATGTCCGTTAACAAAGCAATGCTAAAGTTGCTGCAACAGTCAATACTGTTGTTGGTTGTGTGGGTGACTGTGAGATATCTGACATGTGGAAAACACATTTTTTGATTTCCTTTATCACTCAGTTGATGATGATGGGTCAAAGCAGACCTTCTTGCAATGTATGTCAGAGCTCAACAAACAGCATGGCAGATATGTGATTACTGTGCGCACTGCAGCCAACAAAAGAGAGCAGAATCAGTTGGTCCGGATGCTATTATTATGGAATGCTTTATTTTTGGTGATACTCGTTTATACATCCATTTATCTATTTGATTTAACTACTTCATCAGATGTCGTTACTTACGTTACTTATCCCATTTTTTATGCATAAGGGATAAATTCCTTTGCTCAAGGTTAAGACAATTGCAGTTTTTTCATCTTTCCGCTATTTAAGATACAATATAACCAATACTTTGAGTGATAAAGATGATATTCGGCGCGAGATTAAAAGCATGTTTTTGTACTAACATTTTAATTCGTAAGTTCAGTCATTGTTCGTTCGCTGTAAAGTGCTCATTATTTAGATCCTACTGCTTGTCGTTGTATGGTATTGGTTTGTGGCCGATGTTCACTGTGTCATGTATGAATAAGTTAAGATCTTCCTACAATAAATGTATTAAATCGTACTTTGGTTATCATCGTAGTTTTAGTATGACGTAGGCAGTGGCACTGTTGCAAAGTGGTTTAACATCCTCTGAATACAGTTCTACAATCATAATGGTGCATGTGTATTCAGTTGTATGTGGCATAACAGCCAGAATTTATTGGATGAATATTTTAATACTGTGAACACTGTCGATTGACTTTTTTGTTGTGTAGCCGGTTAGACGTATCTTTTCTTTATTTTCTTTTTCCTTTTTCTTTAGCTTAGCGTTTCTGTGTTTTGTGTATGTATGTGTGTTCTTGTTTTTTATGGGCCATGCTGCCTGAGTCAAATAAAATGAATGAATGAAATGAATTTCAACCGAAAATCAACCACCTTCACACTGTATCAGACTACATTGCTGTTTTTAGTGTTTTGCATTACTATTACTTCTATAATGTATTTTTATTTGCGTGACAATTTTTATTTTTTTTTAGTTTTTTTTTAGTTTTTTTTTGTAACCAATTGTGCCAGTTGCGTCTGTCAACTTCATTTAATAAACGAAGATGATGATGATAATGGTGATGCATGATCTGACTCTGACTAAGGCTACGCGAATGAATTTGACCTAAATTGGTAGTCCAGAAATTCACATTTAAATATAGGAATGCGACAGATGGAGTGCACAACAGCTAAAAACGGCCTCTCTAATTTTATTTTTAAATTGCATTTTACATTATGTTGACTATCTATCTATAGTTGCAAGCATATCGCACGTAATACAGTTTTAGTGTGGCCTAATAAGTATGCAAGAAACAACCTACCATCAAAATCGAGCTTGCGCAGGTGACCAGCGACACTTTTGCCAAACTTTTTCATGTCAGTTTTAGTCGGATAAATTCCCTGCTCGAGCGTCTTGTTTGCAGCATGCGCCCAGGCAAACGCCGCATCGTACATAAACGCAATGATGAAGTCACCCTTCATGCAGTCACGCAACACCAACATAGTCTTAACGTCGCCGTGTCCGACACTTACGCCAAAAATTGTCAAAGTTGGTGCAGGAAATTTGACAAGTTCCGATAAAATAAATTTGCACAGTTTTTAGCCTATAGTACTTAAGTAACGGTCGAGCTTATGGTACGGTTAATTGTCGTCTGTCCGTCCGTCACGGATGTAAACCTATTGTCGCTAAGCGTTAGGTTTTACGGGAAACATTCTGCACGAGTAATTATTTTGTCGAGGCTTTCTGCCTACAAAATTTGGGGAATGCAACTGAAACAGACGATTTCCAAATTTAGGGTTAAATGGAGGAGAGTAGACAAAATGTGCGTTTTGCAACAGAAAACTGGCCATATCTCAGAAACGGTGCGAGATACAGCCAAGGTTACTATTAATCATTTATAAGAAGTGGCATACGCTTTTTGGAATTAGATGAAAATTGGAACGCAGTCGTAGCCTGCAAGTACCTCCGCCAAGGCAAAGCTATTCGCCAGGTGGCGTCCATATTCGCTTTGCCAGCGGCTCCTTTATGCCCCCTTCAACGCACCGCTTCTGATGCTGCCAAAGAGTGGCTGCGCCGAGTCAACTGCATACGATAAAGAAAGAAAGAACGCAATCGTAACGAAAATTTCACAGTGATCCAGAATCCAGGATTCCTGCCCGATCATCCCCAAAATTTAACCACTTGTATGTATGCCATGCCCGACATTCCCTCAAAATTTCATAAAGATCCGTCCATAACTTTTTGAGTTATCTTTCTCACACACAGACAAACAGACAGACAAACAAAAACCGGCAAGAACATAACCTCCTTGGCGGAGGTAATTATCGAATGATCTTGAAAATCGGTACACATTATTGTGGCTAAAACGGTGCAGGAGAGTGGCTTAGGTTGCGATTGATCACTAGTAGGAAGTTGGCTTTCAGATTACATGAAAACCATTGACCTTGGATGACCTTGAAGGTTATCCTGACGACAGCTGAGTTTCTTGTTTTAAGACACGGCGTACGAAATAAACAATGGACGCTAATCAATCAAAGTAGATCAAACACAGCAACAACTTACTTCCGATGTCGGTTTCGGTTTCTTCTTCTCTCGCTTAAGGTAGTAGTCATCTACTTCCTGTTTAAACGCAGTAAACTTCTGTGATTTGGGCACCGGAAAATCGATTATAACCAAACCTTCTGCCGGAAACCTGACGTCACGATTTTTGTCAGAGAAATCTATACAACACAATACAATACAAACAAAATGTAATTACCACCACGTAGAAAAATGTCAAGTTAAACTCATGTCAGAAGAAAAATAGGCGAGGCAATAAGAAGATTTCAATTTTATTATTAACGACGAATTGTTTGAGATGAAGGCTGAAGAAAGCACGCTCGAGCGGTAACTCGAAATAATTATCTTTAACGTGCACTTAAGTCAAAAGCATGCTTTTTAAGTTTTTACTAACACTGCCACAATCATAACAATCGCAGCAATAAAATGCTATAGTGCCCCATCTACAGACAGTTATGCCGATAGTGCATTACAATGTCAGTTTGAAAACAAGTGAGTTTGAGAGCTTTAAGAAAAGCCGGAGCAGAGTCAGCTGGAATTCAAAACAAAATACGTTCGTGTTCCCCACAAATTTTACAGGCAGCGTCAGCATAGCTTGCTGTGCAGACCCCTGTATCGGCTGGGATGGGGCGTCCGTCCGTCGGTCTGTACTCTGTAAGACACGCAGGCAGTATTGTGTGAAAACGACTATTATACAGGGTGGGCCAGCTAAAGTGAAGCTACTTCTATTTTTTAAATAGCTGATTTTGAATGGCTGATTTTAATAATTTTGGCATGCGACATACTAAAAAAACTTGACGTAAATAACTGTTGTTTTGCCCACCTCACCTTAATACTGTTGCTACACTACCTTGCAAAATGCAGAAATAGTAGGTTGGTCATTTGCAACAATGAATTCGCACTCGGTAGCGCATGCATCGGCTCAAAAATGATTGACTGAATAGCGATAAACGCGAGCGGCGATTAACAGTATTATCACTCAAAAAGTCACACGTGTCACATCACATCATCTTTATTACAGCATGTGCTCAAAATGTCTTCCTCCAGCACGAACGCAAGCGCGTAGACGTTGACGCAACTCGCCAACAGCACATTCAATAACCGCGTGACTCGACGCGGCCCACTCATTGATGCATTATTATTTCAGTTCGTCGACGTACAGTTTTAAAATGCGTACAATTAGTGTTAAATAAATAACAGATTTTCAGTGATTTGTGGTCTCACCGATTTTCTGAATTGACGCGTATACCATCTAGTATGAATTTATTGTTTTAAACGCCCAAAGTGCGATCTTTTCCATTTCACAAGGTAGTGCAGCAACAGTATTAAGGTAAGGTGGGCAAAACTACAGTCCTCTACATGTATGTCAAGTTTCTTTGCAATGTTGTGTTGCCTAAAAAATTATTAAAATCGGCCAACGTTTCACAAAGCCATACAAAGAATAAAAGTGGCTTCACTTTATCTGGCCCATCCTGTACTTACAGTACGCCTGCCAGAAGGTGACGAACAAGAAGCGCTCATTGATCATGCCCAAATTCTCGGCTTGCTTCATCACTTTGAAGGTCAAGTCTCGTTCCCCGACGATCACTATCACTGCAGGCATGCAACGAAACAAACACTAAACACCGCTGTGACACTACAATAATGATTCAGTTCACGCGACTTGTTTATTCACGCGTATTCGCGTATTCATTTTGAAGCCAAACTCGGCTAGAGTGCCAAGATTATCATCATCGTCATCACGAGCATGCCCGGACTGGAGCGCGTGGCCGTTTGCACGAGCTGTTTCCTTCGTGGTGTACCACATGCAGTTATCGAACTGAGTGAAAATAAACACGGCCTGAAGCCTGAACCTAAACCATGAATCGAGATTGAGTCCAGTTACGCTAACGAAAACCGGCCGGGCGTCAACTATAGCTTAGGCCTATACATGCACTATAGGCCTAATGTGCATTTGTTCGTTGGAGTCCTAGAAGAACATTTTGCTACTGACACTACACACACTTTACACTCGTGCATTGTTTCAAATTTCCCTGATAAGTTCCAAACGATGCACATTTGTACGATTTGTACGTTCAAGGTAATCCAATGTCGTTGATTTTGGCATTAATCGAAAGCGCGCATGAATATTAATCTATGTCTGTTTGTCTCCGTATAAAATTTTAATTCCCTCCCTTTAAAAAACAAATTTGGATTGACGCTGCTGCATCGATTTTTATCCGACCGTACTGTAGTAACGGTAGAGCTCTTGGCATGGTTGTCATCCGTCTGTCTGTCCGTCACGGATGTACTTTAGCTAAACGGTGCAAGATAGGGCCTAAGTTGCTATTGATCACTAATACACGGTGTTTCATAAAAAATGCCCTTTCCTTTTTTATGAAACACAGTGTAAAAATTCGTATACTGGCTTTCAAATGACATATAAATCGATGACCTTGAAAGGTCATAACGCACTACGGAATGAAATGTTTCAAGCTATAAGTGGCCATATCTCGGAAACGATGAGAGATGCGGCCTAGGTTACTATTAATCACTAATAGGAAGTGGCATACGCCCTGTCAGATTAGATGGAAATCATTGACCTTGGATGACCTTGAAGGTGACTGAAAACCACTACGTCGGCTATCCTAGCAACAGCTGAGCTTTTTCTCTGTTAATGCAGATTGAACAATAGTGACCAAGTAATCTTGATCAGATCTCACACCGTTTCAACAATATCATAGGCGATTTACAGCAAATTTTTGTACTCATGTCTATTTTGACGCCCTCGATTGTGGTAAACCTATTCGAATTTGTCGATAATCTTTATGCAGTCTTACGCGCAGCTGACAGGAAATAATTTGTGATCGTAGCGTTCGTTGTTTTGACAGAGGACAGGTGCGTGACGAACGGACAGACAGGCAGACGGATTCCCTGACCAAGGCTTAGCATAGTAAGATGCTAATCTATATAACTAATTAGGCAGGCCTACAAAAGCGCATAAAGACCTGATTCTCTACGGTGGAAATCGCGCCATCGTTTCAAGCGCCTCTTAACGTCACCGTCCACGTTGATCGGCTCAATCTTCGTATTCCATTTAGGTTGCGCATCATTCACCGCCGTCGAGATATGCAGCGCCATTTGCAACTTGGCCTGAAAACGCTGCTCGACGAGCAACACCACCGAGCAGAAACGAAACTCTTTGACGAGTGCTGTGAAAATATTGGCGTATCGACGACTCGCACACGCCGACGCACTACTGAACGTTGGATACAGGCTTTTGTTAGGCACGGTGGTGTAAAAGCAACGATAAGCAACCTGCGAATAGACGAAAGCAACGCACCCAATGACTTCACAGATCATGTGCATGATGACTGTGTTGTTATAAAGCGTTAGTTTTCAGGAAATAGACCTACAGATGAAAAACATGACTACTGAAAGAGTCGAATCTGGCAAAATGTTTTTATTATCGATGCAATTTAGACAGGGTTGATGCGATTTAAATCAAGTGATCTGACAAATTCTTCCTGGGGCGAAAACGGGAAATGGACCGGCCCGTTCCTACCCGCCTCGGTCCGTCCGCGGTAGCGGATAGGCTTGGACAGTTACAAGGAAGAACTACGTAGCCCAGCCGATCTTCCGACGACTAAATTCGACTAAGATTAAAAACTAAAAGTAAAACTAGGGGACCTTAAGGGAAGCATACAGATTTGGTATATAAGAGAAAAGCGATGAAAGTCCCTAGCAATGGGACAACTACAAGTAAACAACAATTAGAAATCGCCCGCGAGGCACCTTTTATTTCTGCCCAGGAAGTAGGACGACAAATCGGCAGAAGAAAACAGCACTCTTCAAAACAAGCAGTCAATTCGCTGAAACAGTACTGCACTACAGTTTCCACTCAGGGTTGGACAATATGGCCGACCGCTACAACTGTCGATGATGTCCATCAATACTTGCTATCGCTCAAGAGTAGGGTTTACAAACCCGGAGCACTTTTCCAAACCCGGGTTTTCGGGTTTTAAAAATGTTAAACCCGGGTTTCGGGTTCGGGTTTGGGTTTTAGAATACACATAACTGCATCTGATTCAGTATGCATGCTGTTCAACGTAGCTTCAGTTGTAAGTGTCCCGTTATTAGCTTCCGAACGATAACAGCTGGATGTATTTTGTTGCATTACAGAGGTCATTCTAAAGACTGAAACGGCTATATATGAGTTTATTTCGCAAAAATGCAGACGATTAAAAATAGTAAAAACACACATAATACGGTCAATAGTACGTACAGTTAGGCCTACACACAAGCTGAAATAAATTTCAGGTTGACACAATGTCTTATACAAGAAATATTACTATGTGGGGT
>Ga0209671_1006703_pt1 | contig 11862 bp, 9 predicted proteins | sample WorMetHERISLAND2_2_FD_187401 | JGI IMG/M metagenome (GOLD analysis project Ga0209671, IMG submission 187401) | Marine gutless worms symbiont microbial communities from Max Planck institute for Marine Microbiology, Germany - Olavius geniculatus... | ecosystem: Host-associated > Annelida >...
TGCAGAAGGAAATGTCAGCTATTAACTCTCGACAGGACCCTATCAAGTCTGCTCTAACAACCTGAAGCAAAGTTCATTAAACCTTCATTCGTCAGCTTTACGCGTCCATTCCGCGACGATTTCGTTCTGTTATTGTGCACAAAGGATTTATGAAAAAATTCTGAAACGTCAGGTAAGCGCTTTCGCTGAAATAATGTTGTTTACGATGTTTGAATTTAGCTGGCAAAAACGAATCGAGCGTTCGCGCCGCCGCCATTATGACACACTTTTAGCCACATGCTATACACGTTTTTGCTTTACAGAGACTTTCTGTTGTTATGGTAAGCTTAGCAACAAACTTGAATGTGCTATGTGCTATAACGCAATTATTTATTATTTTAATAATTTAGTAATTATGCCTATTCGTATGCAATTCACTACACTAAGTCGAACGGCGCTTGCTTCACATATTAACGGTTGCTATGGGTGATGATTTTGCATAGCAACAAACTATCCAGCAAATACATTGATATGGAACCATTACCAAACCTTAGTTACCACATGTAGTAAGTTCAGTAGTTATAGTTTTGCGTAGCGTCCGTTGCTATGGACATCACAGTATTCAAATTTTGCCCATGTTATTTAAATTCCGTTACCATGGCAACGAAGGTTAATTGTAATAGATTTTTTTTTAAATGGCATTCAACTGTCTGACTCTGAAAACATCCTGTTTGATACAAAGATCTTGAAGATATATCTTATAAAAGCTTCAGTTACGTTCTGTTGCTATGGCAACAAAAACTCCTTAGCAACAAAATTAGTGTGGCTATAATACAAATATTACGTGCCTTAATGTGCTCGCAATTTTGGCTGTGATAACCTATTCGTATGCTGTTGACAACAGTAAATCTAGCGATGTATGTTTCACATAGCAACGGTTGCTATGGCGATAATTTTGCATAGCAACAGCTTATCCAGCAGTCACATTGACATGAAACCTTTACCAAACATTAATTACCACATAAAGCAAGACCATTGGCTATAGTTATGCATAGCCTTTGTTGCTATGGACGCCACATTGTTTAAATTTTCTGTATGTTGTCTAAATTTCGCTATCGTGGCAACGAAGGTTGGACGCAATGAAATATAAAAAACGCCATTTAATTGTCTGACTTTTGAAACTTTTCAATTCATGCAACGATTTTGGAGATTATTATTATTATTATTTATTATTATGCACGGAAATTATTACCGTGGCATTTAGTCTAAGTAGACTTCAAGGACACGTAACATAATTACACTAAGAGTCGACATGTTCGGCAAACCGAAAACTAGAAGAACTAGAATGAGCGTCACTAGTACGATGTAGCCAACATGTCTTCAGGAACTTCAAGTGACGCTTAAAACTGGACAGTGACGACGATAACGTGACAAACGATGGTAAACTGTTCCATACACGGGCAGCAACAACCTGGAAAGCGCGATCCCCGATCGTGCTGCAACGAGTCACTGGAACAACGACCGCCGTTGATGAGCTGTAACGCAGACTCCGCCTCGTGGTGATGTCAGTTGCGCGGTTGATGCTGTCGGCGAGGTACACAGGTGCTGTGCCGTTGAGAGACCAGAAGACGAGACACGACAGCTTGAAGGTAACCCGTTAGTGTATCCGAAGCCAATGGAGTTCACGGAGTAATGGTGTCACGTGATCGAACTTCCGGGCAAGAAAAACAATCCGAGCAGCGGCGTGGAGGACGGACTGCAGCCGACAGAGTTGGCGAGCTGGTAGCCCCGCGAGCGTTGCGTTGCCATAGTCAACACGCGACAGAACAGGCGCTGTGACAAGCGATAATGGAGATATTTCGTATAAGAGCCTTGATATAGCATATTTTCTGTCAAATTCTCCAAAATCTGTTATCACGGTAACGCGATCGATGTTAGATAACAAAAATAATACTAGCATTTTTTCTGAGTGAAAGCAACTGGTTGACATTCAAAACTCCACTTAAAACCGACAGAATCCATGATAGGCTTCATGGGGTCAAATTGACCCCGGCTTTTCGACGGCATTATAAAATTGGGCTTCTCAGCGAAGGGTTAAATACATAACAAGGCTAGGCCAGCAAATTCCAACATAACGGCACTGACGACTGAGATATGACAGTGGCGATGCGCTGCGGATTTTGTACATTAGCAGTGCGAGCTTATAGTCGATTTGTGGGCGGATAGGTAGCCAGTGCAGCTGTTTCAATAGAGCTTAAGTGGACGACTTAATTTTCGCAGCTTGCAATACAATCCGAGCAAGTAAGTAAGTAAATAAATAAATTTGTATAGCGCATTATGTCGCCGAGAAACCTGCCGAATCGGGGGCGCAAAGGGATCCTAATGTGGCCTAGACACTATGTTAGTACATGAGTGTTTTGGAGTTAGCGATGAAAGCAGCATATAGAAGTATGCGATTGTTCAGAGGAAATGCACTGAAAATGGAGTGAGAGGATACAACAAAACTACGAGAACCAAAACATGCGCAGACACAAAAAAAACAGACATCAAGTTGCAGTCCGATAAACGCAATGTACGAGACAACAGAACAGTGAGCGTATGTAGATAGGCTGGTTGGTAGATAATAGTTTTGGATAAGTGATACAGACGATCGTGAACGGATGCGTTCATGCTTGATAAAGCTAAACAGCAATCGCAGTAGACGGTGACCGGCGACGTCTCTGATTGTCTCAGTTTGTTTTGTTTTATTTTGTTTTATTTTATCATACATTTTATCGTACATTTTATCGCACATTTGGGGTGATCGCCTTAAGACAGGTGACAGCATACAAGACAGTAGGGCCTAACAGTATTGGCCAGAGGCGACTAACCACAGACTGTCGTTGCCTACAGACACTGGCAGTACATAGACGCAATGCATGCCATTAGCTGCTGTAGCTGACACGCGCTGTCTGTGACCGCATCCGTGCATCAGCTAACCTCCAGCTCTAGCTGCAGCGCAGTGCGCATCACGCATTCACGAACTTATATCGACTTGGACTGCCGCATTATAACGTACCGGAGTCCCCAGCCACGTTGCTGCATCACTTGCTTACAGCGGAATACGTGAAAACTTGACTTACTCGACTCGATGCCTTAGCATAATAGTTCTTCTCGCTGGTAGCCTATAGCTTCTACCAAAAGGCAGCCTATGCCCCTAACTTTCGTACAGTCGTGTAGTTTCATCAGATATAATGGATTCCTGTTATATCGACTTGGACCGGCGTGTAATCTCCGACGACCATCAGCGACGTCATGTGTCACGTGGTCACTGGACCGGAAGCGAAACACGATGACGTCATGACGTCAATACAGCACCGCTGACAAAAATCACAGATGGAGTCTACGCCGTAGGCCTATGATCACCAGCGTTGACATTACCACTGCTGCTGTTGCTGCTGCTGCTATAATTCTCTGATGAAGATGGAGCGCCGCGTAGCAATGCCGGCTACGAGTGCATCGAGCTTTTACGACCACACAGCCACGTCAGAAAGAGACGCCAGTTTCTACAATGCGACACTCAGCTACGGTGACTTGTTCTGGCTGTGGGACAACACGACAACAAGTCTAAAAGGGACGACCGCCGACGACGTAAGTTCGACGGTCTTGGTGGTGCTACTCAGCGTAGTTGCTTGCGTCACGAGCCTCGTCACTGTAAGCGGTAACTTAATCGTTGTTCTGTCCTTTGCGCTCGAGCGCTCAATCCGTCAACCATCCAATTACTTCATCGCCTCTTTGGCAGTCAGCGATTTCCTCATCGGCGCCGTCTCAATGCCGCTGCACACTTTTTTCCTTTTTTTCTTTTTTATAAACTTCGAACAGGTTCAAGACCTGTCTACATTCTGACGCATATCTCACGGTACTGCGGAATATTCGTATACTGACGTTGGTTTAACATTCTGTCACATATCTCACAATAAGAGCTACACTCAATGCCGTTGTACAGTGTTTACATTTTGACGGAGAAGACGTGGTTGTTTGGTGAGCTGTTGTGTGATCTCTGGCTGTCCCTAGACTACACCGCGTGTCTATGTTCCATCTACACGGTCTTCTGTATCACCGTTGACCGTTTCTGCTCCATACGATTGCCAGCCAAGTACCGAGCATGGAGAACCGAAGGAAAGGTAAATTGTCAACAGTTTTGTATTACGTAGTGTACGGTGTATACTTTTTGTTTTTTTGCTCTTACCTCGATCTTATTTGCACGAGCACTCGTTATTTTCAGGTTATTAAATAAAGCAACTGTAAAATGTTTTTTTGAGCTGGGTATGTCTTGCGAACTGTGTTTTAGTGATTTTTATGTACTTGCATTTCGAACAAATAAATATGACGATGATGACGATATTCGTCATATTAACATGAAATATAGCGAATAGATGTTTAGTTACACATAATACACCGTGTCTCAAAAAACAGTCACAATTGTTTTTTTGTCATAACTTCGTCAAACTTTTACCAACTTTAATAATTTTTGGTTCGAAGATGGCCAAGACAATAAAATTATGTAAGGTTTACTCATTTACCACCTCACCTAATTTATGTCAACGGACTACCGTGTGAAACACAGATGCTTCAAATTGTTGCATTACGCGGTGGTTATTTGTATCGGATTGCTTACCTTTGCATCACCAATTCAACAAAAGGTGCCGCGTGGTTTATTAATTTTGTGGTATTAAATATTTATGGTAAAAACGGCAGACAACAAAATAGATGACTGATGAGCTTAAAACACGTCTAATCGATAAGTGAATGCCGTTTGATCAGTCGTTTGTTGATCCCGCTATCAGCCAGTGGCATTGCATCTAAGCCATTGTATGTATGTGGGGCCCACTTTGGACATAAATTCTAGTGATTTGCAAACAATTTGTTACACAGACTTAGAATTCTGCTAAATAATGTGCATTGAGATTTATTTTGTGCTTAATCAAGTCGTTACAGCCTTTACTTGAAAAATAACTCAGGGTTATGCAAGAATTTGGAACATTCATGTTTCACACGGTAGTGCGTTGACATAAATTAGTTGAGGTGGAAAATGAGTGCACATTCCATGATTTCATCGTCTTGGCCATATTCATGCCAAAAATTGTCAAATTTAGTAAACATTTGACAAAGTTGTGGAAAAACAATTTTGACTGTTTCTTTTGAGACACGGTGTATGTGTTAGCAATGAAGTGTTAATAATGTTAATAACTGATCTTGATATGTTACTGAGGTTTTTATTTACTGCTAGTTCTTATGCTATAGTGTGAACTTCTGCGCTGCGTCTAGCGGTCCATTTAGTGAGGGTAATTGTTACTTTGAGGTTTTTTTGGGCACAGAATATTTGACTAACAGCCGGTCAAATAGTCTATGGGTTATATGTTGTTACGACGGACCACTGTCCAAATCTTTCTCTTTGAAGGCCTAGTAGTCTGCCGCTTAAGAAGTGCACAGTTATTGTATTAAATTATTAATAGTAGTGTGTGCCGAGTAATAAGACGAGTTTGTTCGTAGTCGTATATTACAGTTATATACACAGTAACATCACGACATCGTAAGCACTTCCGGCCTCCGATACGTCGCCAGTACGGTCGCAGTAGCAAAGAAACCCGATCTGCATTGTCGCTTACTCTTGTAGGTGCTATCTGCCAATCAATTTCTACGGCCGCCTCCGCTCAGGGTGTTGGCTTAGCTCGGACGTGCGTCGCCGTCGTGCAGTGTTTATGATAATCATAACTCCCCACATCACAACTTCTCATAACTTCACACACCCAACATATGACCGGTCAATTTTTTTGGTCAAATAGCCTATATGCTATATGACCAGTCAAATTTTGTCACCGGTCAAACGTGCCCGGTAACCACTGACCAGTCAAATATCCGGCCCTTACAGGACCGGATATTTGACCGGTCATGACCGGTCAAACGTCCGTATCTATAAGGACAAACGTTTACGAGCACCAGCGGCTAAGACCGTATCTCCGCGGCGGAACCGCGTGCTCGCCATACCGCCGCAGGGATAGCGGCAACCGAACAACTGAAGACCTCAGCCACGGATCCGCCAGTCGTTTTCTCAGCAACCGTTTAGCGTTTTAATCTGAAATTTTACAGATTTATTGCGTGAACCGTTCTACGGCTAAATGCCAAAAAAATTAATTCAATTGAAAAACATTGTTAGTCCACTGGGTTTGTATTCGGCGAATTTTGTGGCCATTACTTAGTTTTTGCGATAAAATCTGGACAGTTGGCCCACAGCCAGTTCTGTTCGCTGCGCGCTGTGAAGATGAATCCGGTGGGCAGTCGACGATTGCTTTAAAAGAACGATAATTTAGTGATAATTTATAAACAGAATAAATTACTGTTTGTCAAAGCGTCACTGTGACGTTATCAGTAGTAACGTGGTAACCGGTTTTTGAAAATTAAATAGCATTTTAGCTTAAACATTTTTAATGCTGAAAATCGGTAGGCGGTCATGTTCAGAAGCTTATAATTTTGTCGTTTTTCAACAGAATCATATTTCACTTGGCAGTTGGATGTAAAACGTTTTTATAATTAAATCTCTAAAATTTTAAATTAAAATTCCAGACAGTTGCTGAAAAACGGCGAAAAAACTACAAGGGCTACTTTTTTGCCGCACGCTGTACAGGTTTGTTCCGCTTTTCTACGTTGTCTGTTTTTTTCTGAATATAAGCGGTTTAGTTTAAATAATCGATTTGCTGGTGTGTAATGCAGGTGCTGTGTGTGATTGCGATAACGTGGGCGGTGCCAGTAGCCGTTTTCTTCACGTCAATCATAGGCTGGCAGTACTTCGTCGGACACCGTTCAGTGGAGTCTGGCAAGTGCTACGTCCAGTACATGGAGGATGCACTGTTCAACTGCATCTTGCAGGTCGGCTACTTCTGGATCACTCTGACCGCAATGATCACCCTCTACACCGGCATCTACCAAGTCGCTCTCCAGCTCCATCGACGGTATGATCGATCGATTATCATCGTCCAGTAAACAATAAACACAAAAATATAGTACGTTGTAACCAATCTGCGTAATGTAGGCTACTCTTCGCGCATCGTTTGCCGATAGGCCCCTATCCGAAAACTATAGCTGCGCCATTGGATCCGATGACCACGAAAACTGTACCAGAACCAAACACAAAACAAGATACCATCGGTTGCAGTTCGTAATTTTCAACGCTGCGCGAAATTGGTTGTCAGTTTTAAGGCTAATATAAATATTAGGCTATAGGTGGCCTATTGATATAGCATAATTACCTTATGAAGATAGCGCGCGACGAGTAATGACTTTCAAAGTGTTTATCTTGCACGACTCATTAATGCTTCGGGTTTATACGCTTTCTGTTTTCGATTCGCACGGAGCAGACAGAAGGACGGACGAGCGAAACTTGTAACGCGGCATATCAAGACGGCGGCATAAAAATCAACTAACAGAGGATTGCACCTTCTGGCTGTTTTCGATTGGTTATGCTTTTGTATGCTCTATTGTATTTTCACCCGGCGCGCGCAACAGTTTGCTCAAACTTTTTCGTAACTAAATGCTAACTTTATTAAATATACACAAGGGACTTTGCAGATTTGTCATCAGCACTACAATAGCTGTAATTAACGATGAGTGTTGCTGTATTCACTGGTTGCTGCAGGTCGCAGGAGAAGCGCCAGCAGAACTTGTCGTGTCTAGCGACGATGGCGCAGCAGTGTGCGGTGGCTGGTCACATCGTCGGCATGGTTCAAGAGCGATCCAACGCTGCCGCCAGCGTCCCCGCGGCAGACCAAGAGTATTACTGTACGGCGGCCGCCGCGGAGCATCCTGTTCCCACTGTAGAAGCAGCCGGGTCCCAGCCGAAACTCGTTCATACTCAAAACACCGCAGACAGTCGATGTGTTCAAGTTCCAGTCGAGTCAGCACAAACTGTGGGTTGCGTGAACTATGACGACCGGCCACAGTCTTCGCTCGTCGACATTCGATCTCGATGTCCAGAATTCCTCGGCAGCCGTCAGTCGAACGCCGACTTTAAGCACGCTGCTGTGATCGTTTCAGACTTGCCACGTGACACCGTGGATGAAGCACGTGACCAAAGATGCCACCCAATCAGCGACGAAAACCCTGACGCAGCAGCAGCAGGAGCTATCATCGGCGGCTGCACGAATATTGCGACTGTACCAACAACTTTTCCAGTTCTTCAGCAGATAACCTCTTTGTCTACTGGCCAGATAAATTCCGCAACCAGCCCCAACATTAGTTTAAAGCTAAACCCGAGTTTGCTAAACGATGACAAACTTTTCTCTGTCAAAACAGCCACTGTGTCCGGTCAGCTTTCAACCCCGGGTTGGGGCGCGGACGTCGATCTGCTGAGTGACTCTGACTCTGAAAGCTATTCAGACGTTTGGGTTCCACGTACGCAGCCAGCTGCAGACGCGATGTCTGGAATCTGGATCACCTGCGGACAGGCACTTTGCGGACATTCAACTGTGCGTCGAGAATGCAAGTTGCGTGCCGAGTGGTGGCAGAGCCCTGACCCAGTGTTTCGACGACGCGTGCCACCGCGTTGTCTGTATCCCATGAAGTGGCGTCGAGCGGAGGCGCTGGAATTGGGCAACGGCAGATCGTTTGAGATGGTGCACTGCATGCAAATGACGGCGCGAGACAGACGCCGAGCGTGCTGGCGAACCGCAACTGTTAATGACAGACTTCAACACATTGACTGCAGCCAGTTTGCTTCCGTGCTGTCACACTACGCCTCTCCACGTCAGAGATCTTTTCCACCGACGTCTATGCATCATCATTTATCAAATGACAGACAAGGAACTCCAACAGTACACGTGGACGGACGCCTCACCAGAGCTGACGTCAGCGTTGACAAAATTGAATGCCAACAGCAGCGGACGAAAGACAACAGTGAACAGCCACTTCAAGTGCCGTCAGTATCTGCCACTCTCGTGTCCAGTCTGCTTGATAGGTTGTCGGCATTTCGACACGGTCGATCTAGCCTGCACGACGAGCGACACAAGCAGCAGAAGCTCATTGAGAACCGCGCTCGTAAGGCACTTCGCACCATTGACATCTCGCTATACCTTTCTTTGAGTAACATTATAGGCATGTTTCAATTAGTCTTTCTATCAAAAAAAATCATCAGTATCTGCACGGCACTTCGCACCATCAGCATCATACTCGGTGCATTTATCATCTGTTGGACGCCGTGGCATGTTCTGTCGCTAATCATCGGCTTCTGTGGTGACAACGTTTGCGTCTCCAATCTGCTGTACGACATCTCCTATTGGCTGTGCTACCTCAACAGTCCCATGAACCCTTTCTGCTATGCTCTCGCCAACCACCAGTTCAAGAAGACTTTCCTGCGAATTCTCAGACTCGACTGGCATCGAAACTGACCACCAAAAAACATTGTTCAAAGAAAACCGTTGCACGGTGAAATGCATTGCAATACGTAATCGTCGTAGCAAAGGGAACACACTTTTGATAATTTGTATAATAAATTGGTTTGTCAATTATTTTTGACAAATAGGCCTACACGATATCACTACGCTGTTCACCGTCATTATCATTATATTTTCCGTGGAAGATTTGCTGTCCATTTGTGTAATGAGTAGAAGTCGTTAAACTTTTTAAAAAGTTGTATATAAAATTCGGCAAAAGCTCTAAAATAAACTAAAGTAAAAATGTGGTATAAATATTGTGTCACTGAATGGCAATTAAAATCGACGTAAATGACGAAACTGGAATAATTACATTCTATATGCATTCAAGCAATGTCTTTTAAAAACTTAAAACTGGACTGTTTATTCACAGTTTCACGCAGCCTTGCTTTGTCCGCAAACACTTGGTTTATAATACATAATATCGCCATTTCGCTCAGTGTTTGTTAAGTGTCCTATCATTTACTTGCAACATGAAAACGTCTAACAAGGAATTTGAGCAAAGCTCATGAAACGTGCGTCAACCTTAGTAATTCCTGTTCGCAGATTGTCTTGGTCTATCTTTAACCATTTCAACGCAATTCACTCTTGAAGTGTTCACCGCAGCAGAAAATCGCAAAAAAACTAAAACCCCTTATTTTTTGGTGAGGGGTTCAAAGTAATTTAAGATGATCGATGTTATTGCCGCTAAAAAGCTCGTCACCAGTGTTTGTTATGATAAGCAGCATGTTCATGACCTGCAACTGTTTTCACGTTAGACGCGCCATTATCGGTAAAATAACCACTTTATAGACAGCTGCCTCTCTTTGATGCTCACGTGCACAGGCCTCCTTGAACTAGGAAGTCGAGACGTAAACTACTAAGATCTAGGTTTGATGCTCAAAATTTCATATGCTGGTTGTTTTGGTCTATCTTCAGCTATTTCGGCGCAGTTCGCTTTTAACATGTGTGTCGCAACGCGAAATCGTGAAACATTTACTAAAAACCCCTTATTTCGGGGGTTCATGGTCGTTCAAAATCATGGTGATATTTCTAAAAAGCTTGTCGTTAGTGCCCATAATAAGCAGCATATCTGTGCCTAACTACAACCGTTTTCACGCTGGCCGAGCCAACAGTCATAAAATAAGGACTTTTAGGGGAGGGGTACCCCATTTATGTTTTCGTTTGAGGAGAACCTCCTCACCCAGGGGCACAAAGTTTTGTCACGAAAAAAAGTCCTTGGGGCAGCCCACAGTGCAGATTTTGTGATCCTAACTTGCACCGTTTTGATAAAGTTCAAGGGTGTGCCGGACGGACGGGCAGGCAGACAGATACCTCGACGATGGCTAAGACACACGAGACATTATATGCTGTCGCGCGTAATAATTAATTCGCGCAATTATGATAATATTAGTAATATTACACACTATTGATATAATTAGGCCTATAATAATAACATCTGCGGATCTGTCAGCCGCTAAAACTTTTCAGCCACTCAATTTGAAAATCGTTGCCTCTGCCATAAAAAAATTCTTGAATGTGGTGAGTGGTCGATCAATTTCACTTGCTGGAGACCCGCGAGATGCGCTATAACGCCGTCTTGATCAGCGAAACATTTGTTGATCCCGACGAAGCACTGTGCGTAATAGAGTCGCACCAGATTTAGTTTTCGACTTTTGCTTTAACCTTCTGCATCTTTACTACTAGGGGTACGGACGGGACGCGGGCATGTGTTGGCACGAGATCAGGAGCCCGGGCCGATAAATTCCCGTGGCGCGAGGAAGAGCTGTGAAGAATGTTGAGTGGGCAGAGATGCTCGATGTCTACGGTTGAGTGGACGGATGCGGATAGAGGCGGGCGACGGATTCATCGACAGACAGAGCACGCGCGCGTCGTATTTCTCATCTCATCACGCGGCGACAATATACACGCACGCGCGGTCAACGATGACAGCGACGATTAGCAGCCAACGAGCTGGCTGCTAAACGAGCACGCCGACTCACTGTGCCACACTTTGGCACTGCTATTTAGTCTCCCCGCCGTAGAGACAGCAGCACTGTTTTCAGCCATGTTGCTAACTTTTTTCTCTCAGCATGTACTTTGACAACTTTTAAAATTTACTTAAACTACACTCAGCTCGCACTCAATTGATTTCATAATTGCAGGTGCAGTCGTGTGTGATAAAGCAAACGACGGCGTAGTCTGTGCCATTTGAAAGCGGAATATGTGTGTTAAATTACTGTCTGGTGTGGGATGAGTTCATACTGCGTACTTACTTACCCATTGCACCAGTGGAATAATTTTATACTTGCAGTTTTCTGCCTTGCTTCGTTCAGATGCTGATCCAGGTCCCTATCCCTTAAACTTCAAAAGTCTAAATTTTAGTTTTTCCCCGTTTTACATTTCTTGTGCAATTTACAATACAAATAAAATTTCGTTT